>Ga0316193_10000405_pt1 | contig 26452 bp, 18 predicted proteins | sample MerIslsedime2_MG_FD_207735 | JGI IMG/M metagenome (GOLD analysis project Ga0316193, IMG submission 207735) | Coastal sediment microbial communities from Maine, United States - Merrow Island sediment 2 | ecosystem: Environmental > Aquatic > Marine > Coastal > Sediment | place: USA: Maine... | reverse complement strand
CACTGTTCATCCATGCCTTCGGTCGTCACCCGAGAAGCAATCCGGAGGCCATTCGCGAGGCCGTCACCCGGATCTGGACGTCGACCCTGTACGAAACCAAGACTTAATCCACCCCTCAAGGTCGTAGATTAATCAAGCGAAACCTATTCATCCAACTATCTGAATGAGGACGATGATTACCATGAAGATGAAACAACTACTCTGTCCCGCGCTCATCAGTGCGCTGGCCACCCACGCCTGGGCCGAAGCGCCCAAGATGAAGATGACGACCCCAATTCCCGAGGGAATAGAGACCCCTGACGTACTGCAGACCAGTCTCGGCGCTCTGAAGTCCGTCGATGGCGTCCCGGACGCGGAGGCGACCCAGAAGGTCTTCGACAACCTCGATCTCAATCGAGCGACTGAGGCCTTTCTGAACTGCATTCCGATCGCCTCCATGTACGCTCTCAAGCATGGCTTGCTCAAGCACGGGCCAGCCAACACCACCGCCGTGCTGTTCGAAGAGCTCATGGATTCCAAGGCCCTGTGGCTCACACCGAATACGACGTCTGTCTACATGGCTTCCTGGCTCGAGCTGGGAGACGAGCCGCTGGTCATCGAAACCCCGCCCAATGTCTTGGGCTTCCTCAACGATGCCTGGTTCAAGTATGTGGTGGATTTCGGCAACGCCGGTCCGGACAAGGGAAAGGGCGGTAGGTTCCTGATCGTGCCTCCCGGCTTCGAGGGTGAAATCCCGGACGGCTATCACGTTGCCCGCACCACGACATACGGTAACTGGGTCATCTGGCGTGGATTCCAGGTGGACGGATCACCGAAGCCGGCGGTGGATGCGACCAAGAAGCTCTTTCGGATCTATCCGCTCTCCAAGAAGGACAATCCGCCGAAGATGACCTTCGTCAACATTTCGGGCAAGTTCGACAACACCATCCATCGCATGGACTACGGTTACTGGGAGGAGCTCAACGCGACCATCCAGGCTGAGCCGCTCGAGGGCCTCGACCCCGAAACCTGTGGCCTTCTGGCTTCCATCGGCATGGAGAAGGGTAAGGAATTCGAGCCCGACGACCGCATGAAGAAGATCCTCACCGATGCGGCGAAGATCGGTTCTGTCACTGCAAGGGCACTGACCGCCCGCCCGAGAGACCAGCGCCACTACCTCTACCCCGGCGAACGCGTCTGGACCAACCCTTTCATCGAGGGTCGCTATGACTTTCTCCTGGATGGTCAACGTCTGCTGGATTCGCGCATCTACATGCACTTCTACGCCACCGGGATCACTCCTGCGATGGCGGTCAAGAATGTCGGCAAGGGTTCCCAGTACGCTATCGCCTACCTCGACAAGGACGGCAAGGCCCTCGATGGCAGCAAGACCTACAAGATCAACCTGCCGAAAGATGTGCCAGCGAAGGATTTCTGGTCGTTCACGCTCTATGACAACCAGAGCCGCGGAATGCTCCAGACCGACCAGCGTTTCCCGGGCGTCGACAGCAACAAGAAAGGACTCAAGCAGAATGCTGATGGGTCCTACGACATCTACTTCGGCCCTAAGGCGCCGGAGGGGCAGGAGAACAACTGGATCCAAACCGACCCGAGCAAGGGGTGGAACACCATTCTCCGGCTCTACGGCCCTCTGGAGCCGTTCTACGAAAAGACCTGGATGCCAGGCGACCCCGAGCTGGTGAAGTGACCCTGTGATGGCGGTCCCGGTTCCAACAGGCCGGGATCGCCTTCCCTGGTCTAGTCTGGCCTGGAAGATCTCCGTCGGTCTTGAAAACCGGCGACCGTTCACGCAATCGGTGCCTACCTTGCACATACAGGCTCTTGCGGCCTTTGATACGGTGCGGCATCGGCGGGGGCGCTTATCTACTCGCTCAGGCTCTACGGCCCTCGGGAGGGAGCAGTGTCTGATCCCCACTGCCTCTTGACCGGGAGAGCCCTCCCTACAAGAGGGCTCTCAGTTTCTGAGGAGATAAAGATACTAGGGGAGGGGCTTGCCCCCTCCCGTGGGAGCCCGCAAGGGGCTCCCCTACAAAGCCGTCGCCGCCCCCCTGCGGACCACCCGGACGGACCTCCACTCACTCACGACTCAAGCAAGAAGTATCGGGGGGAGGGGCCCACTTCGACGGTTTCGCCAGCTGGAGCCTCCAGCCGCTCGCCGTCTCGGCCGACGACTCTCGCGGCGGGGCGTGGGAGAGTGGCCTTGAAACTCTCCGCGGTGCTCCAGCCCACCACCACCTCGTCCCCTGCGTCGGTCTGAAAATGACAGAGCCTTGCCGGCGGCTCGGTTTCGAGCGGGCCGAGGAAGCTGCTACCCGCCAGTTGATCCTGGAGCGTCGCCAGGGCGTGAAAAGATGGGCGCATCAGGAACGAGCCGTCAGCGTCGAGAAACGTCAGGCCATACCCCTTGGCTACCAGCCGCCACCAGTACACCCTCTCCACCAAACCGGTTCCCAGAACGAGGAGGCAGTAGCGGACCAGGTAGTTGGCCTGGGCCTCTTCCTCGACCGATACGTCGCGACCGGCCGGAGAGTGGGGACCCTCCCACAGAGGCCAATTGAACTCGGTGACCCAGGCCTTTGGGCTGCTGTTTCGACCAGTATCGGCCAGGGCCTTGAGTTGCACCGCCTTGTCGACGGTGTCGAAGCCCAGTTGTCGGCTCTCCGGTGCCCCGCGCCGATCCACATACAGCAGGCTCGAGACGATGTCGAAGTGCACACCCTCCCAGGGGACATTGAGTACCCCCGCCAACCGATGGAACTCGTAGTCGATCACCGCCGGGCCCAGGATCCGCACCCCCTCGTGCCGTCGTAGGATATGGCTGGCATCGGCAACCAACTCCAGGTACTCGGCGTAGTTCCACACGCCCCACTTGCTGCGGTTGATCGCCTGACCGACCTGGAAGTCCTTGCCAAAAGGAGTGAAACGCTCGGCCAACTGGCTCACCGCGGCCTGCCATCGACCTCGATCCCGGACCAGATCCCGATTCTGAGGCAGAGCGAAGCCGAGCTCGATACCCCGCCCATGGAGCTCGCGCGCCAGGAGTTCCTCTGCGTCGTGAGCCTCCTGCCAGGGATGCAACCGAAGGAGAACCCGCTTCACCCCGAGCGCTTCGAGGGCCACCAGCGCCGCCCCGGGGTGCTTTTCCATCGGTCTCATTCCGACTCCGAGTCCATCCCATCGCACGGGTTCCCGGTAGAGCCCCTCTTTCAGCTCTCGATAGCGGCGCCGTGCCCTGGGCAGCGCTGTCAAGGCGGCACCGCACTCTCGCGCGTGATGCCCGGCATCCCCCAGCCTCACACCCAGGCGCTGCCAGCGGCCTGCGTGCTGATGGGGTTGGTCGGAGAGGTGATCCCAAACCACCAGGTCCCGCCTCGAAGCACCCTCTGGCGGGGGAGGGATGTGAGCATGGTGCCCTCTGGATACGAACAGCGACTTGACCCATCGAAAGGGGCTGCGGAGGGCATCTTTGATCCTGTTCTTGGTCAGGAAGCCATGGAAGAAGAGTCGATAGAGCCCTCTCTTGAAGGGGGAGTCGGCATCTCCCTTTCCCCAATAGGAGCGCAGCAGCACCTCCTGAAGATGGAGGTCGAAGATCCGCAATCGGCACAGGTCCCGGGTCCGACGGCTTGTCGTCAGCGGCCGATCGAGCCGCGCTCGATTCAGATCGATCAGATAGACAGTCGGTGCATCCGACGCCTTGCTGCCCGCAACGACCAACAGATTGCCTACCGAAACATCCCGATGCCAGATGCCGGCATCATGCAAACGACGCAGCATCCGGCCGACGCTGCCGACCAGGATCTCGGCCCCGATCTGTGGAAACGTCTGCCTCTCGTTGCCCTCCTGCAGGGCTCGGAAGAAATACCTCGCCTCGATGGAGTCCGGGATCTTCTCGCTGACGAAGAAGGAGGGGCCATTCGCGGCCTCCGACTCGATCAACAAGACGGGTGCCGGCGTGGGTACCCCGGCGTCGACGACGGCCTGCGCCGCTCGCCAGGACCTTTTCGCCTTGCTGCCCTTCAGGCGTCGCGACAATCGAGCGCGAAAGCCCTGATTTCGGAACGGCTTGACGACTACAGAAATCGGGCCGGTGAGAGTCTCCAACTCGGAGGAGTAAAGGTAGTTCCTCCCCCAGTGTAGCGTCTCACCGCCCCTGCCTGGATCGACCAACAACTCGATCGCATCGGACAGGTCGACGGGGCGATGGGCCGCTGAGACCTCCCCGTGGAGCCCCGCCAACGAAAAGCCCTCGAAGCTCCTCTCCTGGCCTGCAGCTTCGTCTGCCGGTGACGTTCCGCTACCCGCCAAGGATCTCGTACTCCTCGGCGCGCAGACCGGTATCGGCTTCGACTCGTATGCGGGTCCCGAGGCGCTCCTCGAGCTCGACGAGAATCGCGCGCTGCTCGCCTTCGAGAGAGGTCGAGACCTCGGGTCTGACCCGGAGCCGCAGGGGACGGCCACCCAGTTCGGCGATTCTCTCCAACACCTTCCGGCGGAGCTCGAGCAGCACCGTGATCTCGCTTTTCACCCTCCCGAGGCCCCGGCAGGTGGGACAGGGCCGGGTCAACTGGCTCACCAGATCGCTGCGGCTCCGCTTGCGGGTGATCTGGACCAGCCCGAAGTCGGACAGACCCCCGATGCGGATACGCGCCCGGTCGTTGGCCAGCTCAGCCTCGAGCGCCGCCATGACCTGGGCCTGGTGATCGGGATTCTCCATGTCGATGAAATCGGCGACCACGATGCCGCCCAGATCCCGAAGTCGAAGTTGCCGGGCGATCTCCCGGGTCGCCTCCAGGTTGGTCTTGAGAGCCGTCTCCTTCAGATCCACTTCGCCCACGTAGCGGCCCGTGTTGACGTCGATGGCCACCAGGGCCTCGGTAGGGCTCACCACGAGATAGCCCCCCGACGGCAGCCACACCCTGCTACCCAGAGCTCTCTCCAGCTCTGACTCCACACCGAAGCGCTCGAACAAGGTGCCCTCGGGAACATGCAGCTGGACCTTGCCAACGAGTTCGGGGGCCACCTGCCTCAGATATCCCACTACCTGCTCATAGATCTCGGACCCACTGAGCCATAGGATCTCGAAACTCTCATCGAAGAAATCCCGCACCGCTCTCATGGGCAGCTCGACGTCACGGTGCAGAAGAGCCGGTGCCTTGACCCGTTGGGAACGCTCGTCGATCTCGTTCCATAGTTGGGTAAGGCGCCCCAAGTCCGCTTCGAGAGCGCTCGAGTCGGAGCCTTCTGCTACCGTCCGGACAATCAGACCCATCTTGGGAGGGCGGATCTCAGCCAGCAGGTCTTCCAGGCGCTGGCGCTCCTCGCTGTCCTCGATGCGGCGTGAGATGCCGAGATCCGTACTGGCAGGAAGCAACACCAGATAGCGACCGGCCAGGGTGATGAAGGTGGTGATCCGCGCCCCCTTGTTGGGTAGTGGCTCCTTGACCACCTGCACCAGAACCTCCTGCCCCTCGGCGATCAGCTGGTTGATGGGCCGACTCAAGACCCCTTCCTCGACGTCCTGCTCGAGCTCGGCCTCCTCGACTCCCTGCAACTGGTCCTGGATATCTCCGGCGTAGAGAAAGGCATCCCTTTCCAGACCGATGTCCACGAAGGCAGCCTCGATGCCAGGCAAGACGCGAGTCACTCGGCCCTTGAAGACCGCTCCGACCAGTCTCTCTTCGCGACGCCGCTCGATGCGAACCTCCATCAAACGCCCGTCCTCCAGAACGGAAATCCGGCTCTGATGGGCGTCACTTTCGATGAGCAGTTGATGGCTCACGGGGTACTACCGATTCACGTGTCGCCTGAAGTCTACTCCCAGGATGAGACCTGCGGCGATGAAGTTGGCCAGGGTGAAGGAACCGCCATAGGACAAGAACGGCAGGGGAATGCCGGTGATCGGCACCAGGCCGACCACCATGGCCGTGTTGTAGAGGACGTGGAATGCAAACCCCGACAAGAGTCCGACGATCAACAGGATACCGACGCGGTCACGGGCGCGCAGGGCCACCTTCGTCCCATTGAGGATGTAGAGGGCGTAGAGGAGCAACACCGTAGCCACTCCGATGAATCCCCATTCTTCAGCCAGCACCGCGAAGATGAAGTCGGTGTGGCGCGCGGGAAGGAAGCGCAATTGACTCTGGGTGCCCTGCTGATAGCCACGGCCGTATAGCTGGCCCGAACCGACGGCGATCTTGCTCTGACGCAGTTGATAGCCGGTGCCCTGGGGGTCACTGCCTGGCGAGATGAAGGTCCGCACCCGGTCCTTTTGATAGTCGAGCATGACCAGATTCCATCCGACCGCCGCCAGGACGATTGCCACTGCGGCGCCGACAGCAAAATACCTCCACGGCACACCTGCCACTACCAACATGCCAGCCAACATGGGCACGAACATCGCCGCTCCGCCGAGGTCCGACTCGAGAGCCACGAGCACCATGGGCAGGGCAACCATGGACGAGGCGGCCATGATCTGCCCGAAGCTCAGGAACCGTCGATTGATCCCCGCCAGGTAGCGAGCCAACAGCAGGGCGGTCGCGATCTTGGCGAACTCTGAGGGTTGCAGACGGTAGGCACCGACACCCAACCAGCTGCGCGCCCCACCCGCCTCCTTGCCCACCAGGAGGACCAGCAGCAGCAGCAGCATCGCGACTGTATAGATCGGCAGGGAGAACTTGGTCAGGAACTGATAGTCCAGGGTAAAGGCCACGACGAAGACCAGCAGGCCCAATCCCAGCCAAACGGCTTGGCGCGGCAGGTAGTCGATCGACAGCTCGGAGCTGGCGCTGTGAACCGTCACCAGGCCAATTAGCGAGATCAGCAGAGCCGAGATCAACAGAGCCCACCGGACGGTGGCCAGTTGCCTCAGAAACGGCCGCTCGTCAGGAAGACTGGTCGTTGTCGAGATAGTCCCGGAAGTAGATCTCATAAAGCCGTTTCGCCAGTGGTGCCGCTGCCGTGGAGCCGTGCCCACCGTGCTCCACCAATACGACCACAACCAACTGTTTGTCTCCGGCTGTCGCGTAGGAGGCGAACCAGCCGTGGTCCCTTTGCTCATAAGGCAGGTCTTCGCTCTTGATCCAGGTCTTCTGCTGCACGACTTGGACCGTGCCGGTCTTGCCCGCCACATCGATTCCCGGCACCCGGGCCGCCGACCCCGTGCCCCGCTGGTCGTTGACTACCGACCACAAGGCCGCCCCGATGCGCTCGAAGACCCAGGGCTCCACCGTTAGCTGCTCTTTCTCGACAGATGGAGACTCCTCGACGTGTGGTCTCACCTGGTAGCCACTGTTGGCGACCGCCGCCATGAGCGAGGCGATCTGCAGCGGTGTCACCAGAATTGGCCCCTGTCCTATGGCCACCGAGATGGTCTCGCCCGGATACCAGGGTGTGCCTCGCCGCCGGGCGCTCCAGTCCGGATCGGGCACCAGCCCCTCCCGTTCACCCAGCAGGTCGATGCCGGTCGGGCGGCCGAGACCCAGCTGTCGGGAGTACTTGGCGATGCGCTCGATACCGAGCTCTTGGCCCAGGTGGTAGAAGTAGACGTCGCAGGATTCCTTGATGGCCCGATGCAACGAAATATGGCCGTGACCGGCCTGCTTCCAGCACCGCCAGCGACGGTTGTAGATCTTCGTCGCGCCACCACACCAGACCGTCTGCTCCGGGTCTATGACACCCTCGCTGAGGCCGGCTGCGGCCATCACGATCTTGAACACCGAGCCGGGTGAATAGGTGTTCTGGATGACACGGTTCTGCAGCGGATCCTCAGGCGCCTCGATCAGGTTGCGCCAGGCATCCCGGTCCAATCGTCGGGAGAAGATATTGGGGTTGTACGAAGGGGCCGAGACCATCGCCCGAATCTCCCCTGTCGCCGGGTCGAGCGCCACGGCCGCCCCGGCCTTGCCCTCGAAATAGCGGGCCGCCTCCTGTTGCAGGTCGAGATCCAGGCCGAGATTCAGGTTCTGCCCAGACTGCGCCGGCTCCCGCCCATACTCCTCCTTGAATCGACCCCGGGAGTCCACGATGACCGCTCGTTGACCGTCGGCACCCCTCAGGCTTTCGTCGAAGGCCAGTTCGACTCCCTTGCGGCCGACTAGATCACCCGGCTTGAGAGGGCTCGCATCGCTTGCCAGATCAAGCTGGCTCACCTCGCCGAGATAGCCGAGTGTGTGGGCGGTAATCGGCCCGTTGCGATAGAGGCGCAGATGACCGACCTCGACAGCAAACTCCGGGAACTCCAGAGCGGCCACCTCGATTGCTGCCACCTCGGAAAGTGACAGGGCTTCAGCGATCAGGATGGGACGGAAGGAACCGGCGCCACCGCCTTCGTCGAGAGCCTGCCTGAGCTCGGTCGCCGGTTGGTTCAGGCAGCGCTCGGCAAAGCTCAGAGCCTTTTCTAGATCCTGGCTGCGAGAGGGATCGAGCTTCAGGTTGTACGAAGGCACGTTCTCAGCCAACAGCCGACCCTGCCGCCCATAGATCAGCCCCCGAGGAGCCTTCAAGGGCAGCTCCCTTACCCTGTTGTTCTCAGCGAGCTCCAGATAGTAGTCGCCGGAAACCACCTGCACGAACCAGAAGCGGGCGGCGATCAGAAGGAAGAGGCCGAAGAGCACCAGCTGCAGCCTCGGCAGCCGCTGAAGAAGATCCTCCTTGTGCTCACGAACCTGTCTCATGACGTTAAGTGCTCCTCATCCTTCGAAACGGATTCTGGTCTTGCGCGTCCGGCGCCACATCTCGACTCGCGAGCGCATCCGTCGATTGGCCAGGTACAGTACACCACCCAGCACTCCCGTCGTGCCGACCTTTACCAGTATCCAAGAATACTGTGGTAGATCAGCGTCCGCGAGAAACAACAGCGATAAACCAAGCAGGATCAACTGCTGGGCTGCCGCAGCGACCGCGAAAACCAACAGCGAGCTGGCGGGGCGCTGAATCACCAGACGCTGCGCCGTGATCGCGGTGCCGTATCCAACGACCGTGTTGGCGATGCCAAAGAGACCAAAATAGCCCCCTGTCAGACCGTCCGTGACCAGCCCCGCTACCGTCCCGCCAAACATACCGGCTGCGCTGTTGCCATCCATGGCGTTGAAGACGACGATGACGAGGAAGAAATCCACGGCCAGGGAGAACTGTGGAAAGAGGCTGACTCCCGCTACTTGCAGCAGCGTCGCCACCGCCAGCGCCATTGCGAACCTAAGGCTGCGCATCAGGCACTGCCTCCCTGACGGCTTCCGGCATTGTTTCCTCTTTGAGGACGTAGACCTGGTCCAACAGTCCGAAGTCGACCTGCGGGATCACGCGGATCTCGTAGAACAGCTCGTCGCCCGGGATGACTGCTGCGACGGTCCCCACGGGGATGCCCCGCGGGTAGATCCCATCGATCCCGGCGGTAGTCACTGCGTCGCCGACCCTCACGTCGGCCTGGAGCGATACATAGTCGAGCTCGAGATTGCCGCGGCCGCCACCCTTGATCACGCCCTGCCTGTGGGTGCGCTCGATCATGACACCGACACTCGCCGCCCGGTCCGTGATGAGCTGCACCTTGGCGTAGGGTCCTGTGACGAGCACGATTCGGCCCACCAGACCCTTGCCTGAAACCACTGGTTGATTGACCCGTACGGTGTCGGCAGCGGTCCTCAGCACCGCGGTCTGCAACCACGAGGCGTAATCGACGTACACCAGATCTGCCGCCTGTAGCTCGGCTTCGAAGGCTCGAGTGTAGGTCAGAGCACGAGCTAGGTGGTCCAGATCTTCCTTGAGGCCGAAGTTTCGGATGGATTGCTCGCGAAGCTCTCCAACCTCCTCGCGGAGGCGGAGATTCTCCGCCAGAAGAGTGCGCCGAAGCGCCATGTCTTCGCTGAAGCCGGTGACGCTACTGCCCACCCAGGTGACGAAGCCGGTTACCGGCGCCACCAGGCGGACTATGCCCGCCTCGAGGTAGCTGCTCTTGCCCTCCGGGTCGCGGATCTGGGCGGTCAGCAGGATCAGCTGCCCGACGAGCAGGACTATGAGTAGCCAGCGCGCCTGACGTTCGCTCAGCGGATAGAGACCTTTCGCAGCAGATCGATGTCTTCGAGGACCCGCCCCGTTCCCAGCACCACGGAGGAGAGAGGATCTTCGGCCAGCACCACCGGCAGGCCAGTTTCGTTCCGCAGCCGCTGGTCGAGACCTCTAAGCAGCGAGCCGCCACCGGAGAGGACAATCCCTTTGTCCATGATGTCGGCAGACAGCTCGGGAGGAGTCCGCTCCAATGCCATGCGGACCGCCTCGACAATTGTGACTACCGGCTCGGCCAGCGCCTCGCGGATCTCTGCGTCGGTGATGGTGAGATTCCGGGGGACACCTTCGATCAAATCGCGTCCCTTGATCTCGACCTTGATCTCTTCCTTCAAGGGAAAGGCGGAGCCCAGATCCATCTTGAGCTGCTCTGCGGACCGTTCTCCGATCAGCAGGTTGTACTTGCGTTTCAGATACTGGATGATCGCGTCGTCCATCTCGTTGCCGGCAATGCGCACCGAGCGACTGTAGACGGTGCCGGCCAGCGAGATGACAGCGACGTCCGTCGTGCCACCTCCGATATCGACGATCATGTTGCCGGACGGCTCGGTAATCGGCAGTCCCGCACCGATGGCCGCCATCATCGCCTGCTCGACGAGGAAGACCTCCGAAGCTCCGGCACGGGTCGCCGAGTCCCTGACGGCCCGCTTCTCGACCTGGGTGATCTCCGAGGGTACGCCGATGACGATGCGGGGATGGACGTACATCTTGCGGCCGTGGGCCTTCTTGATGAAGTACTCCAACATCCTCTCGGTGACCTCGAAGTCGGCAATCACGCCGTCCTTCATGGGGCGAATGGACTGGATGTTGCCCGGGGTCCGTCCGAGCATCTGCTTGGCCTCACCGCCGACAGCTTCGATCCGGTTGGTCAGCTTGTTGACCACCACGACCGAGGGCTCGCGCACGACGATACCCTTGTTGCGTGCGTACACCAGGGTGTTCGCGGTTCCCAGATCGATCGCCAGATCGTTGGAGAAATATCTTAGAAACGAGGCAAATGCCATGGTCTTTGTGCCGTAATTTCGGTTCCGAAGTCGCTCTTACGTCGAACGAGCGAATATAGCATAAGGCATTCTAGCTTTTGGAGTTGTGGCTGCTGCAACTATCTTGCCCGGACCCCTGTCGCCTGCTAAAGTTCGGAGTTCTTCGCGACCTGCGAAGAAAAGGGGTCTTCTATGCTCAAAGTGTTTCGCGACAATCTGAAGTATCTGAGTTGGGTTCTGTGGCTCGTCATCGTCGTCTTCGTGCTCTTCGTATTCGTGGACTTCGGTGCCACGGTGCCCACGGGTAGCACCATTCCGACCGACGCGGCCGCCACCGTCGGGGACATCGACATCACCTATGGCGAATTCGAGCGCTCCTACCGCCAGGCGGAGGAGGTCTACCGCCAAGCCTATGGTGACCAGTTCAATCGCGAGTTGGCCCAGCAAATGGGGCTTCCCATGCAGGTGCTCGACAGCCTCGTAGCCGACAAGATCTTGCTTCAGGAAGCCGATCGAATGGGCCTGAGGGCGACCGACGAAGAGGTCCGGCAAGCAATCCTCGAGTTCCCAGCCTTCCAGGCCACTACCGGTGGCTTCGTCGGCGAAGAGCGGTACCGTCAGATCCTGCGCTCCAGCGGTTATACCGTGGACAGCTTCGAGCAGATGATCCGCACGCAGTTGCTTGGCCAGATGGTGCGGGACGTGCTGTCGGCCAACCTCTTCGTCTCGGACCAGGATGTGCTGGCCTCCTACAAGGACCAGATCGAGCAGGCCAAGATCCGCTTTGTCCAGCTGCCCTCCTCGAGCATGGCCAGCGAGGTGATCGCCTCTCCAGAGGAGATCGCGGTCTACTTCGACGAGCACAAGGAGGCTTTGAGGATTCCCGAACAGCGGGTCGTCGACTATCTCCTACTGGACCAGAATGCTCTACGAGCCACAATCGAGCTTACCGACGAAGAGCTCTTCGACTACTACGAAACCAACCCAGAGGAGTTCACCCAGGAGGAGCAGGTTCGTGCGCGACACATTCTGTTGCAGGTTGGCAGTGACCGCACCGAGCAACAGGCGGAAGATCAGATGCTGGCCATCCGAGATCGCCTTGCTGGCGGCGAGGACTTTGCCACCCTGGCCACCGAGTTTTCGGACGACCCGGGCAGCAAGGCACAGGGTGGCGACCTGGGCTTTTTCGGGCGGGGGCAGATGATCGGCGAATTCGAAGATGCCGCCTTCACCGCCCAACCCGGTGAGGTGGTCGGACCAGTCAAGACGAATTTCGGCTACCACCTGATCCTGGTCGAAGAGAGCCGCGATGCCGGTCGGTCGAGCTTTGCCGACGTCCAGGAGCAGATTCGCAGCCGGCTGCTCAACCAGCGCGTCCAGGACCTCGCCGCATCCACGACCAGCGATCTGGCCGAGCGCATCGACAAAGAAGATCTCACCACCCGGGAGGCGCTGCAACAGCTGGCCGACACCGAAACGGGCGTGACCTTCCTCACCACCCCCACCTTCGGCCGCGAAGACAACGTGCCAGGGATTGGACGCGGGACCGGTTTCTCGGTGACCGCCTTCGAGCTGAACCAGGACGAGGTCTCCGAACCTGTGCAGGCGGCGGCGGGGTGGGTCATCCTTCGTCTGGCCGAGGTCCAGGAACCCCGCCTTCCGGAGCTCGACGAGGTCCGCGAAGAGGTAGGCAGCTTGGTACGCCAGGAAAAGCAGTTGCAGATGGCGACCGAGCGAATGGTAGAGGCCCGTCAGAAGCTCGACGCTGGAACCAGCCTGGATGAGGTGGCCGAAGAGTTGGGGTTGGCAGTCCGCGAGAGTGGCCAGTTCGGACGCGGTGGCTCGATCGCCGGCCTGGGCAGCAACCCGGAGGTGGCCTCTGCAGCTCTGGCCCTGGATGTGGGCAGTTTTGCCGGTCCTCTGACTCACCAGAATCAGGTCCTGCTCCTCGAGGTCGTCGAGCGCCAGCGCTTCGACCCCCAGGAGTTCGAGACCCAGAAAGAAGGGGCCCGAGAGACAGTGCGTTCCGAGATGCTGAACGAATTGCTGGCCTCTCTCGTGACCCAACGGCGCGAGGAGATGGGTGTGACCTACGACGAGCAACTGCTCCGTAACTGGGAATTGGTTCCCGGCATCGAGGGCTGACCCCTGATGGCTAGGACTCCTTACACCCCTAAGCCCTTAAGCCCCTAAGCCCCTAAGCCCCTAAGCCCCTAAAATGATCGGCTTCCTTCACGGCAAGGTTCGGCGCTCGACCCCGGAGCGGATGATCTTGGACGTGGGGGGGGTCGGCTACGACGTCCACATTCCGCTGTCGACCTACTACGAAATCGACAAGCTCGGTGCCGATTCGTCGGTCGGCCTGTTCATCCACACCCACGTGCGCGAAGACGCCATCGAGCTTTTCGGCTTCTGGAGCGAGCGGGAGAAGCTGCTGTTCGAGAAGCTGATCGCGGTCAGCGGCATCGGTCCCCGCCTCGCACGCGTCATTCTCTCGGGCATGGCACCCGACGAATTGCTCGCCTCCCTGGCGGCGGGAGACACCGCACGGTTGGCGACAATTCCCGGCATTGGCAAGAAGACCGCCCAGCGGATGATCGTGGATCTCAAGGACCGAGTTCAGGAACTGGCTGCCGAGCTGCCGGAAATCGCAGCCACGGCACCGCTCGGGGAGGATCTCGTCCTGGCGCTGGTGAACCTGGGCTATCGCGAGGGCGAAGCCCAGCGGGCCGTGGCGCAGGCGAGAAGCGAGCTACCTGACGCCGAATCTCCCGAGCTACTGCGCGCCAGCCTGCAAAAGCTGTCTCGCGTCTAACGCCTTTTCTCCTTTTCGCGCCCTCACGCCCGGGGCGGCTACAATTGCACCGTGCCCAGCGAGCGAAACATCCTCTCCGCAGCGCCCGAACTCGAAGAGCTCGGCATCGAGCAGTCTCTGCGACCCGAAAGGCTCAGTGACTATGTCGGCCAGGAGCGGATCGTCAGCAAGTTGCGGGTCTTCATGCAGGCGGCCTTGGAGCGCCGAGAGGCATTGGACCACGTGCTGCTCTTCGGACCACCCGGCCTCGGCAAGACCACCCTGGCACACATCGTCGCTCGGGAGATGGGTACCTCTCTTCGCAGCACTTCGGGTCCGGTCCTCGAGCGACCCGGCGATCTCGCTGCCATCCTGACGAATCTCGAGCCCGGTCAGGTGCTGTTCATCGACGAGATGCACCGCCTGGGCCCGACGATCGAGGAGATCCTCTACCCGGCCCTGGAGGACTATCGACTCGACCTGGTGATCGGTCAAGGTCCGGGGGCTCGGACCATGCAGATCGACCTGCGACCCTTCACCCTGGTGGGAGCTACGACCCGGGCCGGCCTCATTACCGGTCCCCTGAGGGCACGCTTCGGCATCGTACATCGTCTCGACTTCTACGAACCGCCCGAGCTGGCAGAGATCGCGCGGAGATCGGCACTCCTGCTCGATATTCATCTCGAGGACGACGGCGCAGAAGAGATCGCACGGCGCAGCCGAGGCACTCCCAGGATCGCCAACCGCCTGCTGCGCAGGGTGCGCGATTTCGCCCAGGTCAAGGGTGATGGGGTCATCAACTACGAGACTGCTGCCCGAGCACTCGAGATGCTCGAAGTCGACGAACTCGGCTTCGACGAGGTCGACCGCAAGATCCTCACCACGTTGATCGAGCACTACCAGGGTGGGCCCGCCGGTATCGGCGCCATCGCGGCAGCGGTGGGCGAGGACCGGGGCACGATCGAGGATCTATACGAGCCCTATCTCATCCAGCAAGGTTTTCTGCAGCGCACCAAACAGGGGCGAATCGCCACCCCCCGGGCCTATGAGCACCTCGGTCAGCCGCCGCCGTCCGACTCGACCGCCCGCCTTTTCTAATCTCCCCTCGGTGGCGCTGTGAGCACAGCCTATTTGATCTTCAACCCGCGGGCTGGACGTTGGCGTACACCCCGGTTGGTGGACCGCATCCTGAGAGCTTTGGAGCAGCCGGGCCAGAACATCGAAGCTCGACCAACGCGTTCGCCTGGGGACGCGACTCGCCTGGCCCGGCAGGCGGTCGAGGCCGGAGCAGAGACAGTGTACGCCTTTGGCGGTGACGGAACCCTGCGAGAAGCCGCTGCCGGCCTGTTGGGCTCGGAGGCGACCCTGGGCACCATCCCCGGTGGCACCGCCAACGTCATCCCTCTCGCACTCGGACTACCGCCGCGACCCGTTGCGGCCGCCAGGCGGCTCCGAGAGGCGACACCCATCGAGATGGACGTCGGGCGGTGCGGCACGGAGATCTTCCTCATGCAGGCCTCCGGCGGCCTGGATGCCCGGGCGTTGCACCATCTCGACCCCGTCCAGAAGCGCTACCTCGGCAAGATCGCCGTCGCCTTGGCCGGCCTCTCCCAGTGGCGCAAGTACGACTATCCCGATCTCGAACTGATGGCCGACGGCCGCACCCAGTTCGCCTCCTTTTTCGCTATCTGCAACCTTCCCTACTACGGGGGTCGCTTTCGTCTGGCGCCAGCCGCTCGACTCGACGACCACCAGCTGCACCTGGTTCTCTTTCACGGTCGGGGCCAGGCGGAGACCCTGGGGTTCGCCCGCGATCTGGCTCTCGGCAAACACGAGGCAAGGGGCGACGTAGAAGTCCTCCGCGTCCAGGAGGTCGAGTTGAAGGCTCCACCCGGCCTCGCCCTGCAGCTGGACGGCGATGCGATGAGCTCGGCGCTGCCCATGACCGTTCGTCTGGCCGAGGAGCGGCTTCGCGTCCTGGCGCTTCCGGGCGCGGCCGGCTGAGTGAATTCTCATCGACGCCCGAACCGCTCACAGCGTTATGATGCTGACGAATTGGAGTGCTTTTCAGCCATGAAGCGAATCGAAACCGTCCAGTCACTCAAGCCCATCTTTTCGCCCCGCTCGGTGGCCGTCATCGGGGCATCGCGGAATCGCAATTCCCTCGGCTTCGCCCTGGTGCACAACCTGGTCTTTGGCCAGTTCAATGGCGCCATCTTCCCGGTCAATCCCCACGCCAGCAACATCCACTCGCTCAAGGCCTACAAAAGCGTGGGCGACATCCCCGACCCGGTGGACCTGGCGGTCGTCATGGTCCCCAGGGCGCTGGTCATGGCAGTGGTCGAGGAGTGCCTCGAGAAGGAGATCAAGGGTCTGGTAGTCATCACCGCCGGCTACTCAGAGACAGGGGCGGAAGGCCTCGCGCTCGAACGCGAGCTTCGGGCCAAGGTGCGCGAGGGTGGAGCCCGCATGATCGGCCCCAACTGCATGGGCGTCATTAACACCGACCCGGAGGTGCGGCTCGACGCCACCTTCTCACCCACTCCGGCTCGGCGAGGCTCCATTGGTTTCGTCAGCCAGTCGGGAGCACTGGGAGTGGCCATTCTCAACGCGGCTGCCGATTTGGGGCTGGGGCTCACCCAGTTCGTCTCCATGGGAAACAAAGCCGATGTCTCGGGCAACGACCTGGTGGAATTCTGGGAGGACGACCCTGACACGAAGGTCATCTGCATGTACCTGGAGTCGTTCGGGAATCCGCGTCGCTTTCCCCAGATCGCCAAGCGGGTCAGCCGCAAGAAGCCCATCCTGATCGTCAAGTCGGGTCGCACTGCCGAGGGAGCACGTGCTGCCTCCAGCCACACCGGGGCCATCGCCGGGGCCGACGTGCCCGTGTCAGCCTTCCTCGAGCAATGTGGGGTGCTGCGCGCCAACACCATCGAGGAGCTCTTCGCCATTGCCAAGGCCCTCGACCGCTGCCCGCTGTCGCCGGGCAAGCGAGTGGCCATCCTGACCAACGCCGGCGGCCCGGCCATCATGGCGACCGATGCCTGCGTCAACTTGGGCCTCGAGATCGCCGAGCTGAACCCGTCGACGCTCGAGGCCCTGGCGGCCTTCCTGCCGCCCGAAGCCAGCATCGCCAACCCGATCGACATGATCGCTTCCGCCACTCCTGAGGGCTACTCCAAGGCGCTGCACGCCATTCTGGCGGACGAACGGGTCGACATGGTGATGGTCATCAACGTCCGGCCACTGCTCACCAACCCCATCGACGTCATGCGGGAGGTTGGTGAAGCGATAAAGAGACAGAAGAAGCCGGTAGTCGCCGTGATGATGGCCACCGAGGAGTTTCACGACGAGGTCCGGAAGCGCACCGATCTGCCGCCGGTCTACGAGTTTCCCGAATCGGCCGCTCGGGCGCTGGCCCAGCTCTATCGCTACTCGGCCTTCCGGGCACGTCCGGCAGATGAGCCGATTCCAGAGTTCGAGGTCGACGACGAGGCGGTAGCCGAGATCCTGGCGCAGCAAGGCGAAGGGTACCTGCCTGACGGACTCGCCTTCAGGGTGCTCGAGCTCTACGGTATTCCGGTTGCCAAGTGGCGCGAGGTTACCGGCAGCGTCGACGCCTCTGTCGCAGCAGAAGGGATCGGCTATCCGGTAGTGGTCAAGGCTGTCGGGCCCGAGCTCGTGCACAAGAGCGACCTCGGTGCGGTGAAGATCGACCTGCGCAGCTCCAGCGAGCTCGAGAAGGCCATGCAGGAGATCCGCACTTCACTCAAAGGAGCGAAAGTCGAGAGCGAAGGGTTCCTGCTTCAAGAGCTGGGGCGTGGTGGCCACGAGGTTATTTTCGGCATCACGACCGACCCCCGATTCGGTCCACTCCTCATGTTCGGCCTGGGGGGCAAGTACGTAGAGGTACTGCGCGACGTGCGCTTCGGTGTGCCGCCCCTGACACCCCAGGAAGCCCGCGAGATGATTCGCGGTATTCAGGGGTTCCCGTTGCTGGAGGGAGTGCGTGGCGAGTCCGGCGCCGATCTCGCACTGCTCGAAGAGATCCTGCTGCGCATCGCCCAGCTCGCCGAGCGCCACCCCACGATCCAGGAGTTGGACGTCAATCCCTTCGTCGCCGCCGCCGACCGGGCGAGCGCCAAGGCCCTCGACGTGCGAATTCGGGTGGCAGCGGAGGATGCCTGAGCTCCCAGATCTAGAGGTCTACCGAGAGGCCCTCGAGGCCAGAATCCTCGGCACGCGACTCGAAGGCGCACGCCTGACCAGCCCATTTCTCCTGCGCTCGGTGAGCCCGCCGCTCAAAGAGGCTAACGGCAGGCAGGTGGTTGGTCTCCGGCGCCTTGGCAAGCGGCTTGTGTTCGCCCTGGAAGAAGAGCTCTTCCTGGTCCTGCACCTAATGGTCGCAGGTCGACTTCGCTGGAAGTCCCCTGGCACTGAGCCACCCAAAAGGAGCGGTCTGGCTGCGCTCGACTTCACTCCCGGAACGCTGATCCTCACGGAGGCGGGCAGCAAGAAACGGGCCTCACTGCACCTCGTGGAAGGCCGCGAAGCGCTGGCCTCACACGATCCGGGCGGTGTGGAACCCCTGCAAGTCGACCTGGAGGGGTTTCGCGCCGTGCTCGACAACGAGCGCCACACCCTCAAACGATCCCTCACCGATCCACGCCTCTTCGCGGGGATCGGCAACGCCTACTCGGATGAGATCCTGCACCGCGCGCGGCTCTCTCCGTTCAAGCTCTCCGACAGTCTCTCTTCCGAAGAAAGCGAGCGCCTGTTCGACGCTACCCGGACGACCCTCGAGGAATGGACCGAGCGTCTGAAGATAGAAGTCGGAGACGGCTTCCCCGAGAAAGTCACGGCCTTCCGGCCGGAGATGGCTGTACATGGCCGCTACGACAAGCCCTGCCCCGACTGCGAGGCGCCGGTCCAGCGCATCCTCTACGCCGAGACAGAAGCCAACTACTGCGCCAGGTGCCAGACGGAAGGACGCATCCTGGCCGACCGAGTGTTGTCGCGTCTGCTCAAGAAGGACTGGCCGAAGAACCTCGAGGAGCTCGAACAGCAACGCAATCGATGATCCTTGTGGACCCACCGATCGGTACTTCTTGAAGCCCGCCCTGGTGCGATTCTTCTCCTCGCATTAAGATCCTAGCGATGGCTGGGTCACCCCGAGGAATGCTGCCCGCTCTGATCGCCCGCTTCGCGGGCCGCCTGCGATTTCCACAGCTGTTTCTCTTTACCGGGGCCCTCTTCCTTCTCGACCTCCTCGTTCCCGACCTGATTCCGTTCGCCGACGAAGTACTGCTCGGCCTAATCACGCTCCTCTTCGGGACGTGGCGCAAGACCAACCCACCCGAGATCACCACCCCGAGCGACAAGCCGCCCATGAAGGACGTCACTCCCCAGGACCAAGGTCCTGGGGAGCAGGGTTGAGGCGTCCGGTCGTACCTCCCGGCCGATCCTTGAGGGCTTGGGGGGTGAGGCGCTCGGCGACTTCGCCGACCGGTCTTTGAGGTGGTGAGGGAAAGGACCGTCGGTGGCCTTGTACCGTCTTCGCCTCTCGGAACGACAGGGAGGTACCAGGACTCCCGTGGGAGAGTCACCCCCTCTGAGCCCTTAAGCCCCTACGCCCCTATTGCCTCCATCGGTGCCCGAGGTTCGTTCGGGTGGTTCGAAAGGGGTGCCACGTCGAGCGCAGCGCCAGGGCCATCAGAAAAGCGGTGACAGGCACCTCATTCCACAACGCCATGGGAGCGCTCTCCGTCATCGGCGGCAGCGGTGTGTTTGATTCAGTAAATGAGGTGCCTGTCACCGCTTTTCCGGACGGACCTCTTCTAGATAACGGTGATCTCTACAGGATCCGGTGCGGGCGGGAGGGGGGCCACTGCACAAAGGTCAGCCTGAGGCACGAGGGCTGGTTCATCCCCCAAGCCCTCAAAGACCGGTCGGGCATAGCCCGGACCGCCTCAGCCCTCAAGCCCTGGGTCCTTGTCAGGCGGTTCGCAAGAACTGCCAAGGCAAGGGACCCTGGGGCGACTGAAAGACGAGAGGGTCGATCTGGTCCCGGAATTCGCGCAGCAGGCTCGCGGTTGTGGCTCCCTGCGCAGCCTTCTCCAGTGGTCCGGCTGCGGTGCGGTCCGCCTTGCTGAGGTAGGCCTGCCAGATGGCCTGCCGCACCGACATGGTCCCCAGGCTGACATTGTCGAGAGCCGCCACTCCTCGCTTGAGCGTCGAGATCTTGCTTTTCAGGGAGTCGGGGTCTTCCATGTGCTCGCGCTGGTAGCCGGTGTAGGGCTTGGGGATCAGGATGTTGGCCCCGAGGTGGATCTGGCCAATGACCCCAGTCGGGGCGAGCTCCTCCAGCATGATGGCGCGGCAGCGGTCGGTGACCTCGAGGATCGCCCTCACATCCTCTTGCGTTTCCTCGGGCAGACCGATGATGAAGTAGAGCTTGAGCCCCGTGAACCCCTGCCGGAAGATCAGCCGAACCTTGTCGAACAGCACCGAGTTCGGGATCGGCTTGTTCAGCTTGACCCGTAGCTCGTCGCTGCCGGTCTCCGGAGCCAGGGTGATGGAGCGACCACCGGAAGTATGTAGTGCTTCCAGGACGCCTTCAGTGACCGCGGGAATCCGAACCGAGGAGACCGCGCTGCGGAACCCCATCTTGCCGGCCACGCGGAGGATGCGCTCGATCTCTGGATGATCGCCCACCGCCGTGGCGACAAAACCGAGTTGGTCGGTCACCGGACGGGCCCGCTCCAGGGAGCCCAGAATCTCTTCCGTCGGGTGCCAGCGGAAACGACCCATGCCGAACGTCGCCCAGCAGTAGCGGCATTTCTCGGGACAGCCCCGCGACATCTCGATCAAGAACTTGTCGCTGAACTCGGTGCTGGGGGTGACGATGGCTGTCGTCGGCAGGTTTCCGGGCAGCCGCATCTGCTCTTCGGAGAGCTCCAGTTTCTTGAGCTTATGTTGAGGGACCTCGCCCGGCTGGAAAGCCGCCGGAACATAGAACCCGTCAACGCTCGACAGTCTCTCTAAAACTGCCTCACGGGCCGGCTCCTCGGCCAATGCCGGCAGCAGCTCGGGCAGGAGGTTCTCCGCCGCGCCCAGCGCGAAGACGTCGACGAACTCGCTCAGGGTCAGGGGGTTGATCATGGCGCACGATCCCCCGACGACGATGACTGGATCGCGCGGCCCCCGATCGGTTCTCCGCAGGCCAATGCCAGCCCTGTCGAGCATCTGCAGCAGGTGGACGTAGTCCTCTTCGAAGGAGATCGAGAAGGCGATCGTGCCGAAACTGTTGAGCGGTGTGGCCGCCTCCACCGACAGTGGCATCCCGGCGCCATCAGCGAAGAACCGCTCGCAGCTCCACTCGGGTGTCCTGTGAATCAGCTCGAAGACCCGCTGGAAGGCGAGACTAGACATGCCGACGTGATAGCTGTTGGCGTAGGCCAGCGCCATTGTGTAGCGGCTGTGGTGCGAGACCGGCTGCACCGGCCGCTCGAGACTCCGAATCTCGGCCCAGTACCGACGCGTGCCAGGACTGTTGGCATTGCCCTTCATGACGATATCTACAAACCCCTTCGGCCCAAGACGATCAGAGAAGGGGTCTCGAGACTCTGAGGCCTCACCCGACCATGCCCCTCCGAGTCTCGAGACCCCTTCCCCGATCGGTGCATTCGTTGGATTCGACGATAGGTTACCGCAAGTAGATCCTGGGAACGCGGCTAGTGATGGTCGAGACGACCTCGTAGTTGATGGTGTCCAGGCTCGCCGCCATTTCGTCTGCAGAGAGCACTTCGTCGCCTTGTCGGCCCAGGATCACGGCCTCATCACCGACGGACACTCCAGGGACCTCGCCCACATCGAGCAGGGTCAGGTCCATGCACACCCGGCCGACGATGGGCACGCGTCGGCCTCCGACCAGCATCTGACCACGGGAGGACAGGTGCCGGCTCAAGCCATCAGCATAGCCCACGGCGACGGTGGCCAGAGTCGTGGGACAGGGCGTCTGGTAGGTCATGCCGTAGCTCACGCCGAAACCGGCTGGCACCTGCTTGACCTGGATGATGCGGGTCTTCCACTCCATGACCGGCTTCAGCGATACGCGGTCGTGATCCACCTGCGCCGACGGGAAGAGCCCGTACGTGGCGATCCCGGGTCTGACCATGTCGAGGTGCGAATCGGGCATGTCGAGAAGGGCGGCGCTGTTGGCGGCATGGTTCAGGGGGAACTCGAGACCCTGCTGCTTCAGGAGATCCACGAGCTCCAAGAAGCGCTGCATTTGACGGTTCGCGTATGCCTTGTCTGTATGGTCGGCGGTGGCAAAGTGGGTGAAGAGACCCTCGACTTCGAGGCCCTTGAGACCGGCGATCGCCCTCACCTCGCCGAATCGATGGTTGGCCGCGCTAGCCGTCGCCTCTTCGGCCTTAGGCTCATCCTCCAACAAACCGAGCCTTCCCATGCCGGTGTCCACCTTGATGTGGACGCGAAGGCGCTTACCCTTCGAGTCGGTTCGCGCCGCCAATGCCTCGGCCGCGCCATGTGTGAAGACGGCCTGGGTCAGGTCGAGATCTAAGAGGGTATCCGTCCCCTCCGGGGGCGTGAGCCCGAAGATCAGGATCGGGGCACCGATTCCTGCCTCGCGAAGCTCGACGGCTTCGTGAAGCCGAGCCACGCCCAGGCGGTCCGCTCCCGAATCCAGAGCCGCCTGCGTCACCTCGACAGCACCGTGCCCGTAGCCATTGGCCTTGACGACTGCCATGATCCGCGACTCCGCGCGGGTAATCCGGCGCAGCTCGCCGATGTTGTGCCGGTAGGCGGCGAGGTCGATCTCGGCCCAGGTCAGTGGCTCGTGCAAGGGGTCTTCTCTCAAGATAATCGGCTCCCCCGGGGATTATCCCCGGAGGAGCCGAAAGAGTGAAACAAGTGTACTCAGCTAGCTAGAACTCGAACCCTACGGCCAGCTGCAGCCGGCGCGGCCTGAAGAAGCTCCGCGCCTCGCCATACCCGGCGCTGTTCTTGCGGGGTTCGACGTTGTACCCGGTCTGGTTGTCGAAGAGGTTGAACAGATCAGCCAGCAATTTGATCCGATAGCGGCTGCCGACGTTGAAGAACTGGGTGTAGTTCAGATCCAACTGGTAGTGGCTGTCGCTCCGCCGAGAACCTGCCGGCTCCGAGAATCGGATCGTATCGCTGGTGCTACCCGAGCCGATGGAGGTCAACTGGTCCCGATAGAACTCCACGTCCCAGGTCTCCCAGGGCTGTCCGTCCTGATAAACAAAGAAAGCACCCGTTGTGGCGTTCCAGTTCAGGTTGTAGTAGCCGTACAACTTGAGCTGATTTCGCCGGTCACCCCGCAGATAGCCGTATTTGTTGTCCCAGACCTGCCGACCAACGTTGTCCGCGAGGTTGGAGGAGCCGACGAATCTGTTGGCGTCGTTGGCTGGCGAGGTGTTGTCCTGGTCGAAGTTGCCGTAGTACTGGCTCCAGGTATAGCCGGCCTGTGCATACCACTTGGAGCTGCGATACTCGGCCTCGAGAGCGACTTCGTAGTACTCGGTGAAGGCGTCATCCAGCTCGGCAATCACGTAGGAGGAGCCACCGATCTCGGCCCGAATGTCATCCAAATTGGGAACGTAGAGCGTCCGAGGAATGCCTGCTGGCGGCGAGTAGGCGACTCGCGCGGTGTTGTTGGTGTCTTCCCAGAAGTTCTTGGCTTCGCGGAATCGGAAGTGGCTCCGCGCCACCAAGCGGTTCGATACCTGCCGGTCGTAGCCGATGACGAACTCATCGACGTAGCGGGGGTCGATGCCGTCCTGGAACCACTTGCCCGATGAGGATCGGATCGGCGTCGTGCCCATGAAGGTCCCGTTCTGGTCGAAATTCGCAAAGATCTCCCTTTGCAGATTTCGGTCCCAGGCAGCAGCGCGCGGCAGCGAGCTGACAGCCGGGTTGTAGCGCGCATAGCTGGCATAGGCCTTGTCCCTGCCGTTCCAGCTCCAAGTAGCACCCAGCCGGGGCTGGATCATGTCCCCGAAGCCGATGTCGTACATCTCGTACTTGCTGCCCGGTTCCTGCACGAAGCCGGAGACACCCTCCCCCGTGTACCGCAGGCCTTGTCCGAAGTAGGTGTCGTTCGAGAACAGGAAGCCGACGTTGAAGGTCCAGTCCTTCATGGTGAAGGTGTCGTTGATCTCGATACCCTGCGACTCGAAAGAGGTCTTGATGGGGGGGACCGTGTCGGCCAGGCTCTGCTGCCAGAAGCGCCCCGTGTAATAGACCGGATTGCCTTCCACGTCGCTAGCTCGACCACCAACGGCCTCGATAAACCCCCATCCGTTCGAAGTCCGAATCAAGTCCTCGGCAATCTCGTACATCTGGTAGCCGACATGCAGTTGATGTCGGTTCAGGAAGTAGTCGTAGCCGATGGAGAAGTCCTCACGAAAGTAGTCCTGCAGGTCTAGAGTGGTGCCAACACCCACATTGCCGCCGCCCTGTGGCACCCCGTTCTCGATATAGCCATAGCGGTTGATCAGCGGTGCGGCGAACACGTTGAACGCGGGATTGTCATCCAGAAAGACAGGCACCTTGAATTCGCCCTGGCTTTCCAGGTCGCCAATATTCAGGTTCACACCCGGACCGATGGGAATGTCCAGGAGGTTGTCGGGCGTGCCCGCGAATTTGTCTTCGAAGTCCGTGTACTTAAAGTTCAAAGAGCTCTTGTCGTTGATCAGCCAGGTTCCCTCGAGGTAGGCGATCTTCTGCTTCTGATCGCCCCCCTCGGAGGTCGTGCCGGCGCAGGTGGAGCAGACGCTCTCCCCGGAGTTGTCCCGGTCGGAATCGCGATAGCTGCCCGCGAAAAGAAGGTTGGAAGTCGGCGTCCAGGTCAACTTGCCGAAAAACTCGTTCCGGACGCTGTCGAAATCGGGAACCGAGCCGTAGACGTTGGATTTACTACTCTCGGTACTCGTCGGTCGGAAGTAAGAGCCGTAGATGAAGAGTTTGTCCTTCCAAAGAGGCCCGCCAACTCCGGCTGAAAACCACTCCCGGTCCTCGTCGAAGGTTTCGTCGGACTCATCGGTGACGTCACTCGTCAAGCCGGAGGGCTGGATCTGGTACGTCACCTGTCCTCGCCACTTGTTGGTGCCGGAGCGAGTGACGGAGTTCATCGTCAGGCCGCCTGAGCGGTTGAAGTCGATGGCCTTGACTCCGCCCCGGATGAAGGAGACCTGCTCGATGTCATAGGAAGCGGGCTCGCTCGAGAGTGTGCCGTAGAACGGCAGGCCGATGTCGACTCCGTCCAGCTTATAGACGTTGTCCTGGCCGTTGCCGCCAGCGCTGGGTCCACGAATGAGGTCCTCGGAGTACTGGACACCAGGCGCCAGTTTCAGGAAGTCCTGATAATCCTGGCCCACGGGCAAGGCATCGATGGTCTCACCGGAGAGGGCCGCCTGGATCGTAGGAGTCGTGAGGTCCAGGCTCTCGGTTGCCGCCACCACCTCGATGACGTCCTCGACTGCGGCGGTGGTCATCGTGACGTTGACCACGGTGTTCTTCTCCAGGAGCACCTCCAGGGAGTACTTCTGGGTGGCCATGCCATCCATTTCGAACGTTAGCTCGTAGTTGCCAGGGGGGAGAAATGGGAATCGATAGAGACCTGTTCCCTCGCTGACAACGATACGCGGCTGCGGCAAGACATCGCCGCTCGCGGTGACGGTGACACCCGGCAAGTCCGTGCCGTCGTCCATGGTGATGGTTCCGGATACGGTACCGGTCTCCTGGGCGAAGGCCGGGACGCAGAGTACCCCGACAGCCAGGAGAATGAATAGATAACGTCTCATCTTGTTCCCCCTTCTTGGGTTGGTGAGGGCCTTGAAGTCGGCAAGACTGCGAATCGTCATACGACCAGATCTCATCTGATTCCAGGGGTCGGCCAGCGTGAGGACGGCCCCGAATTGTGCAAGCATTTTCAACTTAGCATACGGAATTTCCACTTGCAATTATTGACTTCTCTCCAAATTTCTAAAGTTCGTCAGAGCTTTTCGAACATGGCCACGGGCGGCGCTGAGGCGCTTTCGCGCCTCGTCAGACGAGATTCGGCAGCGCGCCATGACAATGGCGGTCTTGACCTCTCCATCTGCCGCGCGAATCAGGCGATCAGCCTCCTGGCGCGAAACCTGTCCTGCACTCTCTACGATACGCACGGCTCGGTCCTGGAGTTTCGCGGAGCCCGGACGTAGATCCACCATCAGGTTCTCGTAGGCCTTGCCCGCGCGCACCATGGCCGCCGTGGTGATGGCATTGAGAACCGCCTTGGTGGCCGATCCCGCCTTGAGCCGGGTGGAACCGGTGAGAATCTCCGGTCCGGTCTCGAGGGCGATGACCAGGTCGGCCTGGTCTTCCAGGCCTTCTGCGGCGGCGCATGTGACGAGAATCGTCCGCGCCCCCTGCTGCCGAGCTTGCGCCAGTGCACCGCGAGCGTAGGGCGTCACCGAGCTGGCCGACAGACCCACCAGGAGGTCGCCCGGGCCCAGAGCGTCGACCGCAGTCTGGCCGTCGTCGAAGCGATCTTCCGCTCCTTCCTGGGCTCTGAAGACCGCCCTCT
>Ga0316193_10000404_pt1 | contig 26463 bp, 32 predicted proteins | sample MerIslsedime2_MG_FD_207735 | JGI IMG/M metagenome (GOLD analysis project Ga0316193, IMG submission 207735) | Coastal sediment microbial communities from Maine, United States - Merrow Island sediment 2 | ecosystem: Environmental > Aquatic > Marine > Coastal > Sediment | place: USA: Maine... | reverse complement strand
TGACCTGGCAGAGCGGCAACGTCCAGCCTGCGAGCCAGGCCGCCATCGAGCGCTTGCCCGAGGGCTCGCGCAAGGACGGCGCCATCACGATTTTTACGCACGCGGATTTGCGTACCGCCGCCAGCCCGAACGACGTCGCGGACCGCATCGTCTACCAGGGCGTCGAGTACGAGGTCGGCGGCGAAGAAAAATGGCCGTCGCACAGCCGCTATACCTGCACCAAGGTGGGCCAGTGACAGCGCCCGCCTTTCAGCCTATCGATTGGCGCCTGATACGCGACACGCTCTGGCAGTGGTTCGTCGACGTATCTGGCTGCGAGACGATATGGGCCGACCAGGCCGCGCCGCAGCCGGCCTATCCCTACGCGTCGCTGAACGTCCTACCGGGCACGATTGCGGCCGGGGCGCTCGACGAAGAGCGGGTGCAGGCCGACGGCTCGCTGCTCATCGTGGGGCCGCGCGATTTCGTTCTGAGCTGCCAAATCCATGTAGGCCCGGACGCGTCCGACGACCCGTATTGCGACAGCCGCATGCGGGCAGACGCGGTCGTTTCGAGCCTCGCTATTCCCGAATTCCGTTACCGGATGCGGGCCGCAAACCTCGGCATCCGCGACCGTGGCCCGGTGCAGATGCTTGACCTCGAGGTCGGCACGCAGTGGATAAAGCGGGCGCAGGTCGATTTCCGCTTCGGCACGATGTCAAACGTTGCCCTCACGGAGTGGCCGAACCTGCAGGACCCGGGCTGGTTCAGCAAGGTCGAGGCCACCGCCAACATCACCGGGGCGCCCGCTGGTATCCAATGGACCGACGAGTTGTTAGACCCTAACGCATAGGAGCGCGTTGAATGTCTGCCATCGATAAACACGTAGATGTACAAATCAGCCGTGAGACGGCGACAGTATCGCGCCAGGGCTTCGGCACGCCGGCCGTGCTGACGTATCACACGCGGTTCCCTGAGGTTTTCCGGACGTACGGCAATCTCACGGAGATGACCGACGACGGCTTTGTGGTCGGCGATTTGGCCTACAAACTGGCCGCCGCAATCTTCGCGCAGAACCCACGCCCGGCCAGCGTGGTCGTCGGCCGCCGCTCGACGCCCGCAATCCGCGACGTCAAGCTGACGCCGAAGTCGCCGGTGCTGGCGTCGACCGCCTACGCCGTCAGCATCAACGGAACGGAGTTTTCGTTCACCACGGACGCCACGCCGACCGTGTCCGAAATCACCGCCGGCCTGGTGGCGCTCATCGACGCAGGCGCCGAGGACGTCAACGCCACCGACAACACGACCGACCTCGATGTTGAAAAGGCGGCGTCGCCTGGCGGCGCGGCAACCGCGGGCGTCGCGTTCACCGTCGAATTCGACCCCAAGTTGTGGACGTTCAACGACAATACGCTCGACGCCAGCGCCGATACCGACCTGGCCACGCTGTTGGGCGCGACGACCGATTTCTACGGCTTCGTCGTCGACCTTTGGGACGCGGTCAATATCGCCGACCTGGCGACCGCGACCGAGTCCGCGGCGGTGCCGTTGCTCTACAGCGCCGAGACACAGGACACCGACGTCATCGAGTCCGGCTCCAGTGACATCGCGTCGACGCTCCAGACGAGCGCCTTCGACCGGACCTTCCTGATGTACGCCTACGACCTGGACCCGTCGCCGGCCGCCGGTTGGTTGGGTCGGCAGCTGCCGACCGACCCGGGCTCGACGACCTGGAAATTCCAGACCCTGGCGACCGTGGCCGCCTCGGCCTTGACCACGGGCGAAATCGCCTTCGCCGACGGCAAAAACTGCAACACCTACACGACCGCGGGCGGCATCAACATCACCGCCGAGGGCGTCACGACGTCGGGCGAATTCATCGACGTTATTCGCTTCGTCGACTGGCTGCAGGCGCGGACCAAAGAAAACGTGTTTCGCGCGCTCGCCGTCAATCCGAAGCTGCCCTACACGGACAGCGGGATTCAGGCCATCGTGTCCGAGGTCGAGGGCGTACTGCGGCAGGGCATTTTCAACGGCGGCATCAATCCGGACGAGGACTATATCGTCAACGCGCCGCTGGCCGCTGACGTGCCGTCCGCGACCAGGGCGACGCGGGTGCTTTCGCCAATCACGTTCCTGGCGACGCTCGCCGGCGCCATTCATAAAGTGGTCGTCCGCGGCACGGTGACCCCGTAGGGCAGAAAGGAATCGACGATGACCGTATCGACGTATCAACCTGATTTCGTGACCATGGCCTTCGCGGGCGTGCCAATCACCGGCTTTGCGCCGGGCACATTCATCGCGGCCGCGCGCAACAACGACAGCTGGAACCTGACCGTAGGTTCCGGCGGCGACGGGACCCGCGCCAAGTCCGGCGACCGCTCTGGCCGCGTGACGCTGACGCTGCTCGGTTCCAGCGCCAGCAACGCCACGCTGTCGGCGCTCAGCCAGACCGACGAGCGCACCGGCTCCGTGGTGGGGCCGTTGCTCGCAAAGGACTTGTCCGGCGCGGACGTAATCACGGCCGGTACGGCCTGGATAGTCAAGCCGCCCGACCTCGAGAAATCGAACGAAGAGACGAACCGCGAGTGGATTTTCGAGACCGACAACCTCGAGATATTCGCGGGCGGCAACGTACCAACAACCTAGATAGCAAACGAAAGGGCGAGAAATGAGTCAGTTGGAAGCGCAAGAAAAGGCCATCGGAGGCCACACGTTCAGGGTTTTCAAACTGCCGCCGCTCGACGCGCAGGATGTCATGATTGACATCGCCCAGGCGCTGGCGCCAGCGCTCGGCGCTGGCATCGGCGCAGCGGGGGCGCTCGGAACGGCGGCAAGCCCGCTTGACCTCGACGTCGACGACCCGCGGATATCGTCCGCGGTTGCGACGCTCGCGCAGAATATCAGCAAGGCCAAGATGCGCGAGCTCGTCAACACCATGGCGGGCGTGTCGTGGTGCGACGGCAAGAAACTGCCGGTCGTCTTCGAGGCCGTTTTCCGAGGCGACCTGCCGTTGCTCTACCAGTGGCTCTGGTTCGCCATGCAGGTCAATTTTGGAAATTTTACCGACTGGCTGGGCGGCGCTATCAGCGGCCTAGCGGGGCTCACCAAGGCCGGCCAGTCCCAGAGCATCTCAGGAGATATTGGCCAGCAATGAGCCTGGCTGTGCGGCAGATTGCGACGTATCAGGAGATTACAACCCATTGGGACATCGACGAGCTCTATGCGATGCATGAAATTCTCGACATCCAAGCCGACATCGAGGCCGAAGAAGCGGCCAAAATGAAGGCCCAACAGGGATTGCGCAAGTGATTGTCCGCGAGCTGCTCACGCGTATCGGCTACGACGTCGACCCCAAGGCCGAGAAAAAGGCCAAGTCGGGATTCCAGCGGGTCAAGGACGCCGCCGGAAAGCTCGGCATTGCGCTGAGCGCCGGGCTGGTCGCGGTCGGTTTCAAAAAGGTCCTCGACCTCGCCAGCGACGTCGACGAAACAATGAACGTCGTAACGACGGCGTTCGAGGACCAGACCGACGCCGTGCTCGCGTGGGCGCGCGAGTCCGGCGATGCTGCCGGCCGCAGCGAATTCGCAATGCGCGAATATGCCGCCACGCTCGGCGCTGTCGTGGGGCCGACGCTCGGCAGCGCCGAGGCGACGGCCGAGCTCAGCACCAATATGGCCCAGCTCGCCGTTGACTTGGGCTCGTTTTTCAACGCCACGGACGAGGACGCCCTGCAGGCCCTGCGGTCCGGGCTCGTCGGCCAGAGCGAGCCGCTGCTCCGTTTCGGCGTCGCAATGAACGTCGCAGCGCTCGACGCTTTCGCGCTCGAGCAAGGCCTCGGCAAGACGACAAAGCAAATGTCGCAGGCCGAAAAGGTCATGCTGCGGTATCAATTCATCCTGGCGAACACCACCAAGGCGCACGGTGACGCCGAGAAAACATCGGCCGGCTTCGCGAATCAGACCAAGCGCCTAATGGGCAACCTGCACGACATCGCCGTGGCCATCGGCAAAGAATTCGTGCCCGGCGCCGCCGATATGCTGGTGTCACTGAACGACATCCTGAAGACCATCAAGGGGCCGCTGGTGTCCGCGCTGCGGTTGCTGGTCGCGCCCATCAAGCTGGTCGTCACGACCATCGCCGGGCTTGCCGTCGGCCTGACCCAAATGGGCACGGTCGGCAAGGTCGTTTTCGCGGCGTTGCTGGGCGCAATCCTGGCCATCAAGGCCCCGTTTATCATCACGTTCACCATCATCGGCGGCCTGATATTCGCGGCGCTGCTCATCGTCGAGGACCTCTGGCTCGCGCTGACCGAAGGCAAGGGCGTGATTGCCGGCCTGGCCAGCGAGTTTATGACGTTCTTCGAGGAGAGTGGCAGCGCTCTGGCGGCCTTTGGCGGCATCCTTACCACGGCCATTGATTTCTGGATTGAGAAGATTTTCGGCGTCCCGGACGCCATGGAAACGATGGTCGGCGCGGTCGTCGATGGCCTGCAGGCCGCGTCGATGGCGGTCGGCGATTTCATCATCGGCGCCCTGGCCGAGGTACGGCGCATGCTGTCGGTCGCAAAGGAAGTCATCTTGGGGACGATGCTCGACATCGTCGGGTTTTTCTCCGACAAGCTCGAGCCATTTATCAACCGCGTCAGCGGCTTTTTCAGCGCCGCCGGCGAGCTCGCCGGAGCGCTGGGCCTTGGCGGGCCCGAGCGCATCACGGCGCCCGGCTCGCCCGCGGCAGGCGGTGGCGACGTCAACGCCAACCAAAACATTGAGGTTAACGTCAACGCCCCTGGCGGCGACGGCGCAGGCATCGCTGCCGTCGTAGGCCCGGTCGTCGGCAGAGCGGCGGCGGACGGCAACCGTCGGACGGCGCAACAGCTGCTCGCCGGAGGCTCGACGCCATGACCAGCACCGCCGACACGCCCTACCAGGTCGTCATTAGCTCGGACGACAGCCAGATTGCCTTCGACGCGACGGTGTCGGAGCGGCACCAATCGAAGCTGGTCGTCACCGAGCACCCGGTCGAGAACGGCGCCAACGTCGCAGACCACGCCCGCAAGGAGCCCGACGTCCTCGACATCAACGGCATCATCAGCAATCACCCCATTCTGCTCAACTTCGACGAGAGTCTGCGCCCGTCCGTGGTCGGTACGTCCCCGTTCGAGCGCGCGCAAAGTGCCTTCGATGAATTCCAACGGCTGCAAAATATCGCCGCGTTGCTCACCGTGGCGACCGAAACGCGCACATATGAAAATATGATGATTACGAGCTTGGCCGCGCCCAAAGACGCGGCCAAACGCTTTATCCTCGACATCGCGCTGACGCTGCGCGAATTCCGCCGCGCCAGCGTCGAGACCGTTGACGCTCCGGAGCCGGTCGAGCCGGTGCACAAAGGCAAGCGCCAGCAAGGCCGCAAACAAACGAAACCGGCCGCGACCGAGGTCGAAGAGAAGACCAGCGTGCTCGGCGGTCTTATCAATTCAGCGCTTGGAACGTAGCCATGGCCGTGCTCGAGATACCGACCCGGACCGACCTGAGCGTCTACGACTTCACCGTCGAGCTCGATAGCGTCGTGTTCCTAGTAACGATGGTCTACAACGTTCGCTCTGCGCATTGGTTTTTCAGCATGGGCGACGTCGATGGCACACCCCTGCGCGAAGGCATCAAGCTGGTTTCCAATTGGGAGCTGACGCAAGCGTGGGTCCAGCAAGGGCGCCCGGACGGCGGCATGTACGCGACCAACGCCGAAAACGACGACGACCCGGACCGCGACACGCTGGGCTCGACGTCGGTTTTCGTCTACGACGAGGGCGGCAAACTGGTCGATGGGTGAATTGTGGAATAGAACCTTTGCGCTCAATCTGGGCGGCACGCTCGTTTCGTCTGAGACCACGGACGGCGCTCGCAACGAGATTCTGCGCGTCACGTTCAACATTGAACGCGACGGAGGCAAGTCGCCCAACACTGCCGAAATTGCAGTCTACAATCTCGCCGAGGCGACCCGGGCGAAGGTCGGCGAAAAAGGCATCTTGACCACGCTCGAAGCCGGTTACTCCGGCCAGTCGTCGACCATATTCAGCGGCAAGCTCGAGGCCGGCAAGAGCGTGCGCGACGGCGTTGATTGGATAACATCATTTCAAAGTACGGACGGCGGCAAGGAGCTGCGCGAGGGCCGCATCAATCTGAGCTTCGAAAAAGTCAGCGTCGCCGGCGCGTTCGAGCGCGTCGCCGAAAGCTTGGGCCTTGGCCTCGGCAACGCCAGGGAGCAAATCGCCAAAGGTAACATCCGCGGGGCTCTGACTGATTTCGCCAACGGCATGGTGTTGTCGGGCTCGTCCAAAAAGGAGCTCGACCGCCTCGCGAAAACCTACGGCTACGACTGGAGCATTCAAAACGGCCAACTCCAATTGCTCGGCCCGACCGACGCCATCGAGCCCAACGACGCCATCGTCCTCGACAGCGACAGTGGTATGATTGGCTCGCCGGAGTCGGGCGAGGACGGTATAGTCGAGGTCCGCGCGCTGCTGATACCACAGCTGGAGCCGGGGCGTGTGGTGGCCCTGTCGTCGGAGCAAGTAAGCGGGTTTTACCGCACCGAAAAAGTCGCGTATAACGGTGACACCCACGGAACCGACTGGTTTGCTGATTTGGAGTTAAAGCCCCGATGAGCCAACGGAGCCCAGAGCTGGCGGACGTCATCGCCCAGGCCATCGAGGATAGGCTGGCGGACGTCCATGTCATGCTGCCAGGCCGTATCGACTCCTACGACCCGGCGACGCAAAAGGCGGGCGTCGAGCCGCTTATCAAGCGCCTGCAGTCGACCGTCGACGGCGAGCTATCCGAGGACCTGCCGGTTATCCCTGGCGTGCCGGTGTGTTTCCCGCGGGCGGGCGGCTTCAAGCTCACGATGCCGGTGCAGACCGGCGACCGATGCATGCTGGTTTTCTGCGAGCGCTCGACCGAGACCTATCAGATAGGCCAGGAGCGCCAGGCGTCGACCGACCTGATACGCCAGACCGACCCGGGCACGTTCGAAATGCACAACCTGAGCGACCCGGTCGCCGTCCTCGGCTGGTACAACGACGCCGAGGCGCTGAGCGCCACGGATGAGACCGATATGGTCATGGGCGAGGATGGCGGCCCGGTCGTGCACATCGGTAACGACCAGGTGAACTTGTACGAGAAAAACGCGGCGGACTTCGTGGCGTTGGCCGCGAAGGTCAAGACCGAGCTGGACGATTTCCGCACCGACCTGGTCACGTTCCAGGCGCTTTTTGATAGCCATATCCACCTGACAACCGCGACCGTTGGAGCGACTCCCGTGCCTGGTCTAATCTCAACGACGACGCCGTCATCGTCGCCGCCCCACACGCCGCAATCCGTCGCGGCGGACAAGGTCAAGGCCACATGAGCGACCTGGCGCTAGACAACTTCGGCGAGCTCGACTTGAGCCGCGACGACCTCCGGTTCGTGACCGGCGCGGACGCGGTCGCGCAGCAACTCAAAATCCGCCTACGCTTCGTCAAGGGCGAGTGGTTTCTTGACCAGCGCGTCGGCCTACCCTACCGCTCGCAGATATGGGTCAAAAACCCAAACCTGGCCGCAATCCAGTCGGTCTACCGCCGCGCCATCGCGACAACGCCGGGCGTCGACGAGCTCCAGCGCATCGACCTGGCGCTGGACGCGGCCACGCGAGAGCTGAGCGTCTCATTTAGCGCCAAGCTGGCAGGCGAGGACACCGCCCGCGATTTCACGGAGGTTTTCATCCTATGAGCTTCGGCGTCACCAGTACCGGTTACAACCCGAAACTAATCTCCGACATCCTCGCGGACATCGAAGCGAAGCAAAAGTCGGACTTTGGGTCGCAGGTCAACACCGGCGGCGAGGCGGTCCTCGGCCAGCTGAACGCGACCTTTGCGGCGGCGGTCGCCGAGGGTTGGGAAGTCCTCGGCGCTGTCTACCGGTCGCTGTACCCCGACAGTGCCTCCGGCGAAGCGCTCGACCAGGTATCGGCAATCACGGGCGTCACACGCGAGCCCGCCACGCATTCGACCGTCGACATCCGCTGCAACGGCACGCCCGGGACCGTGCTGCTGACCGGCCGGGTCGTCTCGGTCGACGCCACGGGCGAGCGCTTCGTCTCGGTCGAGGACGCCACTATCCCGGGCGCAGGCTTTATCCTGGTCGCCTATGAGTCGGAAAATTTCGGGCCCGTGGTGCTTAGCACCGGCCAGGTTCTGACCATCGAAACACCGGTCGCGGGCTGGTCGACGGCCGCGGCGGTCGAGGATGCCGAGCTCGGCGAGAACCTCGAGACCGACGCCGAGCTGCGCCTGCGCCGCCTCGAGCTGCTACGCGTCCAAGGTACGGCCACGATTGAGGCCATCCGCGCGGACGTCCTCGACGTCGACGATGTCGTGCAGTGTTTCGTTTTCGAAAACGCTTCGAATATCACCGACAGCCGCAGCCTGCCGCCCAAGTCAATCGAGGTCCTCGCCGACGGAGGCACCGACGCCGCGGTTGCGGCCGCCGTATTCGGGAGCAAGTGCGCCGGTATCGAGACATACGGCCATCCGCCCAGCGACGTGACCGAGACCGTCACCGACTCGCAGGGCGTCGACCACGACATCAATTTCACGCGCCCGGACACGACGCCAATCTACATCCGCGCCGACGTAACCTACGACCCGGCGGTCTACGAGCCGGCGACCGCCGACCAGGCCATCAAAGACGCCCTGGCTCTGCTCGGCGACAGCCTCACGCTTGGCGACGACGTTATCTACGAGCGGTTTCAAGCCGAGGTTTTCTCGGTCGCTGGCGTGGTTGATTCAACCCTGTTCTACATCGACACCGTGAGCCCGCCGACGGGCACCAGCAATATCCCGCTCGGTATCCGCGAGCTCGCCACGTTTGACACGGGCGACATAGTGGTCAACTCTACTCCGGCATAGCGATGGCGATAGTCGTAAAGGGAACCTGGTGGCGCGAATCGAATATAGGCGCCGCTCTGTCCACTTACCGCGCCGCAGTCATCGGCCCGAACCGCGCTATCGTCGTCGGCGTCGAGTCTGGCACGCCCGCAATCGCCACGGCCAATACGGCCGACCTGGTCTTGTCACCGACGGTCTGGACGTCGCGAACGCCAGCCGGGACCGACCAGCTCTACGGCGTGGATTATGCGGCCGACATCGACGAAGCCGTTGCGGTCGGCGTCAACGCGGTAATCGAGACATCCATCAATCAAGGGCTCAATTGGACCGGTCAAAACCTCGCTGGCGCCGCCGACCTGTTCGACGTCGTCGCGGCCAGCGGAGCGGCGTCGCGTTTTGTCGCGGGCGGCTTCGGCGTCATTTGGGGCCGGACCAGCGGCGGAGCATGGTCGACCCGCTGGACTGGATCACAGCAGTGGTATGGCGTCGCGTACCGGCCCGGCACCGGCTGGGCCGCGGTCGGCCTGTCGGGCTTCGTTACGGCCAGCCCGAGCGCCGCCAACGGCTCGTTTATCACGCCCTACGTGATAGGCGGCGGCGTTTTCCTGGCATCCGTCCGGGCTAATGACTCAATCTTTCTGGCCGTCGGCAGCAACGGCGCGGTTTACCGCTCGGCCAACCCCATATCTGGGTCATGGGCCGACGTCAGCCTCGGCGAATCGGTCGCCCTGGTGGCGGTCGCGCCCCTGGCGCCCGACAATACTTGGGCCATAGCCGACGCCACGGGCCGGCTTTGGCTCAGCGCCGACAACGGGTCGACTTGGACCGAGATATCGACGGTCGTGGCGTATCCGCTGGCCGGGCTGGCGAATTCGGCGGTTTCCGCCCTGGCGACCGGCGGCAATGGCAGCGTCTACGTTACGTACGACGACGACCAGCCTGACTATGTGCCTGCCGACACCAAGGGGCCCGGCGTAGTCGGCCCGGCGTTTTCGGCCAATGACGATATGGCAGGCGACGCCGTAAGTCGTCTGATAACCCAATTCCGGAGCGGGCGCGGATGAGTAACGACCTCGAATTGCTGGCCCGGTCTTACGTCGACGAGCTCCAGGCCCTGGACGCGGCGGCCACCGCGTTGCTGACCGATACGTCGCTCGACGCAGCCGTAGGCGTCCAGCTCGATGGCCTCGGCCAGATTATCGGGCTGGAGCGCAACGGCCTCGACGACGACCGCTATCGGGCGCTCTTGCGCGCTCAGATACGCGTCAACACGGCGGGCGGCACGATTCCGCAGCTGAACGAAATCATTCGACTTGTCACCGGCACCACGGCGGCGAACGCGGCGTTTACGCTGGTCGAGAGCTTTCCGGCGGACTTCAAAATCGATTTTGTCCCGATACTCGATGTCGGCGTCGGCGCGATTGCGGCCGACGCGATGTATCAGGCCAAGGCGGCCGGCGTGCACGGCGTTTTCGAATACTACGAGACCGCGCCTGTCTTCGCCTTTGACGGCGCGGGCGGCAGCCGGTTCGACGGCGGCTGGTACATAAAGACCGCGATACGCAACCGCGGTGCACGCGAAAGCGAGGTCCTTTGATGGTCGAACCGCAACCCAACAAAATACCAACCTGGAACACGGGCGGCTTGAACCGGACCGAACCGACCGTCGGCGATAAAGTCACGGGCTGGACCCTCAACGACCAGCCGCCGAGCGCCTATTTCAATTGGCTGCAATACTACGCCGGCGCCTGGCTCGGATGGCTAGAAGAGCGGGTCCACAAGGGCTCGCTCGAGAACGACCTGATTGTGGAGGGCCTGCAGCCTGACACCAGCGGCAAAGGCGGCGATTTGACGCTCCGCGCTGGCCAGGCCAACGCGACCGGCGCAGGCGGGGATTTGACGGTCCGCGCAGGGCACGCTGATACGAGCGGCGTGGGCGGCGATGTGGGGCTGCAGAGCGGCGACGGCGTCGGCACAAATCGCAATTCGGGCTCGGTCGTGGTCGAGAGCGGCGTCAGCACCGGCACCGGCCGCGGGCGTATCGATTTCGAGGTTTCGGAGGCCGAGACCGGCGGGTCCGGCTCCGGCTCCTACGCCAACAGTAAGTCGCGGTTTATGCGAATGGACGGAACCAGCGGCCAGCCGACGATTTACGCCGACCGCTATTTGCAGATGCAGAACGCCGGCGGCGTCGACCCGGCCCGCGGCGTCACGCGCATCATCGGCAAGGCCCAGCCGACCTCACCAGCGCTCGGCGACATCTACCTGGACGCCAATACCGAGCAAATGGCGGTGAAGCGCACGGCGGGCTACAAAAACCTTGACACCATCGTCTACAACATTAGCGACGATGCTGTTCTAGGGCAGACGCCTGGCGCCACGGCCGCAACGACCTATGTCATCAACGAAGTCCCCTACGGCGGCGGCGTCGGTACGGCGCCGCTGAGGCACGTCATTCCGGCCAACACTCTGCGCATCGGCACGATTATCAGGGTTCGGGCTCAGTTCACCCTGGAAGACCTAGGTGGCATCTCGACGTTCCCGTCGCCACGGGTCTACGTCGGCAGCATCGGGGTTGGGCCATCGCCGTACACCGCGCCGACGGGCGTGCAAATCTTCCATCCGGCCCGAGCTTCGCTGATTTGGGACCGATGTTACGTCGAATGCGAGCTATCGATACGCGGTCTGGGCCTCGCCGGCGCGGCCGACCTTCGATGGCGGTCGATGTTTGATGAAACGTCGTCGTCGGTGCGACCGATTGACATCCAATCAATTGTCAATACCGTCACAGTCGACACGACCGCCAGCCTCGACGTATTCGCGGCGGCGTTGTTCGGCACGTCAATAGAGTGGCAAGTCGAGCTTTTCCAATTCATGGTCGACGTAATCTGAGGCGCGGCATGGGCGTGTTCGCTGAATACCTACTCCGGAGCGAGCACCTACTCGTGATGGTCGCGGTCTCAGCGTCGATGTCGCTGGCGGCCAAAATCATGCCGAGCCTCAACGTCAATCCGTATTGGGTCCGGTTGCTGCCGGTGATACCGGTGCTGGCATGCTCTGCCGCGGTCTGGCTCCCGGGCCTGCTCGACGGCACGGTCGGCGAGCGCCTATTGCTCGGCGTCGTGCTGGGCTCGCTCTGCGGCCACGCGCACAAGCTTGTATTGCAGAGCATTTTCGGTAACGATGTGCGCATTCGTGACCGTCCTAGGCCGAGGATATAGATGGCTCGTACGTCGATGGCATATCCCCGTGGTGGCCATCGGCGCCGTGCTGCTGTGGTTTCTGATGCGGCTCTCCCGCTCGCCGCATCAGTCACCACGCAAGGCGGTGGCCGATGAGCTGGACCAAATCGCCCGGGACGAGAGGTTCGCCCAGCTCGCCGCCGAGAAAGGCGCGAAGCTGGCCAACGACATCGCGGACATCGAATACCGCCAAGCCATCCGCAGCCTCGACGCCGGCCGCAAGGCGAAGGTCGAGGCGATGCGCGGCAATCCTAGCAAGCGCGTGCGTTACCTTCGTCGCGTCGCCAAGCGCCTCGAAAGACAAGCCGCAGATAACCGCCCTAAGCCAAGGCGATAGCGCCCCCTTCGCCGGCGACCTCTACCCTATCGTCGACTCGATTCGGTTCGCGCTCGAAATCGAGGACTGCGCCGAGCGGGCCGCCATCGACCTCGACCACGCCGCGACGCTGCACCGCATCGAGCTGGCCAAGGCCGAGACGCTGGCGGCGGCGGTCGCCGATGCAGGCCGGCGCCGCTCGAAGCTGCTACGAATCCAGCTCGCGCACGCGCGCGCGTGGCACCGCTCGCCCGCCTTTGTCGCTGCGGCTTCGGCCGCTGCTACAGTGGCCATTTTGCTAACGTCGACGGTGCTGATACAAGCTACAGCCGAAGCGAGGGATTGATGGTCGAGACCGCAACGCAAATATCCATGGGCGCCATCGTCTCGTTGCTTATCCTGCGCGAGGTATTCGCCTACCTACTCAAGCGCAAAGACCACGACACCGCGAAGCTATCGACCGACCGCACCAAAGAAATCATGGCGCAACTTGAAAACATCATAGCCCGTCTGGACAGGGTGATTGAGCGGCTCGACGACCTAAGCGTTGCAACCAAGCAAGCGCGCAGGCAGACTGAGATTGCGGCAGAGCAGACCGAGCGCATGGTGCGAGCAGTGTCGCAGTTTGAAAAAACCTTTAATGGCGCTGGTTTACACCGGCGGACGCAAGACACGCCCGCCGGGGCGTAGGAGCAAAAGCAATGTCAAGTTTCGGTGATTACCTCGAAAACGAGCTGCTCGACCACGTTTGGGCCAACGCCGCGTACGCCGCCCCGGCGACCCTATATCTGGCGCTCAGCACGGCCGACCCGACCGACGACGGCACCGGCATCGCCGAGCCTGGTGGCGGCTCCTATGCGCGCCTGGCCGTCGCGAACAACCTGACCAATTGGCCAGCGGCCTCCGGCGGCTCGAAGTCGAATGGCACCGATATGACGTTTGTGACCGCAACGGCATCGTGGGGCGTTATCACGCATATGGCGTTCTTTGACGCGCTGACGGGCGGCAATATGCTGGCCCACGCCGCGCTGACGTCGAGCAAGACCATCGACAACGGCGACACGGTCATTTTCGAAATCGGCAACCTGACCATCACGCTGGACTGATACCATGGCAGCTCTACCTGATTTGGATAGGGCGGCGGTCTGGGCCGCCTTTATGGCGCGGATGCGGCCCGAGAACCGGGGCGGCCCGATGACCAAGGCGGACTTTCGGGCCGCCATCAACGCCGTTGATGCCTGGTGGTCAAACAACGCCGTCGCGGTCAACAACGTGTTTCCAGCCGCAGCCAAGGCCGCGCTTACGAACGTCGAGAAAATAGGCGTGTTCGCGTACGTAGCGCTCAAGCGCTACGGGAAAGGCGTGATTTAATGGCCTCCGGACAAACGCTTCTGGTGTTCAACGCCCAGGCCGGTGCGCCGCCTGCGACCGCGGCGCCTCAGTTTGATACGCGCAACAACCATCTCGTGTGGGACTTCGACGCTGCGGCGAACGAAAACCTGGACTTCGAGACGCTGCTGCCGCGCAACTACAACGGCGGCGGCCTGACGCTGGCCATCATATGGTCCGCGACGACCGCGACCACGGGCGTCACGCGTTGGCTGGCGGCCTTCGAGCGGCACCAAGAGGACGTGACGGACATCGACAGCGACTCATTCGCCACGGCCCAGGCGGTCAACGCAAGCGCTCCGGCGACCAATGGCGCCCGCGCCTACGATGAGATTGCGTTCACCGACGGCGCGCAGATTGATTCCCTGGCGGCGGGCGAGTCTTTCCGGCTGCGCATCACCAGGGACGCCACGAACGCCGCCGACACCATGGTCGGCGACGCCGAGTTGGCACGCATCGAAATACGCGAGACCTGATAGGGGAAGCCCGTGGCGCGCTCATTTTCGGCCGGCTCCAGCCAGTCAATCAGCGTCCCGAGCGCTGCGTCTATCAATTTCGGCGGCGGTGATTTCACCGTTTTTGCGTGGCTCCGGTTCCCGACCGCGCCCGCTAATGACTCGATGATTCTCGGTAAGCGCGCCGGCGGCTTCGACGGCGGTGAGGGTTGGGAGTTAAAGTTTAATAGCGGGGTCAACGAGACCATCCGTTGGGATGTCGAGACCGATATCACCGGGCGACAGCGCGCCGAGGGCACCGCGACCAATATCACGGACGGCAACTGGCATCTGCTGGCGGCCGACCACACGGACGGTTCGCCAACTGGCCAACTCCAGATTTGGTACGACGGCGCCATCATCGGGACCAAGGTCGCCAATACACCGGGCACGGTCGACACGACCACGCCCATGGTCATCGCGGCGGCGTACAACGCGCCCAACACCAACTATCTGAGCGGCGAGGTCGCCCAAGTCTTCGCGTGCTCGCGGCTTTTGACCCTAGCAGAGCACCAAATGATGGCGGCTGGCTTCTCGCCGCTATTCCTGCGCCCGATTCCATGCTTTCTAATGGAGCTCGCCTCGCGCGCCTCGCCGGAGCCAGACCACCGCGGCGGCCTGTTCGGCACGCTCGAAAACGCCCCTGGCGCCGTCGATAATCCGCGCATCGTCCGACCTATGGCGCCGATTGCGGCGCAAGATTTATGGTACGAATTCGGCAACGCAACCGTTGCCGGGCAGAGCGCGGTCGCTGCGACGATGACGCGAGCCCGTGACGCGGCGGCAACGGTTGCCGGGCAATCCGCGCTGGCGGCCAGCGTCAGCGTGACGGCCTCGCTTGCCGCAACCATCGCAGGGCAGAGCACACTGACTGCCGACATGCGGCCGGAGGCGCCAATCAGGGCGACGGTCCTGGCGCAGTCCGCACTGACCGCCGCGGCCAACGTCCGCGCGAGCGTGGGCGGTATCCCAATTGTCGGCCAGTCCGCGCTGTCCGCGACGGCTAGCGCAACCGTTCCGGTGGCCGCCACGGTCGCAGGCCAGTCGAGCGTGGCGGCCGACGCCAGCGTCAACGTGCCGGTCTCGGCCACAGTCGCAGGCCAGTCCGCGCTGACGGTCACCGGCGACCGTATTCGCACGTTGAGCACCACAATCACGGCGCAATCTGCAACAACCGCCGCGGCCACAATCACGGCCGGTGCGGCGGCTCAAGTCGTGGCTCAGTCTGCCGTTGCTGGGTCGCTGTCCGCAACGGTGCCAGTCTCCTCACTGGTGACCGGACAAAGCTCCGCCGTTGCGGACCTATCCGCTCTGGTCCCCGTGTCGACCACGGTCGCGGGCGCATCCGGCGCAACCGCGACCGTGACCAGGGCGCAGCCTGCGAGCGCCACAGTCGCAGGCCAGTCCGCGCTTACCGCGGACGTAAGCGCATTGGCTCCGGTCTCGGCGACAGTCAGCGGCCAGTCGTCGCTTACCGCGGACGTAAGCGCCAACGTTTCGGCGGCGGCGGTCATAGCGGCCAGCTCGGCCGTCACAGCACGGCCCGCCTACCCGGGCACGAAAAAGACCATCACGGTCGGCGGCATGGTCCGCTGGCTGGCAACCGTCGGTGGGAGGTTCACACGATGACATGCGCGCAATCAAGCTGCGTTCGGCTCGTCTGCCCGGCGCTATCGGTCGAGCCGCAGTGCTTTGACCTCTCTCTCGTGTGGGGCACCGACAATGAGCTCGAGGCCACGATAACCGACGGCGACGGCAAGGCCATCGCCATCAACAACGATACGATATCGCTCACCGTCAACGAGTCGGTCGGCGGTGCGGCCGTGTTCGTCAAGACGAACGGCCCAGGCCAGCACAGCGAGCCCGGCCAGGGCCAGACGGTATTCGAGATTGATGCCGCGGATACCGCCACGGCGAGCGCCACCGCCTGGACCTATTGGATCTACGAAATCAGGCGCACGACCGCCGGAGGCGACACGCGGGTGCACCTGACCGGGCAATTCGCAGTGAGGCCGACGATATGACGACTTGCACGGTAATACACGAGGTCGAAGGCAACACCGGGCCAGGCCTGTTTACGGACGCCGGCTTTGACCTGACGGCCTTCGTCAGCATCACGGTCACGGTCCGTTACGAGTCCGGCGGCGAGCTCAGCAAAACGGCCATCATCGACGACGTCGCGGCCGGCACGTTTCACGTCGTGTGGGACGCCCTCGACCTGGTCGCCGGGACGCACCGAATCGAATACGTGTTTAATACCGGCACGACCGTGACGCGCCTGCCGGCCGAGAAAACGCCCGTGCTGATTGTACGGCCGCAAGCGTAGGAGCGCCCCATGGTCGACCTCAAAATCGCCACAGTCCAGCCGATAGGCATCATCGACGAGACCCAGCTCGAGCCCGGCAATATGAGCAGCGCGGGCGCATCCGCCGGCGAGGTCCTAACCGCGGATGGCGCGGGCGGCATCGACTGGGCGACAGAGACCGGCCTCGGTGATGTCACCGGGCCAGCGGGCGGCGTCGCCGATAGCGACATCGCCGTTTTCGACGGCGCGACCGGTAAAATTATCAAAAAACCCGATGGCGCGGTTTCGTTCGTAGGTCAGAATATCACGAACGTCGGCAGCGTCGCGGGTCACGTCCCGACGACCCGTGCCATCAACAACGGCACCGGCATCAACGGCGGCGGCGACTTGAGCGCCGACCGTACGTTGGCGGTCGACCAGGCCGCCTTAGACCCGGCCAATATGTCGAGCGGCGCAGCGACGACCGGCCAATTGCTGACCGCGGGCGGCGGCGGCGCGACATCGTGGCTCGACCCGGCGCCAAGCATCGGCCTGCCGCCGAGCAGCACCGACCACGCCTTGACGCGCTGGAACGGCACCGGCGGCGACACGGTCCAGGACTCCGGCGTCACGCTGAGCGACGCGGGCGCCATGCTGTTTCCGGCCGCAGGTAGCATCAGTAAGCCCGGCGCGGGCGGCAGCTCAGAGGCGTTCGGCTCCGGCGCGGTATCTACTGGCGCGGCTGGTGTGGCCTTGGGCTGGGGCTCGGTGGCAAACGCAACCTTCGCCGTTGCCGTCGGCTCATCGGCCAGCGTGACCGCAAATAACGGTATTGCCGTTGGTGGCTCGTGCACTGTCGCAGGCCAAAACAGCGTCGCCGTCGGGCAAAACGCATCAATCGACACCGGCGGCAATTGCGTGGCCGTTGGCTACAACGTCGATATTCCAGCAGCCGCTGCGAGCTCGGTCGCTGTCGGCTATCAGGCGGCGGTGTCCGCATCGACAACCCTCGCCGTCGGTGCGTCTGCAGTGGCCGGCGCGGTTTCGGCCGTCGCACTCGGCGGCTCGGCAACCGTGCCGAACCCTTCCAGCGGCGCCAGCACGGGCGGCCTCGCGATAGGCCGTAACGCCCGGACTGGCGACGGCACCACGGGCGTCGACGCATCCGTGAGCATCGGGCTCGACTCGCGAGTCAATACCGGCGCCTCGAATAGCATCGCCATCGGTCCGCAGGCCGAGGTCGGCGGCGGCGTGCGCGGCATCGCCATCGGCTACGACTGCGACGCCCTCGAGGCCAGGTCAATCGCGCTCGGCGAGCGCAGTCTATCAGCGCAGGCCACGGCCCTGGCGCTCGGAGCCAAGGCCAAGGTCTACGCGGTTTCGTCCGGCGACTCCGACGGCGCGATTTGCATCGGCTACGAGGCCGCGGTCGGCGCGTCTACGCCTGGCGCTGGCTGTAACGCGGCGGTCTGTATGGGCGAGCTGGCGGTTGTCGACCCGGGCGCCATCAATGGCGTGGCGGTAGGAGCATCGTCGAAGGCGTCGGGCTCCAACGTCGTTGCGGTCGGTTACCAGGCCCTCGCGGACGCAACCGGCGCAATCTCGACAGGGCAAGGCGCGGCCGTGACCGGCTCGGCGAATATCGGCGCCATGGCGCTGGGCTTTACCGCGAAAGTCTATGACGTTTCATCCGGCGATAGCGCCGGAGCGTTGGCAATTGGGCGCAACGCGGCAATAGGCAACGCAACGCCCGGCGCGGGCTGCGAGGCTTCGGTCTGTATCGGCGAGGCCGGCGTTGTCGACCCCGGCGCCACCAACGCAACCATCGTCGGCTCAGGGACGTCGGCGGGCGCCGGTTGTGTGGCCGCGATTGCAATAGGTAACGGCGCGTTCGTCGGCGACGCCGCATTGACGTCGCTCGCAATTGGTTACAACAGTCGAGTTTTCGACGTCGCGAGCGGGTTTACGCTCGGCGGCATGGCCATAGGAGCGGGCGCAGCCGTTGGCGCCCTCGGCGGCGCAGGCGTCGCGGGCGCGATGGCAGTTGGCGCTGACGCCCTGGTGGGCGCTGGCCAAACCTACGCGGTCGCGACAGGCTACGGCTCGAAGGTCTACGCGTCGAACAGCGGCAGCAGCACCGGCGCCGTGGCGCTGGGATACAACGCAGTCGTCGGCAACAGCACGCCCGCCTCGGGTTGCGATGGCGCGATAGCCGTTGGGCGCAACGCGGCTGTCGAACCTGGCGCGCTAAAATCGATTGCCATCGGCGAAGGCGCTGGTGTCGATGCCGGTTATTCCGGCGCCGTCGCCATCGGAGAAGGCGCGGACGCCAACGCCATCGGTGCGTTAGCGTTGGGCCGCAATCCGCTGGTCGATGCGGGCGCAACGTCGGCCATAGCAATGGGCACGTCGGCGCGGGTGGATAATCCGTACGGTATCGCAATCGGTGGCTCGACCGCGAGGGTCCGCGCGGATTATGGCGTCGCCATTGGAGCGACCGCGACGGTCGGCAGCGGACACGACCAGGCGATAGCCATCGGCCGGCTTGCAGCGACCACGGCGTCCGGGCGCTGCACAATCGGCACAATCGGCGGTTCGTACGACCAGGAGCTACAAATCGGCAAAGGCTTTGGCGCGTTCGGCGTCACACCACCAGCGTCGCAGCCGGCGAAAATCAGCGACCCGACCGACCTGGCGACGTCAATCACCGCAATCACAGCAATCATTGATGCGCTGGAAGGCGCGGGCCTTACCAGCGCGACCTAGGAAGGGCGACCATGGCACTCGAGACCAAACACGCAAACACCAGCGACGTCGAGACGCTCAGTGAGCTGCACGCGAGACTCCAGATACGCGAGGCGCAGCTGGGCGTTGCTCGCGCCGAGCTCGACCTGGCGGCGGCCAATGTGTTCGTCAAGCATGGAATGAACGCGAAAATACATTCTGTCTGTCTGTTCTGCGGCAGTTTCACGCGCCTCGGCGTGCCGTGTCCGTGCGCGAGCGCCCCGCAGTGATGCCCGCCGTCGAGGTCATCATCGACCGCGTGCGCGACCACAAAGCCCAGCCTCGGAGCATCGACGCAATCAACGGCCTGATGCTGCACCGCTGCGGCATCGACCTAAAGGCCGGCCTGTTCGTCGGCCACGACGCGCTCGAGATATGCGACGCATTCACCGGCCGCGACCCGCGCTGGCCGGACGTCGCGCAGGCCACGGGCCATCAAAACCACTACACATTTTTTGTGGGCGGCGATCGTGGCCACGCCGACCTGCACGGCCAGGTTTGGCAAGCGCTGGAGCTAGGCGAAATCGGGCACCACGCCCGCGTCTATTCGGCGTCGCATATTGGCATCGGCCTGATTGGCGACTTTCGCGTTGACACGCCAGGCGAAAAGCAATGGCGCGCGGCGGTCAGCCTATGCGCCGACCTTTGCCTGATGCTCGGCCTGCCGCCTCGCGCGGTTGTCGGGCATGGCGAATGCCGAGAGGCGCACGGCGGCGACAAGGCGCCGGGCGAGCCCGCGGCGTGTCCGGGCGGTCGGTTGTCGATGTCCGCCTTCCGCTCGGCGGTAACGGACACGATGGCGGAGCGGGTTGGCCGCGATGCCCGTTGGCGCCTCGAGGACGCCGGGCACCGGCTGCCCTAGGGCAGCACAATCAGCGTACGCGCCGTTTTGCCGGTCGCCTTGACCTGGCGATACTCGACGCGCAGATGCTTTGGGTTATCGTCCCAAATCAGGCCGGCGCGGTTGAGCGCGTCAACCAGCGGCTTGCATCCGCCGACGAAATTATCGTGGTCAAGCTCGCGCGCCGCGTGGCGCTCGATGCGAATACACTTGTGCTCGCCCGGCCGCGCGCGGTGCAGGCTCGACGCGCGAGCCCGACAGATGCGCTCATATTGGTCGCGCAAGCGCTTGCGCGCATGGAAGTGCATACGCTGGAGCCTGTTCAGCGACGGCGTCGGCATCGGTATTTCAATCAGCAGCAACTGCGTCTCCGTTCTGCGGCGCGTCCGGGCACTGTCTACCGAGGCGCCGCTGCTCGCTTATCGTTGTTGGTCGCAAGGTAGTGACGCCACACCAGCGGCACTCCCAATATAAAACGCCGTATTTTGATTCCTTAGACCGCCACTCGCAGAGCCCCACGGACGGCGGGCGGGCGCGCTGTTTCCAGCGACGTCTCACATTGCGCCACTTGCGGCGCCAGAAACGCGCACGCAAACGCGCGCGCAGCAGCATGCCGGACTGACGCTCGACGCGCGCGGCGGCGTCGCGCATCTCCGAAATCACCAGCCTGACCAGATGCTCTATATCACGATTCATAATTCACCTATCCCGTTGCAATTTTGCTGATTGCGCCTATTTGCGCTTGATTCCATGTGCTTTTACACGGTCGTGTAAATACTCGCGCTGTGCTTTTACACGGTCGTGTAAATACTCGTTTTTCCTTTACGTATTTTGGGTTGGTTGGACGTGCTTTTACACAGTCGTGTAAATAGTCGCGGCGTCCGTTCTGAGCTTTTACACGGTCGTGTAAAAACTCAATCATCGGCGGCGCTCGCCGGTCGCCCAGCAATTCGGGCACCGGCCGCAGTCGCATCGTGCGACGTCGCGCCGCGATACGCCGTCGCGCAGACCGGGCCGAACCGGGGTCGCCAGCGCCTTCGAGGCGTCGCAGCGGCGCGGTTTTTTGCCGCTCTTCTGCCGTCCCTGGTGTCCTGGCCTATGTCGCAGACTGAAAACGCGAAATTGGCCCCTCATTGGCGATTTCCCGCGCTGAACCTGGCCCGCGTCTCGTCCCACTCGAGCGGCACCACGCCGACGGGTCCGTTGCGATGCTTGGCTACAACCAACTCGGCCTCGGTCTGGTCCGCGTCCGGGTCGTAGTAACTCCGCCGCCAGAGCAGCATCGCAACGTCGGCGTCTTGCTCGATGGCGCCGGACTCGCGCAGGTCGCTGAGCTGCGGCCGCTTGCTCACCCGCTGTTCCAAGTTGCGGTTGAGCTGGGACAAGACCAGGACCGGCGCCTTGGCACGCCTGGCCAGTTGCTTGAGCCCGCGCGACAGCGTTGCAATTTGCTGCTCGCGACTCTCGGCCCTGATGCTCATGAGCTGCAGGTAATCGACCACGACCAGGTCGAGCCCGTGCTGGTGCTGGAGTTGCGTGCAGACGCCCTCGATTTGGTCCGTGCTCTCTCCGATGAAAACGCGGGTCTTGTGTAGCTTGTTCGCCGCCGTCAGCACGGCGGTCAAGTCCTGCTCGCGCAGGTCGTGCAGCATGATGCGGCCAAGGTCGACGTCGCCTAGGTCCGCCAGTATCCTACAAATGACATCGTCGGACGACATTTCGAGGCTGAAAAACGCCACAGTTTTGCCAGCCAATGCGGCTTGGCGCGTGATGCCGAGCGCCAGCGATGTCTTGCCCATGCTCGGCCTAGCGCCCAGCACGACGAGCTGGCCAGGCCTGAAGCCGCCCGTTACCGCGTCGATGGTTGATATCCCGGTCTTCACCGTGCGCTCGACCGGCTTGCCGAGGTTTTTGACGACCCGCTTCAGACCGTCGCCGATAGGCTCCAGCGCCTGCGCCGACCTCGCGCCGATGGCTGCTAGCGTCGACATGGTTTCTGCCATGACATCGTCGACATGATACCGCCTGTTGATGCTGGTTTCGGTCAGCGCTTTGCCTAGCTTGTGGAGCGCCGCCCGCTTCGCCTGGTTGTGCAGCATGGCAACGGCTGCCGCCATCGACTCCGGCGACAGCGGCGAATGCTCGGCGAGCTCGAGCAAGTCCGACATCGCGACGCCCCGGCCGCGCGCGCCGAGCCAGGCGTGCACGGATTGCGGGTCGGTCGGCTGGCCTGCGTCGCGCATCTCGCAGAGCGCCGAGGCAAGGGCCCGGTTGGCTGAGAATAGCTCGCCGTTGATTCTGTCGGCGTGTGATAGCCATAGGCCCGGCTCAGACAACGCTGCGCCGATGATTCTGGTTTCCGTGGTTGGGTCCATTTTTTCTTTCCTTTTTTCAGTGGTTTGTATCGTGCGCGCCCGGTCGGTAGTCAACTAGCGTGCGCGGGCCGCCGCCGCTCGAGCGCGGCTCGGCCATCTCGATGCCGGCCTGAATTTTCGAGGCATCGCGCAGAATTAGGTCGATGCCAAGGTATTGCTTACCGCTGGGGTTGGTCCCGGTGTGCCATGGGCTCCTATGGTATCCGTCTATGGCCTTCCGAACGTCATCGGCGCCGAAGTCTTCCAGCGCCCGCTCAATCAGCCGGTATTCTTTCCGCCCGCGCCGGAGCGTCACGACCGCCCGCTGGTGATGCGCCCGGTAGTGTTGCCAGATTGCGTCGACCTCGGCCGCGCTGGGCTTCTTTCCGTTTTTCGGTTTCGCGTCAATCAATCCCGGCGCGTCAGCGTCGGCTGCACGAGTATTTGTTTCCTGTTCCTGTTCCTGTTCCTGTTCCTGTTTTCGAAACGGTTTACCAAACGGTTTCGAAACCGTTTCGAAACCGTTTCGGAACGGTTCCGAGTATCCGTCCAAGAATGAGCTAAATGCGCGATATGCTTCGTCTTTTAGACTGCACTCCGGCAGCTCGTCCCACGCTTTCGCCCAGCCCTTGATCACGTTCGGGTTGGCGGGCGGGTTGTACTTCAGCGCGTTCGGGAGCCAGACCAAACGGGCGTCCCAGTCGGCCTTCGCCATACCGTTTCGAAACAATTCCGCAAACGGTTTCGAAACGGTTTCAACGGTCCAGCCAAGCTCGTCGGCCAGGCCTGCGAGGCTCAGCCGAAAAAGCCCAGGAATGGGTCCTGTGTGGGGACCAATCAATAGATAGAGAAACAAATATTGCCCGCACGGTTCGGGCTTGGTGAGGTTCCGATATTTTTCGTCGCTGTGTATCCGGATATCAACCGTTCGGTAGCGAGCCATATCGCCTCGATAATCGTCGCAGGCCGGAGCGCTCAAAGTTGTGCGCTATGATGGGTCCGCGCCCCGGCCTGCGGCGGTTCAGTCGAGCATTTCGAGGACCTCATAACGCACGCGAGGCCCATATCAGCGTCCCGAGTTGCGTGCAAATCGTGCGTGTCGTTTTTCTGTCTGGCGTCTGTTGCTCGGTGCGTCACGATGATGATTGAATATAACGCGTCGCAGAACGCGACACGGCGTAACGATTGAACCGGCGCCGACTAAGCTGGGCCGCGGGTTAGGGCGTCGGCGCCGGCAACTCAATCGCCGTGTTGGATTCGGCACTGCGACCCAACGGCGCAGGAGTATACACAGACCGCGACGGCAAGCAAATAGGGCGGTGCCGCTGGAGACGTAAAGCTAACAAGGAGTTTTTTTTGCAGGGCCAGCGGCACCAAAGGCGCGGGCGGCAAGACGACAGGGGGACCGCCAACCACGGAAAATCGACCCATCGCCTCGCCGCTGCCGAGACCATAACAGCCGGACGCGGCCGAAGCAAACGCGCCGCGCGTTACCCGCGACGACCGCGCCCGGTGTACCGGCAAGGGCGAGCTAACCGGCAGGGCAGCCTAATCTGTTGTTTGGTGGCGCGCAATGCTGGCGACGGCCCAGAAAGACGCCTGCTCGAGCTGCGTCAGGGCCAGGCTCTGTTCGCGCGAGGCAGGCGTGCGCCCTATGATTTCCTCCGCAAACGCCTCGGCGGCGTGGCGCAGCTCGTCGCAATCCTCGTGCTGCGCTTTCGTCAGCTCGCTGGGCCAAAATCGCCGGTTGATTTGTGCTCGGTCAATCGCCATCGGTTTCCTCACCAAAGCCAAATCCGGCGGTCTCAGCCGCCGACGCCTCGACCGCCGCCAGCTCGGCCTGGGTCATCGCGTCCGGGCCGTAGTCGTGCGCGCTGACCGCTGGCGCGGGCTCCGGCTCGGCCGGCTTTTGCTTCGACTTGCGCCGCGCCTGGGCCGCCGCCTTGGACTTGGACTTCACGGCGTTGCGCGCCTGGTCGTCGACCCGCGCCCGTGCCGTCGCCCATGCCTCGCGCGCGGCGTCTTTGTGCTCGTCGGGCAGCTGGCCCGCCTTCGCCGCCAGCTCGTCGAGGGCGTCGCGGTCGGGCGCCTCGGCCAATTGCTTGATGATGTCTTGCGGATCCTCGCGCACGCGAAAACCCAAGGACTGTTCGTTGGGCTCGGCGTCTTTGACCTCGTACTCGCCCGATAGCTGGCGGCTGAACGCCTTGCGGAGGCATTGCGCCTCGCAGCATTTCAGCAGCATATGGTCGGGCATCGTGGCCCATTGCGCGCGCGGCTTGCCGTCCTTTCCGGCCTTCACGAACGACTTATACCTGACCACGCAGTATAACGGGCGCTCCCAGTCCCTGCGATACACTCCGACCTTGGCGGCGGCCGGCGGGCCGTCGCCGAGCCAGACATCGACCCACTTGCCATCCGGCCCGCACCATTGCGGCTCGGTCTGGCCGCCATAGAGCCCGGTGCGCTCTGCGGCGAGGCGTAGGCCGTCGATGGCGACCACTGGCATGAATTTCTCGCGCCGCAGCTTGGGGTCCCACATCGGAATAAAATAGATTTCGCGCGCGAACGGGTCGAAGCCTAGATGCATCGCGGTCTGGATACAGAGCGCGAATTCGACGTCGTCGGCGCCGGGACAATAGATGTCTTTGATTTTCTGGAGGTGCGTCGGGTCCTCGAGTTTGCGGCGGACGTCGACGATTTCCGGCTCGACCTTGGCTAGTGCTACGGGGCTTGTGTCGGACATAATCACTCCGTGGTTGGTTGTTGGTTGCTTCTCTGGTCGTGTCCTACTAGTCGGACGCGGCCCGTGCAAGGGCCGTATCGCCCGCCCTACGAGACCCTTTTGCGCCGGCTGGCCGTGCGCGAGATAGCGCCCGCAATGTCGAGCGCAGTCACGAGGTTTGTTTTCTCGGCCACCTTGCGCCCGCGTGCCGCGCGAGCCGATACCATGCCGAGCAGCTTGGTTTTGCTGACGGTCAGCGCGCGGTTGATGTCGTCCGCGCCGAGCCCGGCCTTGGTGAGCACCGGCCACGCCTTGCGCGCGTCGATATGGTCGCGCGTCACGACCATATGCTCGATGCGCCGCCCGTCCGGTAGCTCGAGCGCACCGGTCGGCTCGATGGCCAGGTCGACCGCTTTCTCATATTTCTCGATGGCTTGTTTCAGCGCTCTGCTCTGGTCCCAGACCGCCGCCAGCGCCTCGGCCGTCGGCATCGCGTCGCCTACCTCGACCAGAGCGGCCGCGGCCGACCTTAGATAGGCGTCGCGCGGCGCGCATTGGTGCAGCCGCCGGCAGTACCGGCAATGCTCGCCCGGGTGCGCCGTCGGATAGGCCAGGCGGTCGGCGAGGCGGCGACGGAAACCCTTGATGGTGTCGAGGTCGAAGCGCGACTCTATCAATTCCTCCGCCGCCAGCCATGCCTCGGCGGCGTAGATGTAGCCTTGCGCCGGCATGCCGTAGACCGCCTCGGCGGCGCTGGCGTAGGCCAGGCGCTGCATCACTTTGGTGCCGGCTTGCGGGTCGCGGCCGGTTTTCCAATCGATGATTGATATTGCGTGCGGCACCTTGCCCTTGCCGCTGATGCCGAGGACATCGATACGCCCGCGCACGCCGCCGCCGTCAATCTTGACCTCGGCCTGCGCGGCCGCCAAGTCCTCGCGGATTTGCGCGAGGGCCGTCGGCGCCGCCAGCGCCAGCTCGAGCACCATGGCCGGGTCGGCGCCGTGCGCGTTGGCGTAGGGCTGCGCCTCCGGTTCGCCCTTGCGGCCTCCGTCAATCCACCCCTGGATTGAGTCGTGCACCGCTCGGCCTAGGCTCGCGTCCGTGCCGCTGGTGTCGACCTCGCAGG
>Ga0316193_10000399_pt1 | contig 26658 bp, 23 predicted proteins | sample MerIslsedime2_MG_FD_207735 | JGI IMG/M metagenome (GOLD analysis project Ga0316193, IMG submission 207735) | Coastal sediment microbial communities from Maine, United States - Merrow Island sediment 2 | ecosystem: Environmental > Aquatic > Marine > Coastal > Sediment | place: USA: Maine... | reverse complement strand
ACATAATTCTGCGAATTTCAGGGGGTTTTGCTTAAATATACGACAATGATGCCGATATTCCTTTCCAACACACTATTAGATCGTGTCAATGCGAAAGGATTACATCGTCATGTTAAAAACACTTTGTCGTATCAGCCCCCTGGTCTTTCTCCTTCTGGGTCTCGCCTCACCCGTTAATGCCGATTTTGTCGGCCTGAAGGCGGGTGGTGGCATCTGGGATTTTGAACCCAGTGGTACCTTTCGATACCTGGGTGGCGACATCGACCTGAAAGAGGATCTAAAACTCAAGGATGAACAGGGAACCTTTACCTTTATCGCCATTGAACACCCAATCCCGCTTATCCCCAACATCAAGATCAGCAAGACCAATCTTGCTACAACGGGTGGCGGGACACTTACCGTAGCATATGACTTTGCTGGCACAACCTATTCGGTGAGTGACACGGTTGAGACCGAACTCGACCTCAGTCACAGTGATGTCACCCTCTATTATCAGTTCCTCGATAACATCATCAGCTTTGACCTTGGTCTCACCGGCAAGACCTTTGACGGCAAGGCCTCTGTCACGCGTGCCGGTGTCACGAACTCTACCCTAATCGATGACACCATCCCGATGCTCTATGCCGCCGTGGGACTCACCATCCCTGTCATCGATATCTACCTTGGCGTCGAAGGCAGTGCACTGAGTATTGGTGACAATTCAATCTCGGATGTCACCGCAAAGATAAGTTACGAATCCGATTATGCCGTGGGGATTGAGGCCGGTGTGCGTACCATAAGCATCGAGCTTGACGATTTAGACAGCAATTACAGTAATATGGAATTCTCCGGTGCCTTTGCCAACCTGTTTCTGCACTTCTAATCCTTATCACGCCACGTAGCATTTTATTGCTCCACTTTTAACGGCCTTTGCCACGAAGATACGCAAGAATCCATGCATGATTTTTTTCGTGTCTTCGTGGCAAATTGATTGCATCGCTCAGACCTCTACCTGATAACAACATAAAGGTCTATACTCAAAGAATAACAAAAGGTAGTGTGTATGAATCCTCGTAAACTATCTGTGGCAATCATGCTTCTCCTCCTCAGCACCCTGCTGCATGCCACTGAGACAGCTCGCTATACCCAAACGCCCTACACGGCCCAAAAAGTGGTGTATGACTTCTATTTCGATGAGCCAGAGAAGATGGCCATTGCCCTGTACTGGTTACGCTCCCTGCTGAATCCCTTGATGGACGAACCCTACGCCACCACCCCGGAAGAACACCGCATCAAGGTCGTTATTCACGGCACCGAAATCGTGACCCTGGCACGCAAGAATTATAAGAAATATAAAGACATCGTCGAGCGCATGCGTTATTACGCCGAATTTGGTGTGGAATTCAAGGCCTGTGGCCTGGTGATGGACGAATACGGCTATCGCCCACAGGATTTCTATCCATTTGTCGAAGTGGTGCCCTCCGCCATCACCGAACTGGTGCACTGGCAAATGCAGGGCTATGGCCTGATCCGGCCGACAATTATGGAAAAACACAAATCCATCGAAGAAATTCGCTAAAATAGCCCCACTCCGGCCTTCAATCACAGCAAGCTTGCCGCTAGAATGTGCGCCTTATCCCGGCTGTCGATCCCTGTCATGAACGAACAAAGCAATCCGTCTCCCTTACAACCTGTTTTCAGCACCAAGGCCGGATTTCGTAACCGCTGGGGCCACCTGTATGGCAGCAGCTTCGGCCTGGTCATCCAGCAGGCCGCGCAACAGCACGACGGGCCCATTGTTGTCGTCACGGAAAACACCAATGCCGCGCAACGTCTGGAAGATGAAATCCGCTTTTATCAAGCGGAGACTGCGACACCGCTGCTGCACTTCCCCGACTGGGAAACCCTGCCCTATGACATGTTTTCCCCGCATCAGGATATTATCTCCGAACGTCTCGACACCCTCTATCAATTGCCCCGCTTAAAACGGGGTATCCTCATCGTCTCGGTACAGACCCTCATGCACCGTACCGTGCCGCAGGCCTATCTGGACCAACACAGCCTCTACCTCGATGTGGGCCAGCAACTGGAACTGGAGGCCATGCGCATGCGCCTGGACAGCAGCGGTTATCGTTGTGTATCCACGGTCATGGAACATGGCGAATTTGCCATTCGCGGCAACCTGATCGATCTCTTTCCCATGGGCAGCAGACACCCCTACCGTATCGAACTGTTTGACGATGAGATCGAGACCATCCGCAGCTTCAATCCTGAGACACAACGTTCACAGGAAAAGACACAACAGCTGCGGCTGTTACCAGCACGGGAATTCCCCCTGCATGAGGCGGCGATCACGCAGTTTCGTCAGGCCTTTCGCGCCCGTTTTGAGGGTGACCCACAAAATGCCGGCATCTATCGCGATGTCTCCAATGGCATCGCCACACCCGGCATTGAATACTATCTGGCCCTCTTTTTTGAACAGCTCAACAGTCTGTTTGACTACCTGCCCGACAATGCCCTCTTTATTAACACTGCGGAAGTGGAACACGCGGCCGAGGATTTCTGGTCCGAGATCAATGAGCGTTATGAACAACGACGCTATAATCTTGAACGTCCACTGATACCACCCGGCGAAGTCTTTTTACCCGTGGCCGATGTCTTTGCCGCATGGAAACGCTTTCCCCGCATCATCCTGCAACACTTCGCCCATGAGGATGCCTCGGCCACCAATTTTTCCAGCCTCGCCCCAGCACAACTTACCCTGGACGCCCGCGCCAGCGAACCGGCTGCGGCACTCATACAGTTCCTGAAACAATTTGACGGCCGTGTGCTGTTTGCCGCGGAGACCAGCGGCCGGCGGGAAATGCTGCTGGAACTGTTAGGTGCCCACAGTATCCACCCGCCGGTGTTTGCACACTGGTCTGAATTTTTGCGTGGCACGGCGCCGGTGGGCATCACCGTCGCCCCCCTCGAACATGGCCTGTTACTGGCCCAACCCAAACTGGCGGTCATCACCGAGCCGCAACTGTTCGGCCAGCAGGTGTTGCAACGTCGGCGACGCAAACGCGGTCAGCGCGACAGCGAAAGCATGGTCAAAAATCTCGCCGAACTGACCCTGAATGCCCCGGTGGTGCACGAGGACTATGGTGTGGGGCGTTATCTCGGTCTGCAGACCCTGCACATCGGTGATATGGATACCGAATTTCTCACCCTGGAATACGCCGGGGGTGACAAGCTTTATGTGCCGGTGGCCTCACTGCAGCTCATCAGCCGCTACACCGGCGCAGCGCCGGAGACGGCCCCCCTGCACAGGCTGGGTTCCGGCCAATGGGAAAAGGCCAAACGCAAGGCCAGCGAGCGGGTCCGTGACGTGGCGGCCGAACTGCTGGATATCTACGCCCGGCGTGAGGCCCGCCAGGGCCATGTCTACCCCTTTGATGAGATGCAATATCGCGCCTTTGCCGCCGCCTTTCCCTTTGAGACCACACCGGACCAGCAGGACGCCATTGATGCCGTGATCGCCGATATGCGTTCCGCGAAACCCATGGACCGCCTGGTCTGTGGTGATGTGGGTTTTGGCAAGACCGAGGTGGCCATGCGCGCCGCCTTTATGGCAGTACAGGGTGGCAAACAGGTGGCCCTGCTCGCCCCCACCACCCTGCTGACGCAACAACACCTGGAAAACTTCCGAGATCGCTTTGCCGATTGGCCCATCCAGATCGACTCCCTGTCTCGTTTCCGCAGCAAGAAGGAGCAAACCTCGATTCTGAAACGGCTGGCAGAGGGCAAGGTGGATATCGTTATCGGCACTCATAAACTGCTGCAGGCCGATGTGAAATATAAACAACTGGGCCTGGTCATCCTCGATGAAGAACATCGCTTCGGTGTACGGCAAAAGGAGCGCTTCAAGTCACTCCGTTCCGAGGTGGATATCCTGACCCTGACCGCCACCCCCATCCCCCGCACCTTGAACATGGCCGTCTCGGGTATCCGCGACCTATCCATCATTGCCACCCCACCGGCGAAGCGCCTGGCCATCAAGACCTTTATCTCACAATGGAACGATGGGCTGATCAAAGAGGCCTGCTTGCGTGAGATCAAGCGTGGCGGCCAGGTCTACTTCCTGCACAATGAGGTGGAGACTATCGAAAGGCAGGTACAAAAAATCCAGGACTTGATCCCCGAGGCCAGTGTGCACTATGCCCATGGGCAGATGCGCGAGCGTGAACTGGAGAGGGTGATGTCGGACTTCTATCACCAACGATTTAACATCCTCGTCTGCACCACCATCATCGAGACCGGCATCGACATCCCCAGCGCCAATACCATCATCATCAACAAGGCGGATCGCTTTGGCCTGGCGCAACTGTATCAACTGCGTGGCCGCATTGGCCGTTCCCATCACCGCGCCTATGCCTATCTGATCACCCCGCCGCTCAACACCGTCACCAGTGATGCGAAAAAACGGCTTGAGGCGATCGAGTCCATCGAGACCCTCGGCACCGGCTTTACCCTCGCCACCCATGACCTGGAGATCCGTGGTGCGGGTGAACTGCTGGGCGAGGAACAGAGCGGGCAAATGCACGAGATCGGTTATAGCCTCTATACCGAGCTGCTGGAACGTGCGGTGAAGGCCCTAAAGGAAGGCAAGGAACCGGCGCTGCTGGAAAGCACCGCCCATGCCACCGAGGTTGACTTGCACGCCCCGGCATTAATACCTGCAGACTATCTGCCCGATGTACATGAACGCCTGATCATGTACAAACGCATCGCCAGTTGTGAAGACAGCCCGGCCCTGCGTGAATTGCAGGTGGAGATGATCGACCGCTTCGGTCTGCTGCCCGATGCCACCAAGACCCTGTTCCAGCAAACCGAGTTGCGCCTCAAGGCGGCGCCACTCGGGATCAGAAAGATCGACCTGAATCAGTCCGGTGGTCATATCAGTTTCCAGGCCCAGGCCAATGTGGACCCCGCCTTGATCATCCGGCTGATTCAGAGCAAATCGGTGATTTATAAACTGGATAATAAAAACAACAAACTGCGCATCAACAAGGAACTGCCGCACAAGGCCGAACGATTGGAAGAGGCCGAGGCCATTATCGATTACTTCCTCAACAAGGACGCGGCCTGACCATCAGTTCGGTCAATTCATAGCCCGGATGGTCCGTGAACCGAATCCGGGGAAACCGCTATTCAAATTCCTAGTCTTCTCTGACACCTTGGCTTGTTCCGTTCTCTAATACCAATACAAAATCAATGTTATTTAAGGTTTTAGCCACACTGACCGATAAAAACTAGGTTTAATGCGGTTTTTTTGAGAGGTCTACACCCCATTTTTTCTCCTGACTGGCAGACACAGGTTGTCCCCGATTTATGGCCATTTTTAAAATATCATCACAATCCCCGGAGAACCCCGCCAAGCACGCCGGGCTTGAGCCCATGGCAGCGGCCAACCAGGCACAATCCATTAATCAGGAAAAAACCATCATCTCGCTCATCAGCACCTGTCTGGAAAAGGAACATTTTCAGGCTGCCGCCGATGCCTTGGTGACGGAACTGGCCACCCAGCTCGATTGTGATCGGGTCTGCCTCGGTATTAGCAAGGGCAAACACAACGTGGTGCAGGCCTTCTCCCACAGCACCCAGTTTCAGAAAAGGACCGAACTGCTGCGCCTGATCAGTGCCGCGATGGATGAGAGCATGGATCAGAAACAACTGGTGACCCACCCAAAGTTAGCCGGTACCTCTTCTGTCATTCGCTATGCCCACAAGCAACTGGCCCGAACCCAAAATGGCAAGAGTATCTGCACGGTATTGCTCCTTGCGCAGCAGGACATTATCGGGGCAATCACATTTGAACGTCTGGCGGAAAAACCCTTCAACAAACAACTCGTCATACTGTGTCAACGCGTGGCCCTGTTGATCGGCCCAATCCTGAAGATGAAATATGATGAGGCGAACTGGTTTAATGCCTATATCCTGAGTCGGCTGCTGCAATACCGGGACGAGCTAGTCGCCAAGGGGCGTTACAGCAAAAAGGTTCTGCTTGGTTCCGGCCTCATGCTCCTGCTCATCCTCGGCCTTGCCGAAGGCACCCATCGCGTCTCCACCGATGCCGTGTTGGAGGGCAAGATACAACGCCTGGTGACCGCCCCGATTGACGGTTTTATTGCCGGTATAAATGTCCGTCCCGGTGATACGGTGCAACAAGGCGACGCCCTGGTGAATCTCGATGACCGTGAATTGAAACTGGAGGTGTTAAGACTCAGCGGCGAATATGAAAAGTTCAAGCGCGAGTACCGCGATGCGCGTGCAAAATATGATCTCACCCAGGTCGGTATCATCAGTGCGAAAATGCAACAGGCCAAGGCAGAGCTGGATGTGACCCAGGAACAACTCAAGCGCTTGCATATTACTGCCCCCTTCGATGGCATCATCATTGAAGGAACTCTCGATCAGATCGAAGGGTCACCGGTCGAACGTGGTCAGGTGCTGTTAAAACTGACGCCGAGTAATGACTACCGTATCATCCTCAAGGTGGATGATCGTGATATCGCCCATATCAAGCCCGATCAGGCCGGCAAGCTGGCCCTCTCCAGCCTACCCGGTACCACGCTGGATATCACCGTGAAAAACATCACACCCGTATCCATTGCCGAACAAGGTCGCAACTACTTCAAGGTGGAGGCCAAACTGGAGGCAAAAAACCAATTGCTGCGTCCCGGTATGCAAGGTGTGGGCAAGATCGAGGTGGGTGAACGCAAATTGATCTGGCTGCTGAGCCACAGGCTCACCGAATGGCTCCACTATCAGTGGTGGTCGCTCTAATCCCGGTAGAACATGATGGTGGATACTCGACTCAGCTCATCCTGGTATCAAGTTGCACGCTACAAACCGCGTCTGCGTGACCATGTCTCCTTGCATCGGCGCAATGATGAACAACAGGTCTGGTATGTCCTCTATGATCACAGTAGCGATCGTTCCTTTCGTTTGACCCCGGCAAGCCACTTTATCATCACCAGCATGGATGGCGAACTGAGCATGGATGATATCTGGCACAAGGTCAGTGAGACCTATGGCGACGACACGCCGACCCAGGATGAAATCCTGGACCTGTTTGGCAAGCTGCATCAGGCCGATATTCTGCAATCTGACGTCAGCCCCGATACCGAGGAAATGACCGAACGCGGCATGCAGTTGCGCAGTAAAAAATTAAAACAATACCTGCTTAATCCACTCTCAGTGCGTATGCCGCTGTACAATCCGGATCGGTTCCTGAATAAGACCAGCCCTTTCATGAACCGGCTGTTTAGCAGGAAGTGCTTTGCCATTTGGCTGGTGACCGTGCTTATCGCCGCCGTTCTCGCCATGCTTAACCTGCCCGAATTGGTGAATGCAACCCGACTGCACACCTTCAGCAAGCAGAATATCTTACTCATGGCCCTGGTCTATCCCTTCATGAAACTGGTGCATGAGTTTGGCCATGCCTATGCGGTGAAACGATGGGGTGGCGAAGTGAATGAAATGGGCATCACCCTGCTGTTGTTTGTCCCCATCCCTTACGTGAATGCTTCCAGCGCCACCACCTTTCAGCAAAGGCATCAGCGCATCACCGTCAGCGCCATCGGTATTATGGTGGAGCTGTTTCTGGCCTCTATCGCCCTGCTGGTCTGGCTGAATATATCGAGCGGGCTGCTGAGTGCCATCTGCCTAGATATGGTCCTCATCGGCAGTATCTCAACGATATTATTCAACGGCAATCCACTCCTGAAATACGATGCCTATTATGCCCTGAGCGATTGGCTTGCCATCCCCAACCTGGCCAACCGTTCCAAACAATATCTTGGCTATCTAGTCTATCGCTATATCTTCGGCTTCATGGAAAGGCAGGCACCCACCGAGAACAGGCGGGAAGGCTATTGGTTTGTCAGCTATGGTATTGCTGCGTTTTTATATCGTCTCTTCATCCTGCTATTTATTCTTGATCTCATTATCGATAAGTTTTTTATTGTCGGTATGGTGCTGGCCATGTGGGTCATCATCATGCAAGTCATTTTTCCCCTAATCAGGCAGGTCGAAAACCTGCGCAGCTCGGCAAACCTGTCACATAACAAATCGCGCGTCTATGTGGTTGCCGGCAGTGCCTTAAGCATCGCCTTTCTCTTGCTTGTCATTATCCCGCTACCCAACTCCAGTGTCACCGAAGGAATCATCTGGCTACCCGAGGAATTACAGGTGCGGGCCAAGGCCAGCGGTTTTGTCAAAAACGTGTTGGTACAACCGAACCTCAAGGTCAAGCGCGGTGATGCCCTCATCGTCACCGAGGATCCACTATTGGCCAGTCGCGTCAAGATACTGCAAGCAAGACTGCGTGAATTACAGGTGGCCCATACCGCCAGGCGGCGCGAACACCTGAAGGCGGCAAAACTGAAACAGGACATCGAACAGGCCAGGGCCGAACTGCAACTGGCAAAATATCAACTCAATAACCTGGTTTTGCGTAGCCCGGCCGATGGCAAACTGATCATCCCGGATTACCGGGATCTTCCCGGTCGATATGTCAAACAGGGGGAACTCATTGGCTTTGTCGTGCAAAGCGACACCATGGTGACACGCATCATTATCCCGGAAGACAAGATCGCCTTGTTTGACAAGAAGCTTTCCAAGGTAAAGGTACGCCCCTTATCCCAACCTGATGTCACCATGAACGCCACTTATAAACGCACCATCCCGGAGGCGGTCGCCCATCTCCCCTCTGCGGCCCTGGGGCTGCAAGGCGGTGGCCAGGTACTGGTCGACCCCAGTGACCCCTCGGGCACCAAGACCATGGAAAAGGTCTTTCAGGTTGAATTGGCCCTGCCACCAAGCGAGCGTACCTTTTATATCGGCAGTCGCGTGCATGTCTATATTCGTCACGATAAACAACCGCTGTTACAACAATGGTCACGCTCACTCAAACAATTGTTCCTGAAACGTATCAATGTCTGACATGCCTTACATCACCAGTATCGTGCATGACGCCTATCCCGAGCGTGATGAGTCGAGTGTGAGCCGGATCGATCAAATCGTCGCCCCGCTTATCAATGCCATCGCCGGCAAACTGAACCTACACCAACGTAAATGGGAGCCGTTTCACCGGCTTGTACAACAACACGCCGAGGACTATGCCGAACTCACCTCGCTCGAGCGGCAAAAGCAGCTAAAGCGTTTACGCTATGCCATGCAACGGGATGGCCTGATCGAGAAACATACCGCAAGGGTCTTTGCCATGGTGCAACAGGTGGCGGAAAAGAAACTGGGCCTGCGCCATTATGCAGAACAACTCATGGCGGGCTGGGTCATCATGCAGGGTAAACTGGCGGAAATGGAAACTGGTGAAGGGAAGACCCTCACCGCGACCCTGCCTGCCTGTACTGCCGCACTGGCCGGTATCCCGGTGCATGTGGTGACGGCCAATGATTACCTCGCGCAACGCGATGCCAAACTCATGGCACCCGTCTATCGGACCATGGGACTGAGCGTTGGTGTGGTCACCTCGGGCATGGCAGAGGCATTACGGCGCAAGGCCTATGCCTGCAATATCACTTACGGCACCAACAAACAGCTGGCGTTGGATTATCTGCGTGACCGTTTGCGCTTTGGCAAGGGCATAGGCCAATTACAGTTTCAACAGGAACAACTGACCCAAACCGATACGCAAGAACAGAAGGCCCCTTTGCTACGTGGCCTGTGTTTTGCCATTGTGGATGAGGCCGATAGTGTGCTCATTGATGATGCCCGTCTGCCCCTGGTTCTGGCACGACAACGACAAGCCAGTCAGGACATCCTGCCCTACCAACAGGCACTGGAGATTGCGCGGCAGTTACAGCCGGAACAGGACTTTCGTAGCGGCAAGGACAAGACCTCGCTGTTGCTCACACCCCAGGGCCTGCAAGGCCTGGCCGAACTGAGCCAGCCCCTGCAGGGTATCTGGGCAAAACCACGGCAACGGGAAGAACTGATCATCCTGGCCTTGCGCGCCCTGCATCAACTCAAAGTGGATCGAGACTATGTGGTCAAGGATGGTGCGCTACAGGTGATCGACGAAAACACCGGCCGCGCAAAACCGGATCGTGCCTGGGACAAGGGTCTGCAGCAAATGCTGGAATGCAAGGAGGGGGTCGGCATGAGTGCGGAACAAGAGGTCCTGGCACGCATCACCTTTCAACAATTTTTCCGCCGTTATCTCTATCTCGCCGGCATGAGTGGTACGGCCAGGGAGTCGGCCCTGGAGCTGCAGCAGGTATATCACCTGGAGGTGGTCCGCATACCCAGCCACCGCCCCTCACGGCGACGCTATTACCCCCCTCGAATCTATACCACGGCCAGGGCAAAGTTGCGCTATTGTCTTAAGCACATCGAAAAGGTGCACAAATCGGGGCGCCCCATCCTCGTGGGAACCCATTCCGTACTCGATTCGGAACGGCTGAGCCACTACCTGAAGAAGAAAGATATCCCTCATCGTGTACTCAATGCGCGGCAGGACCAGGCCGAGGCGGAAATTATTGCCATGGCAGGCCAGCTTGGCCAGATCACCATTGCCACTAATATAGCCGGCCGCGGGACCGATATAGAGTTGAGTAAGGAAGCCTATATAGCTAGAGGATTACACGTGATTTCATTGGAACTGAACGATGCGGCCCGAATCGACCGGCAGCTATTTGGTCGCTGTGCCCGTCAGGGAGACCCGGGTAGTTGTATAGCGATTGCCTCTCTGGAAGATACCCTGATGCAAGAAGCACTGCCCAAAGCACTGATTAAACTTATACAAGGCAGACACCCCCCTCATCGTCCCCTGCCACAACGGCTCGGACATCTATTAACCTTGTGGGCACAAAGCAGGGTGGCATGGCGGCAGGCACAGCAACGGCGCCAGCTCATGAAAAAAGAACAACAACAGGAAAAGATGCTAGCCTTTACCAGACGGAGGGATTAACCACAAATACACAATGACAGTGAAGTCGATAAAAAAAATACTCGTACTTGCCCTGTTTTACAGCGGCACGCTAAACGCGCAACTCAGCCCACCCCTACCAGAGTTCGACTGTCTCATTGAACCTGAACTCACGGCCGATATTGGCAGCCCGGTAGATGGTGTGATCAAGAAACTGTTTGTGAAAAAGAGCGACCTCGTGCGTGAGGGACAAAAACTGGCACAACTGAATCAGGATGTGAATTTCTCCACCGCCATGCTGGCCAAGGCCCAGGCCGATTCGAAGGAAAAGATCAAATCAAAACGGGCCTATCTCGAGTTCACTAAACGCAAACTGGGACGCATCAAAAAACTCTATAAACAGGACGCCACCAGCAGTTTTCAAAAGGATGAGGCCGAAACCGAACTGAAATTGGCCCGCGCCGAACTGGAGCAGGCCAAACGCGAAAAGCTGCTCGCGGAACTGGAATACCGACAGGCCTTTGAGAGGCTGAATGAGCGCACTATTCGTGCCCCCTTTGATGGGGTGGTGGTCAAACGCTACCTCTCCCTGGGTGAGTCTGTCAAGGACAGGCCCATTATGAAACTGGCGAAGATCAATCCCTTACGGGTGGAGCTGATCCTGACCTCGGACCTGTTTGGCCTGCTGAAGGTCGGTATGGTGGCCGATATCATCCCCGAATCGAGCAACTATAAGTCAAGGCGGGCCACAGTGACCCTCATCGACAAGGTCATCGATACCGCCAGTGGCACCTTTGGTGTGCGTCTCTCCCTGCCCAACCCCGATTACAGCCTTCCCAGCGGCCTTAGATGCCGGGCAATCTTCCATGACACCACTGAAATCCAGTGAAACCGCCATTTTTCCCAACCTGCTCGGCTGTATAGCCGCCACTTTTAATAAAATTAATTTATGTATATATAGATTTATATTTAATTATCCGCTTAACCCCTTATTTCCCTAAAGTCACTCAGGTCTATGCCGATCATATAAAGTGTGAACTAGGGCTAATTTTTTAAAAGTATTACATTTTTTGACGAGTAACCCGGATAATCGCTGTGCGGCAAAAGAAATCCCTCATCTGTGAAGAACTGGAACCACGCCTGTTATTTTCGGCGGGGCTGGAGGGTCTATTGCTCGATGATCACAACATCGACAGCGATACCGCGATCGTCGAAACCGTCACCGACTCGGAAGCCGAAGTCCTCCTCGCCAATTCCAACCAAACCAGTTCCACGACCAGCCTCGCCCGCGAGGTGGTCTTCATCAGTGAAGACATCGACGACTTTGACCGGCTTATCGCGGACCTGGCCGGTCAGGCACACATTGATGTCTATATCCTCGATGACGCTCAGGATGGCATCGAGCAGATCACCTCGGTGTTGGCTGGCTATCAAAACCTCGATGCCGTGCACCTCGTCTCACACGGCAGCAGCGACGCCCTGCAATTGGGCAACGGTTCCTTAAGCTCCGATAATCTCTCCGACTACCAGAATGCCATCGAATCCTGGCAGTCTGCTCTGAACGAACAGGCCGACCTGTTGCTCTACGGTTGTGACCTGGCCAGTGGTGCGGCCGGTCAGACCCTGGTAAGCGGACTGCAAGACCTCACCGGCGCCGATGTCGCCGCCAGTGATGACCTCACCGGCCAGGCCGCCCTGGGTGGCGATTGGACGCTGGAATATCAGCGTGGTGAGATCGAGACAGCTGTGGTGTTCAGCAACCAGATCCAGTCCGACTGGAACGGTGTGCTGGCGGCGATTAACCTGCCGAGTGACCAAACCACGCCCCAGAACAGCACCCTGGTCTTCTCCAGTGCCAATGGCAATGCCGTCAGTATCACCGACGTAGCTGCCGGTGAGAGTATTCAGGTCAATCTGAACGTGGGTAACGGCACCTTGACCCTGAACGGCACCACCGGGCTCACCTTTGTAGAAGGAAGTAATGGTAGCGCTGACGGCTACATGAGCATTACTGGCACGGTTGAGGACATTAATACCGCTATGGATGGAATGTTCTTCACCACCACCGAAGGCGTTAGCGGTACAAGCACACTAACTGTCCAGATCCAGGGAGACACTTACCCATCCGATTCGATTCTTCTCACCATCAGCGGTAGCGATATTAATGAATCTCCCGTGATCGATGGCACACCAGCTACCGCGGCCACGTCCGGCGACTCTTATTCCTTTATCCCGAATGTGACCGATGATAGCTCGACCCTCACCTATAGCATCGCCAACAAACCGAGCTGGGCCGTTTTTGATAGTAGTACCGGTGAACTCAGCGGTACGCCGGGGCTGGACGATATTGGTACTACATCGGGAATCGTCATTTCCGTGAGCGACGGCTACTACACGGTTGCCTTACCCGACTTCGATCTGACCGTTGCCGCAGGTACGCCGGCAAATGATGCGCCGACGGCGGGCGATAAGACCGTGAGCACGAGTGAAGACGCGGCCTATACCTTCACCGCCGCCGACTTTAACTTCAGCGATGTGGATGGCGATAGCCTGGCCTCGGTGCAGATCACCTCGCTTGAATCGGCCGGCAGCCTGCAACTCGATGGCGTGGACGTGACCCTGAACCAGATCATCAGCAAGGCCGATATCGATACCGGTAAGCTGAGCTTTATCCCGGCCAGCAATGCCAACGGCAGTGGCTACGACAACTTCGGTTTCTCGGTCAATGACGGCACCACCGACTCCGCCGCAACTTACTCGATGACCATTGACGTCAGCCCGGACAATGATGCCCCGACCATCGGTGGAACGGCAACGACCGATATAGCTGCAGGAGAGAGCTACAGCTTTATCCCGACGGTCAACGATAGTGATGGCGACACATTAACCTACAGTACTAGCAACAAACCGGCCTGGGCAAGTTTTGATACGAATACCGGCGCACTCACAGGTACGCCAACGGATGCCGATGCCGGCACTACAAATAACATTGTCATTTACGTCAGCGACGGTACTGTCACCACTTCATTGGCAGCCTTCGATCTGACCGTTGCCGCAAGTACGCCGGCAGAAGAGACGACATCGCCCTCAATTGATCCGACCGTCAGCGCAAGCATCCCGTCCGAGGAGACGGCCTTGAGCGATCTCGACCTGACCCTGTTCGAGCTGGAAGCGGACACCAAAATCGATGCCCTGAATACTGAGGCCACACTGGCAGACTATATCAACAAGGGTATCTCGGATGACACCATAGGTGATGAAGATGACACCACCGTAGAGAGCAATACTATCGAGGTGACAGAGAATGTCATCGCCGATGCCGATTACATGCTAACAATAGATGATAAGCTGATAGTCAAACTTATCGATCAGACCGAAGACCGGGCCCTCATGCCCGAGCTGACCCCGGAGTTGAGCGGAGAGACCGCCGCCCAGCCTGTCGAACACAGACATGCGAACAACATTCCTGAAGATGATGGCCGGTCACCGGACCTGCCCCCGCCACAGTTGCTCAATCAAAACTCTTTCCAGTTTGAGCTGAAGCTGGCCCTGGAAGAACTCAACCGCAGCCTGGGGGTTGATGGCCACGCGGAACAGGTCGGCGATAACATCATTGTTACCACTACCACGGGGATTAGCATCGCCCTGACCGCCGGCTTCATCAATTGGGCCCTGAAGGGTCAGTCACTGGCAGTGGCCGTCATGTCCGCCATCCCCAGCTGGAATGTGATCGATCCCTCACCCGTCATCGGTGCAACGAACGGTCTGCATGCCACCATGGACCATACCCCTTCACAACAGCAGAAGCGTCTCGATTCCATCTTCAATTGGTAAACACCATGATAATAAACACGGATGGGAACATGGCATTGATGCAGCGCTACTCCACTAGACAAAGTTAGTCATGCCGAGTATTTCACCCGTAAAACGTCTAAGTATCAGTCTGGTATTTATGATGATTTCGGCACTGCTCACGGCACAAATCATTGGCATCCTGCCGAATGACAAAGAGGCTGAGCTAAAAAAAAGAAGATTGCTTACCGAGAATCTCGCAAACCAGTTGATACGTTATACCGGCAAACAGCCCCTTTCCTTTCTTGAGACCCTGCTATACTCGGTCAAACTGGAACACGACGATATATCATCGCTTGCAATCCGCAACCGCTCCGGTCTGCTGGTGATTGGGATTGGTGAACATCAACAACACTGGGATCTGCATGTCAACGATCCTTCAACGGCAGACCAGTTACAAGTTCCCCTCCATGTCGGTGAAACACTGTGGGGTAATCTGGAATTACGTTTTGAACCACTGGGCTCATCCAGCATCTTCGGGCTACCCATCAACAATAGCATTCTGTTAATTCTTTTTGTCGCTGTAGTGGGTTTCCTATTATTCGGCGGTTTCCTGCGCAAGGCATTGCGTTATTTTGAGCCTGGCTCGCTGATCCCGGATCGTGTCAAAAACGCCATGGATATTATTTCCGAGGGTATTCTGATCCTGGATGAAAAGGAGCACATCATCCTGGTGAATCGCTCCTTATCTGAACAAATCGGTGTTCCCGCTAAAAGCTTAATGGGTAAGACACCACAGACCATGCAATGGGATCGCCGCAAGCCGAATCAAAAAATGCCCTGGCAAGAGGCGCAAACAACAAACAAAAGGATCAATGATATCCACATGTACTTGCGCACAAAACACCTTGGGGTACGTTCATTTCTGGTCACTGCCGCCCCTATTGCCGCAGAGAACGGCAAGGCACGAGGTACCATGGTGACCTTTAACGATGTCACCCAATTACAAAGGCGCAACAAACAACTCAACAGCGCCGTACATACCTTGAGGAAATCCCAGTCCGAGGTAAAGAAAAAGAACCAGGAGCTCGCTATCCTGGCCTCACGCGATCCATTAACCAGTTGTCTCAATCGACGGGCCTTTTTTGAAATCGCCGAGTCCCGGCTGGCGACACTACAGATAAAAAATGAACCCGCCGCCTGCATCATGCTCGATGTTGATTACTTTAAATCAGTGAATGATACCTATGGCCACAGTATTGGCGATATTGTCCTCAAGCGGCTGGCCATCACCATTATCGCCTGTTTGAGAAAAAACGACCTGGCTTGTCGTTATGGTGGTGAGGAATTCTCTATTTATCTTGACAATACCAGTATCGATAAGGCCTACCTCCTAGCTGAACGAATCCGTAAGGAAATTGAAAATATTGACTTTGATAATGATCCTGCGACAAGGGCCCTGAAAATCACCTCCAGCTTCGGCCTGTCTGACAACCATTCCGGCGCAACATCGATTGAGGCTATCATCGAACAGGCCGACCAGGCCCTCTACTATTCCAAAGATCATGGGCGTAACCGAATCTCCGTATGGAAAGAGATCAAGCCTCTCATTGAAGAAGAGAGATCTCCGGACCGGGCAAATCACCGGTTTCGATCCACACAATCTGGAACTGGACGTAACAGAAAACATGGTAATGGAAAATATTGATACAGTGGCCCCTGTTTTATATCCGTTAAACGAAAAAGGAAAGGAGTCGCAATTAGGACTGTTATAACAAATGAATTGCGGCCAGCTTCAAGATTTTGTCTTTAGCCGACCGATCCCCGGTGAGGATGTGATTAATTTATTACAGGAAAACAAAAAAATGCATCTATCCTGTTGTGGCGTTATGGTGCAAACCCTATTTACCCAGAATACGGGTAAACAGGCGTTTTTTACTGGCCACCACATCGTCGGAAGGTTTTTTATCCGCAGCCAGTAATTCACTCTCCCTTTGATGCTTCTCATGCAGCAGCTTGGCACGGATACGTTTACGCTCCGTTTCAGAGATATCAAGTTTAAACAAGCTGTCACTTTCTCTCACGATATATTTGGCCAGTTTATCCAGGAACTCCTCTGAAATGGACTCTGGTGAAAATTGCACTTCTTTTCTGCCCAGCTGTTCAAGATTGACAAGGATAAAGTCGATGGCACTTTTTTCCACATCAAGCTTGAACTTGATCGCCACGGGCACATGCTTTTGTATGATAAATTTGCCACCGTTAATTCTGCCCTTGTCATCCTTGAAGGTTTTCAGTTGAAACCGGAGATGGTGTGAAAAGAGGTATTGTTCCAGCTTTTCCAACTCCTGCCTATTCTCAATCGTTACAGATATATCGTTCTCACCCTGACAATCGAAACTCAGGATAATCTCTTGCATGTTGTCACGGCTATCGGCCTTAAGCTTATATTCTTCCTGTCGTAAATGCTCCAGTTCCCCAATTCCTGCCAGTTCATACGAGACGAGGGTATCGGTATTGATGTAATTGAGGTGTTGACACATTTCATGGAGATAGGTGTAGGTTTTCTCCATTGCCGGCAGCAGACGAACACGATAGTCCTCCTCCAGCTTCTCGGCCCGCTGCCTGGCCGCCTGTTCCAGGATTAGTTGCTGCTCGGTCTTTTTCTTCAGTTCGTCCAGAAAGCCCATGTTGCCCTCATAAGCGCTGTCATGATTTCGCTTGAATATTCGCCCGGATTCCATAATACGCTCCCTGAAAGTGGTCGCCGCTCAGGGTAAATGTATTCAAAAACCGTGCCTGGATAGTTCCTCTTCAAAACATAAACTCTGTAAGTCTTTCATCCGCTGGGGATACAATATCCCATCCAGGTGGTCCACTTCATGTTGTACCACCCGGGCATGAAAACCACTCACATCCCGTTCAAAGAATTTGCCATACGGATCAAAGCCGCGATAGCTAATCTCGGTATAGCGCGGTACTCGTCCGCGCAAGCCCGGCACACTCAGACAGCCTTCCCATTCCTCATCCATCATCCGGCTCGCAGGGACGATTTCCGGATTGATCAGGATGGTCTCGGGTACGACTTCCACGTCCGGATAACGGGGGTTAGCCTGTACCGAAAAGATAACCACCCGCTGACTCACGCCGATTTGCGGTGCGGCCAAGCCCGCCCCATTTAAGGAGCGCATGGTATCGAACATGTCTTCCACCAGTGCATCCAGGGCGGGTGTGTTAAACTCAATCACAGGTTCTGCAATTTGCCGCAGCACCGGGTGGCCCATTTTCAATACTGTTTTTACGGTCATTAAAATATACGATACAATTACATAGACGCTGATTTAGGCGGTTACTATAACAATAACGATGACGAAGGCATATATTTTGAGACTCCTGATACTGATTCTGGCATTTTTCAATCTTGGCGCAGTCCAGGCAGAGGAAGATGTTCGCTATTACGACATCGAACTCATTGTCTATGAAAACCTTGGGCCGATCCCCGCTGAGCACAAAGAGGTCAAGCCCATCTCGGTCAATCTGGAGAAACCGGACAAGGCGGTCACACTGGGACAGGCCTTTACCGGTCGCCTGCCAAACAAATACAATACCGCCTATGCCTTCATACCCTTGCAGCTCGAAGAGTTACAGCTGGTGAAGGAAGTAGACCGTATCCGTGAATCGGAACACTATCGACTCCTGCTGCATACAGGCTGGCGACAACCTGGCTTATCGCAAAGAGAGGCGCTGAATATCTATTTTAAACATCTTGTCTCGGCCGCGAGTGACGAAGCCGTCGCTGCCGCGGAAACACCCGTGGCAAATGAGACAAGGGCACGCCCTGAAACCGATGCTGAGGCCCAGCCACAAACCGACATCGATGGCAAGTTGGAAGGTGTAATCAAGGTCATCCTGGCCCGTTATTTACATCTGAATATTGGGATGTTGTATGAAAAACGACAAGGCGATGGCACCGTCGACCTGTTCGATTCAAGCTATGTAGAAGAACGTGAAAATGAAACGGTTTATTATCTGAAACAGAACCGCAGAATGCGTAGCAAGGAACTTCATTATATCGATCACCCGGTCATCGGTGCCCTGGTGCGCATTACCCAATTTGTTCCGCCTGAGCCTGTCGTGGAAGAGCTACAGCCCGTACCCATACAAAATAAAACAAGTGGCGCCATAAAGCGTTAACTGGCGCGGGTTCAGGGATACCTTCCTCACTCAGGACAGCATTGGGATCACCCCTTCCAGTAAGCTACGTACCTTGGCCATGGCTGTATTTACGGTACGTTCGATCTCGTCCATGGTAATCTCACCCTCGCCCCTGCCCGCGGCCATATTGGCCACCACCGAGACACTGGCGTAACAAAGCCCGAGTTCCCGCGCAAGGGCGGCCTCGGGCATGGCGGTCATGCCGACGATATGGCAACCATCCCTCTCGAAGCGGTCGATCTCTGCCGCGGTTTCAAGTCGGGGACCTTGCGTGACCGCATACGTCCCTTTCGCCACCACGTCGACACCCTGTTGTGCAGCTGCGCTGATCAGCTTTTGTCGCAGGGTTTCACAATAGGGTTGGGTAAAATCGATGTGGACGACATTCTCCAGATCGTCTTCAAAAAAAGTATGTTGTCGTGAGCTGGTATAATCAATCAGATGATCCGGAATGCAAATCTGCCCCGGCCCCATGTCATCACTAATCCCGCCCACGGCATTCACGGCGATAATGTAATGGGCGCCCGCCTCCTCCAATACCGCAATATTGGCGCGGTAGTTGACCTTGTGCGGTGGAATAGTATGGTCGTAACCGTGCCGTGGCAGAAATAAAACCTCTTGACCCGATAATATACCTGTCGTCAGTGCCCCGGACGGTGCACCATATTTGCTCTGCAGCGCCACTTGGCCGGTGATTTCAAGCCCCTGCAATGAAGTCAGTCCGGTGCCACCGATGATTGCAATCTTTGCCATGTCTACATCCCCTTGACCGCATAAATGCCATTGGCATTACGCAGATAATCTTTATAGTCCATGCCATACCCAAACAGATAACGATCCGGTGACACCAAACCAACAAAGTCGGCCTTGATATCAACCGGTCGCTGACGTTGCTTCTCGACCAACACGGCACTATAAACCTTGCTCGCCCCTTCGGCGCGACAGTATTTAATGATTTCATCCAGAGTGATACCGGCATCCAGAATATCGTCCACGATGACCACGACGCGGTCTTGCAGGGAAAAATGCGGCTTTGTTAACCACTTTAAAATACCGCCACTGGTTTCACCACGGTAACGTGTGGCATGCATATAATCCATCTGCAGGGGAAAATGCAGGCGTGTCATTAAATGACCCATGGGGATAATGCCCCCGGTCACCACACCAAGCATCAATGGATTATCGCCGTGCAGCACCTCCGTCATTTGCCTGGCCATTTCATCCAGGGCCCGGCTCACATCTTCCGATGAATAGAGACAATCTGCTTCGGCAAATACTCTTTGTACGTCATCACTCTGCATTTGTTATGCGCCTGCTCAATTTTAAGAACCGCTCGGTTCATATACCTTTTCAGGTACGCTGTCGATATGCACTGTCGAAGTGGGAAAGGCAACCTCTGCCCCGTGTTGTACAATGATTTCATTTATCTTAAATAACACATCCTGTTTTATCGCATGAAACTCCTGCCAGTTCGTGGTTTTGGTAAAGGTATAAATAAAGAAATCAAGCGATGAATCGGCAAAGGCATTGAAATTGACCATCAAGGTCTGAGCTTGATCGATCGCCTCATGCTGTCTTAACATGTGTTCCACATCGTTCACAATCGCAGGTAACACCTTGTCATCGGCATAACGTACACCAATGGTTTCATAGATACGCCGGTTCGTCATGCGGGATGGGTTTTCCACCATAATGCTGGCAAACACGGAGTTGGGCACATACAGGGGTCGTTTATCGAAGGTACGAATGACCGTTAGGCGCCAACCGATACGCTCCACCACCCCCTCGATGTTGCGGTCCGGGGAGCGCACCCAGTCGCCAATCGAGAAAGGCCGATCCAGGTAGATCATCAAGGCACCGAAGAAATTTGCCAACAGATCCTTTGAGGCAAAGCCGATGGCCACACCACCGATACCACCAAAGGCAAGAATGGCCGAGATATTGAAACCCAGGGTCTGCAGTAGCACCAGTATCGCGGTGAGGATGATCGAGATACGGATCAGTTGGGTAACGGCATCGGCGGTTGTTCTATCTATCGGTTTCCCATGCACTTCACCTTCATGCAGAATATTTTGCTCCACAAAGCGGACAAAGCGAGTCAGGGTCCAGCTAATCAGAATAATGATGCCGACTTCACGCACCAGGCTGGCGGCAGTCAGGCCGAGCATCTCAGCGGCAAGGCTAATACCGAATAACCAGATCAAATAAGTTAACGGTCTGCGTATCGCCTCGATGGCGGCATCGTCCCACAAGGTCCTGGTTTGCTCCAGTCTTTGATGTAGACGACTGACGATGCGCTTTTGCAGAAGATCAATGCATAAAGCCAGAAAGATAACGGCAAAGACACGCAACACCAGCGTGTCACCAGACAACCACTGTTGGTAATAATTGTGCAATACATCAAGATTCATACTGGCGTTATTCTTTTTTTACAAATCGAGTTTCAGGTTGGGATTGTCCTGATATTTCCTTAGGCTTTCAACCGCCGAGCGCCAACGTATGTTTTGTTTTAACCTATGCCAGTTCGTCGGATGGCGGCCGTGCATCCGCGCCAGCCTGACATGGGCCACCGGATCATTCACTTCACCCAGCCCCTGTAATACCCCGATGGCCTCGGGCCGGTTGTTACACACCAGGGCCATATCACAGCCCGCCGCAAGTGCGGCCCTGGCGCGCTCGCTATAATCCTCACTGATGACACTCGCCCCCTTCATATCCAGGTCGTCACTAAAAATGACGCCCTGAAAGTTCAGGCGAGTGCGCAACACCTCCTGCAGCCAGAATGGTGAAAAACCGGCCGGCAGTGTATCCACCCGATCGTAAATCACATGGGCCGGCATGATGGCGGTGAGGTTTGATTTGATCAAACGACGAAACGGCACAATGTCATGGGCATTGATCTCATCAAAGGAACGATGGTCGACGGGGATAGCGACATGCGAATCGGCGGCAATGGCGCCATGACCGGGAAAGTGTTTGGCCGTCGCCGACATACCGGCCTCATGCATGCCTTCGATAAAATCATGCGTCAGTTCGGCCACCACATCGGCCCTGGCATGAAAGGCGCGATCGCCAATGACACTGCTGACGCCATAATCGAGATCCAGCACCGGGGCGAAACTAAAATCGATATCCACGGCACGCAACTCCACCGCCATGAGCCAGCCACAGAGCCTGGCAAGGGAGCGGGCCTTTTTCGCATCGTGATCGTAGACCTCACCAAAGCGGGCCATGGCCGGCAGCTGGGTAAAGCCTTCGCGGAAACGTTGTACACGCCCGCCTTCATGGTCCACGGCAACCAGCAGTCTGGGCTCGCGGGTGGCATGAATCGCCTTGACCAGTAACTCGAGTTGTTCCATGGAAGCAAAGTTACGGCTAAACAGGATCACCCCGCCCACCAGCGGATGTTGCAGGATCTCCCTGTCTTCGCCGCTGAGTTCGAGGCCCTCGACATCAAGCATGAGCGGGCCTAATGACATCGCGGCTCCAGTGATGGTCTATTCATCTTGTTATTCATTAATTCGTACCTGTGTCCCTGCCTTAACCAGCTCGAACAGCCGTACTATGTCGGCATTACGCATCTTTACACAGCCATGCGAACCCGGCCGGCCCAGCTCATCTTCCTCGGGACAGCCATGGATGTAGATATAACGACGCATGGTATCCACCTGACCGAGGCGATTCCTGCCAGGCTCCTGACCACACAACCAGAGGATACGCGTCAGGATCCAGTCACGTTCTGGATATTCCTTACGCAGCTCCGGCGCGTATATTTCGCCGGTGGCTCGACGACCGACAAAGACGCTATTCACCGGGCAAGCCGCGCCGATCTTGGCGCGGATGTAATGCCGGCCTCGCGGCGTACATTCACTGCCAAACTGTTCGCCGGGGCCATTTTTGGCGGTGGAAACGGCAACATCCATCAGTAACTTGTCGTCACGGGTATAACGAAGACGTTGCTGCGAAATACTCACCTCGATCAGCTCGCCTCCAGCCCGCATCCCTCACCACCGTTCGTCGAGAGGGTTTTGAAACACCGCGCTGACATTGAGCACGGACTGGAGGGGGGGTGAGAGATGCGGGTCAGGCATATTATTTTGTATTCCAATCCTTATACGGGGTTTTTACCAGACTCACATTATAATAGCGTGGATCATCAGAGACTTCCTCACCCAACCAGTCCGGCCGGGGAAAATCGGCCTGTTCACTCGCCAGTTCGATCTCGGCCACCACCAGACCGGCATTTTCACCGGCAAAGACATCGATCTCCCACACATGACCCTGATAATCGAGATGATAGCGGGTCTTTTCAATCAATGGCTGTGCACACAGGCCATCGAGCATGGCCCGGGCATCCTGCATGGGGATGGGATATTCGTATTCCTGCCGGGTGATCCCCAGGGTGGCGCTCTTGATATTCAGGAAGGCCTGTTCGCCTTCGATGCGCACCCGCACCGAGGCCGCCTTCGCCCCCACCAGATAGCCCTGGCGATAGCGTGTGCCGGCATTGGCAGAGGCGCGCCAACGTTCATCCTTTAGTAAATATTTGCGTTCGATTTCAATGCCCATGCCTAATCACGCTCAAACAGGGCAATCGATTCCACATGCGCCGTATGGGGAAACATATCCATCACACCGACCTTGACCAACTGGTAACCATATTCATGGCACAGTATACCAGCATCACGTGCCAGGGTTGCCGGATTACAGGAGACATAGACCATACGGGGAACCGCCAGTTTCGCCAACTGTGGCAGGATGCCATCGGCACCACTGCGGGCCGGATCGAGTAGCACCTTGCTGTAGTCCTGTCGCAACCAGCTGGTCTGCGGGTCAACCGACATCAGGTCGGCCACATGAAATTCGGCATTGCTGATGTTGTTTAATGCCGCATTCTTCCGCGCCCGCTCCACCAGGCCCTTGTCACCTTCCACCGCCGTGAGCTGTTGTACCTGTTTCGCCAGGGCAAGGGAAAAGTTGCCTATGCCACAGAATAACTCCAGCACCTTGTCATCGGCCTGCAGTTCCAGCAGGTCCAGGGCCAGTTTGATCATCTTCTGATTGATCTCACGGTTCACCTGCACGAAGTCACTCGGTTCAAAGCCTATCTCGACATCATAGTCATCCAGACGGTAGCGCAATTGCGGAGCGGTCGGCCATAAGGGGGTAATGGAATCGGGCCCGGCCGCTTGCAGATAGAGGCAGAGCCCATGCGCCTGCGCATAGTCGATGAGCCTTTGTTTATCCTCGGCGGTCAACTCCACCAGGTGTCGAAACACCAGCGCGGTATGCTCATCGCTCACCGCCACCTCGATCTGCGGGATCTTGTCATAACAACTGAGTGAGCGTACCAGATCGGCCAGCCGGGTCAGATCGGCGCCAACACTTTGATGCAGTACTTCACAATGTTCCAGCTGCGCCAGAAGGCCACTGCGCTTTTCGCGAAAGCCCACCAGCACCTTCTCTTTCTTGAACACATACTTCACCCCTAGACGTGCCTTACGCCGGTAGCCCCAGATCGGCCCCGTCAGGGGTGGCATCACCTCGGCCGGGCTTACCTTGCCGATGCGTTGCAGGTTATCCAGCAGCACCTGTTGTTTGCTGATGATCTGCTGTGCCGGCGCAAGGTGCTGCAAACTGCAGCCACCACAAATGGCAAAATGGCTACACTTCGGTTCGACCCGATGGGCTGAGGGTGTAATAATCTCCACCACTTCACCCTCATCATAGCGGCGGTTCTGCCGCGTATATTTGAACAACACCTCTTCCCCGGGTAAGACACCATCGACAAACACCGTTTTGCCATCGATGTGGGTCACGCCCCGTCCTTCATGGGTGAGCGATTCAATACGGGTGGAAACCGGATCAAGAGGGGGTTTACGTTTATGACGGGACATCTAGATTAATAGCGTACTTTGGAGTTTCTGTTGCGTCTGAATGGACTGTAAATCCAATGATCAGCCGCTGGGAAATAAATCGGTGGATAGATAGCGATCACCGCGATCGCAAATGATGGTCACCACCACGGCATTCTCGACCCCGGCCGCCACCCTCAAGGCCACGGCCACGGCTCCGCCCGAGGAGACCCCACAGAATATGCCCTCACGGGCCGCCAGTTGGCGCGTGGTCTCTTCCGCCGCCTGTTGACCCACATCCAGGGTCTGATCCACCCGGCTGGCCTCAAATATGGTGGGCAGATATTCCTCTGGCCAGCGGCGAATACCGGCAATTTTAGCCCCCTCAGCCGGCTGGACACCGACGATCTGGATTTCCGGGTTCTGTTCCTTCAGATAGCGTGAGGTGCCCATAATGGTCCCTGTGGTGCCCATGGCGCTGACGAAATGGCTCACTTGCCCCTGGGTATCGCGCCAGATTTCGGGGCCGGTGGTCTCATAATGGGCCAGGGGGTTGTCCGGGTTGGAAAACTGGTCCAGCACGATACCCTTGCCCTCTACCGCCATCTGCTTGGCCAGGTCGCGGGCCCCTTCCATACTGGCCTCGGCCGACACCAGCACCAGCTTGGCGCCATAGGCTGCCATCGCCGCGCGGCGCTCCACGGTCATGGTCTCCGGCATGATCAGCACCATCTTATAGCCCTTGATGGCCGCGGCCATGGCCAGGGCGATGCCGGTATTGCCGCTGGTGGCCTCGATGAGGGTGTCGCCGGGCTTGATCTCGCCGCGCGCCTCGGCATGCTGGATCATGCTCATCGCGGGCCGGTCCTTCACCGAACCGGCCGGATTATTCCCCTCCAGTTTCACCAGCACGGTGCTGGAGAGCCCCTCGCCCAGCCGCTGCAATCGTACCAGAGGTGTATTGCCGACAAATTGTTCAATCGTAGGAAAATTCATACCGGGTAGTGTAAAGCATTCCAGGCATGTGACCAATGGCCAGCGCTTTCTATGTTAAACTCCCTCGCTGCATTGACATGGGTAAAGAAAAAGCTTCAGGGACGAGACAGACCATGACCGCCATCTTTGATAAACAACAAGCCCTTGAGAATACCGCAGGTAATGCCGAGCTGGCACAAGAATTATTCGCCATGCTGCTGGATGAACTGCCGGTACTGCAGGAAGAACTCAAGCAGGCGCTACGCGCGAATGACAAACAGGCCCTGTGGGACCACGCCCATAAAATCCACGGCGCCACCGCCTATTGTGGTGTACCGGCCTTAAAGGCCGCCGCAAGTGCACTGGAACAAGTGATCAAACAAGACCATGAAGCCTTGTTTAAGGAGTTTGTAGATAGACTCAACGATGAACTGGATCGATTGCTAAAGGAAGGGACAGGCATCCTGCAACAGTTGGCTTAAGCTCGAAACCATAACAAGCAGGCCTCGATAACTTCATTGTAAACTGAAACTTATCTCTCTGCCTGTCTCTCACCCTCAGTGGGATAGAGAGTGGTCACCGCAGCAGCCAGTTTTTCAACCGTCAAGGGCTTATACATAACAAGATTGGCCCCCAGATTCTTGCACATCAACAGATAAGCATCCGCACGGCCATGAAGATTACCTGTCATGGCGATGATAGGCACTTCTTTATTTATGCGGCGAATTTCATCGATGACCTGGAAGCCGTTCTTACCCGGCAAAATAATATCGGTGATAACCAGCTTCGGCTGTACTTCCTGATAAATCTTCAAACCGTCTTCCATCGACTTTACCTCAACAATCTCATACTCAAGCGGGACCAAGACGTTGGTAATAAAGGCCAGAATATCCGGGTCGTCGTCAATGA
>Ga0316193_10000398_pt1 | contig 26681 bp, 23 predicted proteins | sample MerIslsedime2_MG_FD_207735 | JGI IMG/M metagenome (GOLD analysis project Ga0316193, IMG submission 207735) | Coastal sediment microbial communities from Maine, United States - Merrow Island sediment 2 | ecosystem: Environmental > Aquatic > Marine > Coastal > Sediment | place: USA: Maine... | reverse complement strand
TCTTCACCCTTAACTTGCGACGGCTCAGCGATCCGATCTCCACCCAGAGATGATCCACCGGTCCGGTCCGAGGTTGATTCGCTCGCCTTCGTCGAGACCGGCATCAGCCATCGATCCGCGGATATCGGCCTCGGTCCAGGTGTCGCCAAACGAGCGCATGTTGATCGCGAAGAGAGCTCCCAGAAGGTGCCGTCGCTGCTCGTGGTCAATTGCGAAGTCCACCACCGTTACCCGGCCCCCTGGGGCCAGGGCCGCCGCACCCCTTCGTACCAGCTCCTGCGCGCGGTCAGCGGTCTCCTGATGGAGGATGTTGGCGAAGAGGACGAGATCGTAGCCCTCGCCATAATCGGTACCGAGGTAATCGCCGGGGAGGAAGGCGATGCGCTCTTCGAACTCGGTGCCGGTTATTTCGGAGCGGGCCTTTTCGACCACCTCTTGTCGGTCGAGGACAGTGGCACGGAGGCCCGGCCTGACCCTGCACATCGCCTGCGCGAAATGCCCCCAGCCGCCACCGACGTCGAGCATCCGCTCGACGCCATCGAGATCGAGGGCATCGGCCACCCGTCGCGCCATCTGCGCGCCCATCGCGCGCATGGCGGCGCCGAAGCGGCGCATCTCCTCCGGCGTGCGCTCGGAGACCGGCCAGTCCTGGCCCCGCAGCCACGGCTCGAGGGTTTCCCCCCAGCGCTCGTACATATCGTGCGAGTGCTCGAGGAAGGGCACGACGTCGCGATCGCCGGGTTTAAAGTGCACACGCAACCCAGCCGCGGCGCGGTAGAGTTCTCCCTCAGCTTCGGCGATTCCGAGGGCGGTGAGCGCCCTCACCACTTTGCCTGTAGCGAGCTCATCGAGCTCGAGCTCCGAGGCGATCTCATTGGTCGTGCACTCTCGTTCAGCCAACAGATACAGAATGCCCGTGCGTCCGGCAACGGTGATCACGCGATGGCTGGCAAAGCCCCAGAGCAGGCGTTGGAACTGGTCGAGGTTCATTTCCTGGTGTGACATCGCGTCCTCCTCCAGGCACTTATATCTCACCCGAAGAACCCATGTGCACGGATTCCGCACTATGACCGAGCCTCGAAGCGGGGATTCCCGGCTGAGGCGTTTTCTTTGGAGGGAATTCAATGCACGGTGTCGTCCGTTTTATCGTCCTGTTTGGATTTCTACTGCTCGCGGCCAGCGTACCCGGTGCGATGACATAAATATTTGAAGGTTCTTAGCTTAGAGCTTTCAAGATACAATTGAAGGCAATCATGGGCCGGTTGTCGATCCGCTGGTTGCTGTCTGAGCTCCCAAAGCTGGAGGCTGAGGGGGTGATTGACGCTTCTGCGGCCGATCGTCTGCGGACGCACTATGCCGAAGAGACATCGGGATCGGGGCGACGCCTCGTGGTTGCCATCTTTGCGGTATTCGGCGCTCTCCTCATCGGCGGCGGCGTGATCCTCCTCCTAGCCCACAACTGGGAGGCGTTCGGCCGTGGAACGCGGGCCGCGATAGCCCTGGCGCCACTGTTGGCGTCGCAGGCGATGGTCGGCTGGGTCCTGGTCAGAAAGGGCGAGTCGACCGCCTGGCGCGAGGGCTCGGCCACCCTGCTGGCGTTGACGGTGGCGACGGCGGTCGCCCTGGTCGACCAGACCTACCACACCGGGGGCGACCTCGAGTCCTTCCTGTGGCGGTGGTCGCTGCTACTGGCGCCGCTGCCGTGGCTGCTCAATTCCACGGCGGTAGCCATGCTCTTCCTCGCCGCGCTCACCTGGTGGGCCGGCGCGGCCAAGGTCGAGGGCTCGCAGATCCTCATGATGTGGCCTCTTGCGGCGGCCGTGGTGCCGCACCTGGTTCACGTCATGCGGTCCGAGCGACGTGGTCTCCGCGCTGCGAATTTGCAGTGGGCGATCGCCATATTTCTCTGCGTTGCCGCGGGGCTCGGGCTCGATAATCGAGTGCCAGGCCTGTGGATCGTGATCTACGTCGGACTCTTTGCCCTCATGATCACTCTCGGCGCGGTCAACCGGCGTGGCGAAGAGGGCCTGTGGCGCCGGCCATTGGAAATGGTCGGCATTACCGGCAGCATTGTCATGTGGCTCATCTTGAGCTTTGACGAACCGTGGCGACACATCGGTTGGAAGCACATTTACAGCACCGAAAAATTCCTCGAGGTGTCGTCATGGCTGGATGAGGTGTTGGCAGTCGGCCTGCCGCTGGCGGCGATTGTGGCGATGGCGCTCCTCCTGGATCGTGGACGGCACCGTCTCCATCTCCTGTGGGGCCTTTCCGTGCCGCTGGTCGCCGTCGTGTGGCCGCTGACCGCTGCTACCGACTCGAGATGGATCGGGGCGGTGGCATTCACCCTCCTTCTCTTTGTTGTCGGTGTCGCGACCATCGTCGAAGGTGTGCGTCGCCAAAACCTCGGCACCGTCAACCTCGGGATGCTCGTGGTGGCGCTTTTGGTGGTTGTGCGGTTCTTCGATTCGGGTTTCGGTTTCATTTTGAAGGGCCTCGCATTCATCCTCGTCGGCATCGGATTCCTGGTCGCCAACGTCTTGCTTTCACGGAGTCTTCGCGCGGGTGAGGAGGAGGCGAAATGAACCGACGCCTCGGTCTGGCGCTGTTTGTGGTCGTGGCCCTGGTGCAGCTGGCGGTGGCCGGTGGAGCAATCGTGAAATCCGAGATCGCGCTACGCACCGGTGAGGCCTTTCGTTTCCGCATCCAACCGGTTGACCCGGTTGATGCTTTCCGCGGCCGCTACGTGGCGATTAGGTTTGCAGTCGATCGTGCGCCGGCACCCGAAGATCTCGATGTCAAGTCAGGGAAGCGCGTCTTTCTCCCGATAGAGATCGATGCCGACGGGTATGCAATCTTTGGGCAGGCGAGCGCTGAAAAGCCGATGAGTGGACCTTATTTGCGGTTGCGGGCGGGGGGTATCTACCCCGACGAAGAGGGGAATCGTTTCGTTTGGGTGACGATGCCCTTCCGGCGCTATTACATGGACGAGGATCTAGCTCCGGACGCCGGACGCGCCGGCTGGAGCGGTCGACGGGGTCAGCGAGAGGCCTCTGTCGGCGTCAGGGTTCGCGGCGGAGTCGGTGTGATCGAGGACCTGTACATCGACGATGTGCCGATCCACCAGTGGTTGGCTGAAAACGCCGACAATCGCTGAGCGAAGTCGATGGAGCGCACCCGACGTCAGCAGATCGTCGAACAACTGACCGAGGGCGAATGGGAGTTTGACGATCTGCGCCGGGATTTCGGCCTCACCGTCAAAGTGCTCGAGGAAGACCTCCGCCACATCGAGCGCAGCGTTCGGGCTGGAGGACAACGGCTGATCATCAGACTCGCCTGTTGTGAGGTGTGCGACTTCGTCTTCAAGAACACCGCACCGCACCCGCCAGGCCGCTGCCCTTCCTGCCGCGACCGCCGCATCTCCGGTCCTTGGTTCCGTATCGCTTGATTTGGCGTTTTTTGAACCGCTAAGAACGCAAAGCACGCAAAGACCATCGTAAAGATATTTTCTTACCGGGGTCGACGACCTTCTTTGCGCTCTTGGCGATCTTTGCGGTTCAAATGGGTGGGTGGGGGAAAACCCCAAGCCCCAAGGCCCAGGCCCCAAGCCTCAGGTCTCTTCCTCCGGCGTCCACGTGACTTTGAGGTTGCGGGCGGCGCGGACTTCGTCGACCCGCCCGACGGGGGTGTCGTGGGGAGCGGATTTGACGAGCTCCGGATCTGACTCCGCCTCTTTGGCGATCGCAAGCATGGCGTCGCAGAAGGCTTCAACCTCCTCGGGAGCGACGCTCTCGGCTGGTTCAATCATCAGCGCACCGTGGACGATGAGCGGAAACGACATCGTTGGCGGGTGGAAACCGTAGTCCAGGAGGCGCTTGGCGATATCGACGTTGTGCACCTCGTGCCGGGTCTGGAGGCTGTCATCGAAGACCACCTCGTGCAGACTCGGAGCGTCGAATTTCAGGTGGTAGGCGCCGTTCAAACGGTGCCGAACCAGATTGGCGTAGAGGACGGCAACATCCGACATCGAGCGCAGACCTTCGGCACCGAGACTCCAGATATAGGTCAGGGCCCGAACGAGGATCAGGAAGTTTCCGTAGAAGCCGCGCATCTGGCCGATCGACGCCGGATCCTCCCACTGGAGCTCGAAGCCACCGTCGCCGCGATGGACCTTCGGTACCGGCAGGTGGGGGAGAAGAGCGTCGGAAACCGTCACCGGACCGGCCCCTGGGCCGCCGCCCCCGTGAGGCGTCGAAAAGGTTTTGTGGAGGTTGATGTGCATGGCGTCGGCACCCATCAGACCGGGGAGGGCACGACCGACAAAGGAGTTGAGGTTGGCGCCGTCCATATAGATGAAGCCGCCGCGGCTGTGCACGAGCTCCGCGATCTCGAGAATCTTATGTTCGAAGACACCGAGAGTGTTCGGAACAGTCAGCATCAGGGCGGCCACCGTCTCGTCCATCATGCTGTCGAGGGCACCGAGATCGACCGTGCCGTCGTCGGCCGACGGGATCTCCTGCGCACGAAAACCGGCGAAAGTGGCGGTTGCCGGGTTGGTGCCGTGGGCCGAATCGGGCGCCAGCACGACCTCCCGCTTCTCGCCGCGCGCCTCGAGGGCCTTGCGAATCATGAGGATGCCGGTGAGCTCGCCATGGGCGCCGGCGGCCGGTTGCAGGGTCACTCCCGGCATGCCGGTGATGGCCTTGAGCGACTCCTCGAGCTCCCAGATGAGGCGCAGGGCGCCCTGGATCTGCGACTGCGGTTGGAGGGGATGGAGACAGGCAAAGCCCGGGAGACGGGCGGTCTCTTCGTTGATGCGGGGGTTGTACTTCATGGTGCACGACCCGAGAGGGTAGAGGCCCTCGTCGACCGCGTAGTTCAACTGGCTGAGGCGATGAAAATGCTGCACCACCTCCATCTCGGAGACATCGGGAAAATGGGGATCGGGCTCGCGCACGAGCTCCGGCGGGAGCACCTCGGAGGGCGTGACCTCCGGCACGTCAAGGGTGGGCAACAGATACCCCTGGCGTCGCACCCTCCGCGAGTTGCGCTCGAAGAAGAGCGGTTCGGAGCGGATCGCCCGTCGTTTCACGACAGGGTCTCCAACGCAGCCACGAACGCATCGAGGTCTTCCGCCGAATTGCGCTCGGTGACCGCTACCAGCAGGCCGTCGGGCCACGATCCACCCCAGTCGGTGGTCGGGACGCCGGCAAGCACGCCCTCGGACGCTAGTTGCTCGACGAGCTCGATGCCGCTTGCGGGACCGACGAGCAGGAACTCGTTGAAGGTCGGGCTGTGAGGATAGGCGATTCGCCACGGATCGCCGATGGCCGCTATGCGCCGTTTGAGTTCCTCGGTCCGTGCGAGGCAGGAGCTGGCGAGCTCGCGCAGCCCGCTGCCGCCCATCGCCTCGAGCCACACCGTGGCGGCGAGGGCCATCAAACCTTGGTTGGTGCAGATGTTGGAGGTCGCTTTGGCGCGGCGGATGTGCTGTTCACGAGTTGACAGGGTCAGGCAGAAGGCCCGTGCGCCGTCCTCGTCCACCGTCTCGCCGGCCAACCGCCCCGGCATCTGGCGGAGGTGTTTCGGGGAGCAGGTGAAGAAGCCGAGATGTGGACCGCCGAAACCGGGGGCGACGCCGAATGACTGCGCCTCACCGCACACGACGTCGAAGCCGAAGCTGCCGCCACCGGTGAGAAGGCCGAGCGAAACGGCCTCGGTCACGACCTCCACTGCCAGCGCTCCACAATCGTGGGCGGCCGTCGCCAGCTGAGGGAGGTCCTCGATAATGCCGAGGAAGTTGGGGGACTGGATGGCGACGCAACAGGCTCGATCTCCTGCCACCTTGCGGATCGTGTCCGGGTCGAGCCGACCGTCAGTGCCGGGTGAGACGACCGCGACCTCGATGCCCGCGGCGCGGGTGTAGGTGTCGAGGACCCGTCGGTACATGGGGTGAATGGTTTCTGCCACCACCACCAGCTCCCGTTTGCCACGCAGAACGCGGTGGCTGAAGAGCACGGCCTCGACAAGCGCGGTGGCGCCGTCGTAGAGGGAAGCGTTGGCCACATCGAGGCCAGTGAGTCGGCTGATCAAGGTCTGGAACTCGAAGATCACCTGCAACGTGCCCTGCGAGATCTCCGGTTGGTAGGGGGTGTAGGAAGTGAAGAACTCGGCCCGCGAGAGGACTGCGTCGACGACGCTCGGTTGCACGTGGCGGTAGACACCAGCGCCGAGGAAGCAGGGGGTCGAGTCCATCGCGACGTTGGTCGACGCCATTTCTCCGAGAGTACGGCGAATCCAACTCTCGTCTTTCGCCGGCGGGAGATCGAGACCATCGACGCAGACCCCGGCAGGGATCGATGCGAAGAGATCGTCGATCGACTTCAGACCGAGCTCGGAGAGGATGTGCCGCCGGTCTTCAGGGCCGGCGCCGACCCATGGGTGCATCAGGCGCTCTCCTGAATCAGAAACTCCTGGTAGCCTGCCGCGTCGAGGAGGTCCTGGCCGTCGGCCGAACCGCTCAATCTGACCAACCAGCCATCGCCATACGGATCGTCGTTGACCAGGTTGGGCTCGTCCTCGAGACGGTCGTTGACCTCCAGCACCTCGCCGGCGACCGGCGCCAGAAACTCGGAGACCGCCTTCACGGACTCGAGCGTGCCGAGCTCGTCGCCCACTGCGAAGGCGTTGCCCACTTCGGGCAGCTCGACATACACGACCTCGCCGAGCTGATCCTGCGCGTAGTGGGTGATGCCGACAACCACCGCATCACCATCGGTTTTGACCCACTCGTGCGAGCGGTCATATTTCAGTTCTTCAGGAATGCTCATTGTTTTTTCTCCTTGTGGCCATCATTTCTTCTTCCGCGAGTAAAACGGCAGCTCGACCACCCGTGCGGGGGCGGTGCGGTTTCGGATCTGAACAAAGAACTCCGTGCCGACCTCGGTCGCTTCGATGGGAAGGTAGGTCATCCCGAGCGCTCGGCCAAGGGTCGGCGACTGAGTTCCGGAGGTGACGTGGCTGATCGGTTCCGTGTCCTCCTTGCCGAGCAGAACGGGGTAGCCGTGACGTGCGATTCCGCGCTCGTACATTTCGAAGCCGACGAGCTTGCGCTCGACGCCCTCCTCCTTTTGCCGTTCGAGCACGTCCCGACCGATGTAGTCGCCTTTCTTGAACTTGACGATCCAGCCGAGACTTGCCTCGAGCGGTGTCGTTGTGTGGTCGATGTCGTTTCCGTAGAAGCTCATCCCTGCCTCGAACCGCAGTGTGTCGCGGGCGCCGAGTCCGGCTGGCATCAGATCGTGTGGTTGGCCCCGGTCGAGGATAGCCCGCCACAGTCCCGGAGCGGCCGACGGCTCGACGTAGAGCTCGAAGCCGTCCTCACCGGTGTAGCCGGTGCGGGCGATGATCGCCGCAGTGCCCGCAACGCCGCCCTCGATAAAGCGGTAATACTTGAGCTCGCTCAGGTTTTCCGGTGTGAGTGGCTGCAGGATTTCCTGGGCCAGCGGCCCCTGAATCGCGATCTGAGCGTAGTCATCCGACTGGTCGATGACCTCGACGCCGTCAATGTCTGTGGCGAGTTCGCTGAGGTAGGCGACATCCTTGTGCCGGTTGGCGGCGTTGACCACGAGCAGGTACTCGTCGTCGGCCATTTTGTGGACCAGGGTGTCGTCGACGAAGGTGCCTTCCGGATACATGATGCCGGTGTACTGGGCGCGGCCGACAGTCATTTTCTGATGGTCGTTGCACGATATGAGCTGCACGAAATCGAGCGCAGCCGGGCCGCGGATCACGATCTCGCCCATGTGGGAGACGTCAAAAAGACCGGCCCGCGTGCGAACCGCGTGATGTTCTTCGGTCAGGCTCTTGTACTGAACCGGCAATTCGAACCCGGCGAACTCGACCATCCGCCCGCCAGCTGCCAGGTGTTCGTCATAAAGAGGCGTTTTCACAACTCCACCGGCCTCACTCATTGGTCCGCGTTCCTCCATGTTGCCATCTGGGTGAAGATTACCATCGCCGCGTCGAATTGCGGATCCCGTTGCAGCTTGAATCAGGGAGGGAAGGAAGAAAGCTCTTCAGGCTTGGGCCAACATCTTGGCGAGGATCTCCCGTGCGCGCTCCAGCTCCTCGGTGGGGGACTCTACCTGCGAGATCAGGTAGCGGTATTCTTCGCCGAGCTTTTCGAGGTCGTTACTTCGGACCAGTTCGAGAAGTCGGGCCAGCGCCTCACGTTCGCCACCCTCGGATCCGGCCCTGCCAATTTCGCGTTCGAGGATCACTCGAACGAGGGAGATGACCTCACTCTGCTCCTGTCGCCTTTGCGGTGTCGGTTCATCCTCACCGTCAGGAGACACGAATGGGTCTTCGGACGGCGACGCCACGGTGCCGTTCCCGGACGCCCTGGCGGGGATCTTGGCTCCGGCCTCGTCCCCAGCGAAGATACCGTTTGGAAGGTCGCGGAGCTCGCGGCTGAATCGGCCGAGCATCAGGTAGAGTTCCTTTTCGGAGGAGAAATTGCCCACCAGGCGGGCGTTTCCGTCGAGTTCGAGGGATTCCGATTCCTGCAGCATGATGTTCGCCTGCGCGCCCCGCTCGAGAGTGATCGTCCGCGCACGAACCCTCCAGGCGGTGAGTTGGCCGGCAACAAAACAGGAGTCTGCCGCCTGTACGGACACTGCTTCGACCTTGACGTCGGGATCGATGCGGACCGAACCGCTGCCGGACTCGATGACGGAATATACGCCGGAGTTCTGGATCACCAGGTTTCCAGGGGTGCGGATCGACAGCTGACCGTGCTCGTTGACCGAGACATCGGTTCCGTTGGGAATGATCATTGTGGGAAAGTTCTTGGCCTCTTCCATTGTCTTACCTCCCTCGCATGCGAGATGGCAGCGGGTCGAATGACGGCGCCGGGGCGCTTCGGGCGCGGACCAGGAGCTCCTCATGGCCGGTCCACTGATAATTGAGAATGTAGATTCGCGGATCCACCGGTCGGGGCTCGTCGTCGTCCTCGGGTCTGACCCGGACTTCGTAATGGAGATGCGGTGATGTGCTCCAGCCGGTGTTGCCGACGGTCCCCAGTTCCTCGCCTCTTCGCAGGGTCGCCCCCCTCCGAACGGAGATCTCCTGGAGGTGGGCGTAAATCGTCAGGTAGCGCTCGCCGTGGGCCAGCACGACGACGTTGCCGTAGCGCCACCAGCGAACATTGCGGCGCAGCGGATATCGGCCCGCGAACACGACCCGGCCTCCACCTGCGGCGAGGATCGGCGTTCCCTCACGGGCCGCGAGATCGAGGCCTGAATGAAAATCAATCGTGTTGGTGAAAGGCGAGGTGCGGTTGCCGAATGGTGAGGTGAGGACAAAGCTGCCGACTGGTAGCGGGCAGATCGACGGCACCGCCTGCGCCAGATCGTCGTTGGAACGAGCGAAGCTGGCCAGCTCGTCGGCCAGGGTCAGGAGAGCCTTGGTGTCAGAATCCAGCTTGAGCCCACGCCGGACGGCAAGCTGCGCCTCAGGGACGAGAAGATCGCCGGGTGGCGGCTCGGGATAACCTCCGGGGCCTTCGGACCCCTGTGGAGCACCGAGAATGAGCCCCATCTGTCGCTGCAGGGCACGCGCCGACGCCACATCCCGTTCGAGCCGGTTGAGTGTCAGCGTTCGCTGTTCGAGCACCTCGTGGTGTAACCGGTGTTGTTGACCGAGCGAATGGAGCCGACCGGCGAGGAGCAAGGATTGGACGCCGAGAGGGGCGAGGACAAGGCCGGCGATCAATACCACTCCCGTTACCACTCCTCCTGCGACAAGGCGACGGAATCCCTTTCGGCCCAGGAAGTAGTAACGGACCTGTTTGCGGATGTCCGCGGGGTGGAATTGAATCTCGTACATAAAAGGTATCCAATGATGGCGCGACCCGGCGCCGGTGGCTGTGGCGGTGCTCACGCTCGGCCCGTAGATCGACGTCTTATTTCAGCGTATCACGCCGTGGATTGGCGGAATCTCGGCTTTTCCCTGGCGCGCGACCATTAAATGAAACAGTGACGCAGTTTCTTAAATTTCGTGAATCTAAACGGCTCGAAGTGATGCTACTGGATCTTGCCGAGAGGTCTTCCAGGCCGGCCATACGGAGGAGAGAAAGACGATGAACAGACAAACCCCGGTGATTGCTGCGACATGAAAAGGCGTTGGAATCAGGGGAATCGAGTCGACCATATAGACCCGGGCGAGACCGGGTGGGAAGCGGACGGCACGGGTTGCAGTCATGATCCAGCTGACGGTGCAGCCGAATAAGACGCCGCCGAAAACACCGCCACCACCGAGCAACAGGCCCGAATAGACCAGCACCCTGCGGATCCGAGCCGGGGTGGCCCCCAGCGCCTGCAACATCCCAGAAGACCGCTGCTTGTCGATGGCGAGCACGACCAGGGCGGAACTGACTTGAAACGAGGCCACCGCAACCACCAGGCTGAGGACCACGAAAAGCGAAAGAGTCAGCCATCGGTGGGCCGCGAAGAGAGAGCTGTTCATTTCTTGCCAGTCGGTGTAGAAGAGGCGCGGATCCACGTCCTTGAGATGGCGACGTGTTTCGGCAACGGCCGTCGGATCAGCGAGTTCGATCTCGATGCCGGCGATCCCGATCTCCGGCAGCACGCGAAGCGTTTCGGCAAGGGGCACCGTGATCCAACCCTCGTCGAACTCGGCAAATGCGAGACGGAACGTTCCTACGACTTCGAGATGGAGCGTGGGCAGGATCCAGGAACCACCTTCGGGGGGCAGCCGAACGGTGGCGCTGTCGCCGCTCTCGAGACCTACCTGCATCGACAACCGTTCGCCAAAGACCGCTACCAACCCGTCTCCGGTTGGCCACTCATCAAGTCCGGTGTAACGAGGCGGTTCGGCGACGGCCTTGAGGGTGATCGGTACGGGGTTGGTGGGTTCTGACGGATCGTCCAGAAGTCCGGTCAGATAGGTCACCGGTGTCGCACGACGGACTCCGTCGACGGCCGCAATCTGGCCCGCGAGCTCATCCGCCTCTCCGGGCTGTAGCGACCCAAGGGCGAATCCCACCATGTGAGCATTACCTCGTTGGAGAGCGGTTGCGATGGCCCTCGAATAGCCGTTCATCAGTGCGAGCGTGATGACCAGAGCGGCAACTGCAAGTGCGACTCCCGCGAACGCTGCGAGCGCGGTACCGCGCAGCAGCACGCCGGTACGGCGCCGCAGAAAACGCACGGCGAGTTCGAATTCCAGATTCACGTTCGGGAGTCTACTTGAATCGGTCCGCGAAAGAGTGGGCTTGAGGCTTGTGGCCTGAGACTTGAGGCCACCCACCCGACCCAAGGGCTTGAGACCTGAGGCTTGAGGCTTGACATTATCGATACAAGGTTCGGTCTTTCGTTGCCCCAGGCCCCAGGCCCCGGGCCTCAGGCCTTCCTCGCGCGATACGTCACCGACCTCACAATGCCTTCAACTTCGTCTCGCGTGATTCCTGCCTGCTCCATGAGCGACACGACCTCCGCCGGCGAGGCCTTCTCGGTTATTTCGAGGAAATCGACATCTTTGAGGATCTCAACCTCGCCGAGACCGGCTTCGCTGAGCATTTCGAAGTACCGCTCCCTGCGCTCTGCGCCTGCCACGCAACCGACGTAAGCGAGCACACTTTCTCGGATTGCGCCGGGAAGGTCCCCGTCAAGAACGATGTCAGAGACCACGAGCCGACCTCCGGACCGGAGGACACGGGCAATCTCGGTAAACACGAGCGCCTTGTCAGGCACCAGGTTGATGACGCAGTTGCTGGTCAGGGCATCCACCGAGGCGTCGTCAACCGGCAGATTCTCGAGCCTGCCCTCGCGAAAATCAACCTGTTCGGCGCCGGCGGCATCGGCGTTTCTGCGAGCCGCCGCGAGCATTTCCGGAGTCATGTCGATGCCGATGACCTTTCCGTTGCGACCGACCTTGCGGGCCGCGATCAGTGCATCGATGCCGGCTCCTGACCCGAGATCCACAACGGTCTCTCCCGTTTGCAGATCGAGGTGATCGAGCGGAGCGCCGCAGCCGAGACCGAGGTTGGTGCCGTCCGGCAGGAGGTCGAGATCCACCGAATCGTAGCCGAGCTTGGTAGCGACATCACCGGTGGCGCAGCAACTCGACGTCTGCGGTCCACAGCATGAGGTGCCGGCGCTCGCGAATGCTCCATATCGTTCGCGGACCTTCTTGACCACTGACTCGGCGTCAGCGGGAGTCTTATCGGGTTGGGGGATCTTTACACTCATGGTGTCCTCCTGTGACACTGATCTGGGATGTGCTGAAAAGGTGATCGTATGCACCGGGGCAACAGGCCTCGGATGCACTCCGCACCGCTGTCAGCAGGTTTTCGAGGAGAGTGAGAGCATCGGTCGTCGACCCCTGTGGCAAACGGTCGAGGACCGACCGGGCAAAGGTCTCTTCTTGACGCCGGACCTCGCTGGCCGCATCAAAGCCGGCGTCGGTCAGCGCCACCAGCTGAGCGCGTCTGTCGATCGGATCGGCCTCTTTACGAATCAGGCCGCGTTCTTCGAGGCGGGCGAGGTTGCGGGTCAGCGTGCTGGGCGCGATCCCGAGCCGTTTGCCGAGATCGCTCAGCCGTAGGGCGCCATCGGTCAGGGCCTCGAGGGTGGCGGCCTGTGCGACAGTCATCCCGCAGCAGCTCACATCCGCCCTCTCAGCGAGGGAAAACCGCCGCACCAGGGGGCGGATGGCCTCGCGGAGCTTCTGGGCCTGTGAGTCCTGGAAAGTGGTTACGCCGTCCATGTTCTCCTCGGAATTAGTTGTATGTTACAAATAAAATTTTGTCAAGGTCGAATTTTGGAAACTGGTGGATGCCGTAGAATCCTGACTGTAAATAGTTAAGAGTAAAGAGTTAAGAGTTAAGATCGAGTTCGTTGGCGTGGTTCCGTTTTGGTCGTGGCTTGCATCCTTCACTCTTTACCCTTAACTCTTTACTGTCTACTGGTTACAGCCTCGAAGTCTTTGGTGTACTATGCCCGCTTCATGGCGACATGGTCCCCCTCCTCGTGGATGAGCAAGGATGCAAAGCAGCAGCCGACCTACCCTGACCAGGTGGCGGTCGCGTCGACGGTCGAGGAACTGGCAGGATTGCCGCCGCTGGTCACCTCGTGGGAGATCGAACGGCTGCGAACCCAGCTCGCAGAGGCCGCTGAAGGAAAAAGATTCTTGCTCCAGGGCGGCGCCTGCGCCGAACGATTCGACCAGTGTTCGGCCCAGATCATTACCAACAAGCTCAAGATCCTTCTTCAGATGAGCCTCTTGCTGACCTTTGGACTCAAACGACGGATCATCCGGGTCGGTCGTTTTGCTGGCCAGTACGCCAAACCGCGCAGCGCCGACACCGAGGAACGCGACGGCGTGACCTTGCCGACCTACCGCGGCGAGATTATCAATGGATCCGAATTCACGGCCGCGGCCAGGGCCCCGGCCCCGGAGAGAATGCTGCGGGGGTACGAACACGCTGCCCTGACTCTCAACTTCATTCGCTCGCTGGTCGACGGAGGATTCGCCGACCTCCACCACCCTGAGTACTGGGATCTCGAGTTCGTCACCCACTCACCCCGCGCGCGGGAGTTCCAGGAAATGGTGAAGAGCGTCTCCGACTCACTCCGTTTCATGGAAACCCTGGCCGGTGTCCAGGCCGGTGAAATCAGTCGGGTTGACTTTTTCACCAGCCACGAGGCCCTCCTCCTGCCGTACGAACAGGCTGTGACGCGCCAGGTACCGCGCCGTGAGGGTTGGTACAACCTCGGTACGCACTTTCCATGGATCGGCATGCGGACGGCAGAGGTCGAGGGAGCCCATGCCGACTACTTCCGCGGCATCCGCAACCCGATCGGCGTCAAGATCGGTCCCGGCATGGATCCCGAGTGGCTTCTCGAGCTCCTCGAGATCCTCGACCCTGACGCCGAACCGGGGCGGATAACGTTGATCCACCGGATGGGGCACTCACAGGTCGCGGAGAAGCTCCCGCCTCTGGTCGAAGCCGTGCAGCGCTCCGGTCGCCTCGCGCTGTGGTGCTGCGACCCGATGCACGGCAACACCGAAAAGACCGCCAGCGGCCACAAGACGAGGCGCTTCGACAACATCCTTTCGGAGCTCGAACAGAGCTTTGACGTCCACGCCGATCTCGGTTCCTACCAGGGTGGGGTGCACTTCGAGCTCTCGGGTGACAACGTCACCGAGTGCACCGGCGGCGCCCGCGGGCTGACCGAGGTCGATCTCGAGCGGGCCTACGAATCGCGGGTCGATCCACGGCTCAACTACGAGCAGTCGTTGGAGATGGCGCTCCTCATTGGACAGAAGATCCAGAGGATGAACGGCGACGCATAACCCGCCCACCCGCCCAGGGCTTGAGGCTTGAGACCTGAGGCTTGAGGCCCCCACCCTCCCACCTAAATCTCAACTCGCCGTAGGCCGTCAGCAAGCCCCAAGCCCCACGCCCCAAGCCCTTGGAATGCGCTACACTCCTCCGCTAGATTGGATGGGGGGTCCTGATGTCCAGATTACGTTTACCCACAACAGCTCTCGCTCTTCTTCTCGTATCGCCGATCTTCGCCGAGGAACCCGTTGACCTCGACGCGGTGACCAAGATCCGCAATCAGGGATTCCGTCATTCAGAGGTCATGGATCTCGCATGGCACCTGACGGAGGGGGTCGGGCCTCGCCTGACGGGCTCGCCGCAAGAGCTCGAAGCGCACAGGTGGGCCGAGAAGACGTTCGAGGAGTGGGGTTTCCAGGCCTGGCTCGAATCCTACGACTTCGGCCGGAGCTGGATGGTGGAACGGGCCCAGGTTCGAATGCTCGAACCATACGTCCAGCCGCTCGAAGCATTGCCTGAAGCCTGGTCGCCGGGAACCGAGGGGCCGGTCCGGGGGAGGGTGGTTCGTGCGACCCTCGAGTCCGTAGAGGATCTCGAGGAATGGTACGGCAAGCTCGATGGCGCAATCGTCCTCCTGTCGGAGAAGGCGGAACCAACCCAGATTGACGGCGAGCTCTTTCGGCGGTATGACGCGGCACGTCTTGAGGAGCTCGAGCAGTACGACATCCCGAGCGACCGTCCGAGCGAGTGGCGGAAAAAGAGGCTGAAACGCTTCAAGTTCTGGAAGCGCCTCGCTGCCTTTCTCGAAGAGGAAGGAGTGGTGGCAACCATCGAACCGAGCTCGCGAGACAACGGGCTGGTCCGGGTGACGGGGAACAGGGCGAACCGCGAGGGCGAAAGGCCGTTGGGAGTTCCGGCCCTCGCAATGACAACCGAACAATACAACCGACTGGTGAGGATGTTGGATCGTGAAATAGAGCCCGAGCTCGAGATCGACGTTGCGGTGCGCTGGTTCGAGGACGATGGTCAGGGCTACAACACGATCGCCGACATGGCGGGGTCGGATCTGGCCGATCAGATCGTCATGGTGGGCGGCCACCTCGATTCCTGGCATACCGGCACCGGCGCCACCGACAACGGCGCCAACTGCGCGGTCGTCATGGAGGCGCTGCGGATCCTCAAGGACTCAGGCCTCAAGCCGCGAAGGACCATCCGTGCCGCCTTTTGGAGTGGCGAGGAACAGGGATATATGGGCTCGCGAGACTACGTCAAGCGTCATCTCGCGACCCGGCCGGAACCTACAGATCCGGAGCAGCTCGCCCTGCCGACCTTCGCGCGTGAGCGGACCTGGCCCATCCAACCTCTACCCGATCATGCCAAGATTTCGGCCTACTTCAATATCGACAACGGCGGCGGGCAGATCCGGGGTATCTATGCCGAGGAGAATGCGGCCATCGTTCCCATCTTCGAGGCCTGGCTGCAGCCCTTTGCCGACATCGGCGCGACCAACGTCACGATGGAAACAACCTTTGGCACGGACCATCAGCCGTTCGACTGGGTTGGAATTCCCGGCTTCCAGTTTGTCCAGGACGACATGGACTACATGGGGCGTACCCATCACTCGAACGTCGACACCTACGACCACCTCAACCCCGACGATCTCAAGAAATCGGCGGTGATCCTGGCCTCCTTCATCTGGCACGCCGCCACCCGCGACGAAATGCTGCCGCGCAAACCGATGCCGAAAGCGCCGAAGTCCTCGGAAAAGTAACTTGAGCGCCAATTCCCGGTGAAGCCGTGCGGCGAGGCTGGCGAGTCCTCGTGATGCGCTGTATCTTTAGAGATGAAAGGGGCTGAAGCTGTCTATGTGGGCGACATCCGACGGGCCCAGGATCGAGGACTTCGGGATCAACGAAGACGATCTTGAACGCGCCCCGAGACTCTTTCTCTCCACCCATCGGCCGGGAGTGCTTGTCGGTGCCTACTTCGTCGCTGCGGTCGTGGTCTTCACCGCGGTTTTCTATTCGAGTGACTCAATACCGGCCGCGGCCTTTTTTTCGGTCGTTACCTTGGCCGCCGGGTCGGTACTCCTGTTGCCCTTCCTGATGCTAGTTCTGTGTGCCGGAGAATGGGCCGAGGAGCGTTGGTTCTGTCGGCGGGTCCCCATGTTGCGAGCCTGTCTCGCATATCAGAGAGCCGTTGCCGAGCACCGCCGATCGACCGACAACCGGGTCTCCCCGTTCACTGCGCCCGAGGGTTGGTCCAGCGTCTCCCATTCTATTTTTTTGGAGATGCTGAGCTCCAACCTCGATGGGCTTCTCGAGGTTTCTGTCTCCAGGGCCGACCGGGAGGAGACGGGCTTCGATTTCGTTGTCGAGCGGGCGGGACGGCGCCTCCTTCTGCGTTGCGAATCGAGTGTGAAACCGGTTTCCGCAGCGGTGGGCCGCGAACTCGTGGCCGCCGTCGACGATTTCCGTGGAAACGCCGCGGTGATCATCACCGTCGCCGAGCCGACACCTGCCCTCGAGAGCTACATTGCCGATCGTTCGATCACCATCGCCCCGCCGTGGGCCGTGGACGCGGTCGTATCGGATCTCTGTCTTCGAAATTCAGATTGACTCCCACCGCCACCACCCACCGAGTTGGGTAGTTTCTCAATCCTGATTCGCGAGAAGCTTGATGCTGCCCGACGACGTGTCGACCTCGATGTTCACGGCGTCGGGCCCGCCGTCGAGCTCGAGCCTGTCCTTGCCACGCACCAATGCCGGAAAGTCGCTGTGCAGGCCACCGGAACTCACGTCGAGCGAGCCGGAAATCCGGGTGTCCTTGGGGAACCACAGGGTGACGCTGCCCGACGACGCGCTCGCCCGCACCGTGGTATGTGGCGGGATCGCGTTCCACTGCGCCTTGATGCTGCCGGAAGACGCGCTGAACTTTCCTTCGCCCAGCAGACCGGAGACGTCGATGCTTCCTGATGAAGATTCGACCTTTGCCGTACGTGCGCCGCCCGTCAAACGTGCGGAGCCCGACGAGGCGTCGGAGGTGAAGACATCGAGAGGCCGGCTGACGGTGGCGCGAACCGATCCCGACGAAAGATCGGAACGCAGCTCCCGCATCGCTCCGTCTACCGTCAGGCTTCCCGAGGATGCGTCGAAAACTACCTTCGAGTCGCCGAAATCCCCGTTGATCCTGGCGCTGCCCGATGACGAGTCGATCGTCAGATTCATCCCGGGCGGCATCTGCACCATGACCTTCCCTTTGGCCTTGACCGATTTCCAACTCCATCCCTTTTCGCGGGTCGAGCGGATGATCAGCTTGTTGCCGTCTTCTTCGAATACGGGTCTGAGGTCGTTGGCCGCTTTCTTGGCTGAGCTGCCGTCGCCCTTGATCGTCAGATCGACTGTCACGTCGACTGCGCTACCGGGTTTGGCACTGACCTCGACGCTGTGGAATGACACGTCGATAACGACAGTGGCGCCCGGCCGGGCGTCGAAGCGATGTTTCTCATGGACCTCGATTTCGGCCGAAGCTCCGACGGCGAAAAGACACAGTGCCGCCAGGGCGGCGATGGTGAGTCGTGCGCGCATTGACAATCCTCCCTTTTCCTCTCTCAGAGATAAACGAAAAAGCCCTTCCAAAGTTACTCAGTTCAAACGGAACGAGAAGTTGCGGCCGTCCTCGTTGGTTACCTTGACCTTGATCGACGACGTGAACGATTCGTCGATCGAGGTGCTTCTGCCGAGCATGCACTCGGCGATCGCCCACGGCATGGTTGCCTCGATCTTCCCTGATCCGGCACCGTGGATTTTGAGATCCAGCTTGCTTCCGCGTCGCCGGCCGTCGATCGTGCTTTCGCCATCCCGGTAGCTGGCCTTGGCCCTCGGACCACCCTGGTCGAGCTCTGCGAGGAAGGCCCCGAATTGGCCGTCGGCCCCGTCGTCACACTCGATATCGGAACCAACGAGGCCCTCCATCACACCCTGAGCGGCCGCTTTCGATATCGCGACGGTGATCTCGTCGTCGTCGACATCGAGTTTGAAGTCCGACTTCGGTTCGGAGCTCGCACATGCGAGCGCCAAAAAGGCAATCACCAGCGAAAGGACACCCAACTTGAAGAGGTCTTTGAAGTGCATCAGTCCTCCTGCCTGCACAACACAACGCAAAGCCCGGAGAAAGGTTCGGCGTGCGCATCGCGATGAAGAGCACTATCTTGAATACAAAACCCCGGTGGAGGTGCCCCATGCCGCGATTCGTCCTCATGACCCGTCTCGCTCCGGAGAGCCTGAAGGATGCCGAGGTGCGCCGCGCCATGGGCAGGGCATGGTTGAAAAAGGTACAGACCGTCTGTCCTGAGGTCGAGTGGGTTGCGCACTACGCCATTCTCGGGCCGTACGACTTCATGGATATCTATGACGCACCGTCGGCCGAGGTGGCCCACAAGGTCTCAGTGATCACCCAGGCCGAGGGCGCCGTCTCCACCGAAAGCTGGCAAGCAATGCCGTATGACGATTTTCTGAACATGCTCGAAGAAGTCGAGCCATAGATTCTGATCCCGGTGATCCCATCTCATCGTTCGTCCTGCTTCGGAGTGCGAGGTGCCACCCTTCGCATTGTTTGGATTCGGCGCGTCTCATGTTGGCGGCGCCTCCGGTGCAAACAATGCGAAGAGTGGCACCTGTGTCGTCGAAGCGGCAATGCGCACCTCACTGGGTGTGGCCGAAGCGAGAAGCGCTTGCCAGTTTAATCAAATGGTAGCGCGACATCCTCGCCGTCTTTGATCGGCTCCTCGTTGTCGCCGCTCGAGCCGTTGCCGCCATTGTCGTCAGTCCGGATCCGCCTGACCTTTGACGCCGGTTTGGGCGCGAGGCGCCGGCCTCTGGCGGTTACCCCGGTTGGCTCGAGTATCGACAGATCGAACTCGGCCTCATGCACCCGCTGGCGCTTCATCGGCACGTAGTCGATGTGGATGGTGTCGTCGCAATGGCCGGGGATCAGATAGTCGACGCGCCCGGTCTTGCCCTTGATGAGCTCGTACTCGCGGCCCCGGATAAAGGTCTTGATGTGGATCTTCTTGCCCCACGTGATTTTGTCCTTGTCGCGGTAGACGACCGTGAAGGCAACACCCTGCTCCTGGTCGAAGATCTCGGCATGGATCGCTCTATCGGGGATCAGGACCTTTTCCTCGGGGCCGATGATCCGAAAGGAACCATCACGGCTGACGATCAGAATGCGGTCGTACTCGCTGACAGTGAACTGGTACTTCGTGCCTTTGACATCCGATCCGAAGAAGCCGGTGTCCGGGTCGTAGGCGACCTTGATGTTCTGCCGCGCCACCGCGCGCACGTTGACAGCTTCGAAGGACCCGATCTCGGATCGCCTCGGATGGTCCTCGCCGTAGGATTCGAGGATGTGTTCCAGGTAGGCGATGGTCGTCGGGGTGAGCTTGCGCAGCTTGCCGCGGACCTGTTTGATGGCCTTGACCGTCGTTTCCAGGTCCTTCCGGTTCTTGTCGATGTCGTACTGGGAGATGCGCCGGATCGGGATCTTGAGCAACCCGTCGATATCTTCGTCGGTGACTTCGCGGTCGAGCTCCTTCACAAACGGTTCGAGTCCTTTTCGGACCGCTGAAACAACGGTCTTGGCGGTCTTGGCCTTCTCGATCCGCTTGTAGATCCGGTTTTCGATGAAGATGCGCTCGAGGTCGAGCCAGTGCTTGCGATCGGTCAAGAGGCCGAGCTCGTGCTGGAGCTCGGCCTTGATCAGGCCGCGCAGCTGGTCGGTCAGATAGCAGAGGACCTCGGAGACGCCCATCTCGACAGGACGTCGATCCTTGATCATCACCATGTTGGAGGTCAGCGAGACCTCGCAGTCGGTGTGGGCGTAGAGCTGCGGAATGACCTCATCCGCGTAGACGCCGCGCGGTAGCTCGACCTCGACCTCGACCTCGTCGGTGGTGAAGTCATTGATAGTGCCAATCTTCACCTTGCCCTTCTGGGCGGCGGACTCGATCGAGGCGATCAGGCTTTCGGTGGTGGTGCCGAAAGCGATTTCACGAATCACTATGGTCTTCGTGTCCCGTTTCTCGAGGCGCGCCCGGACCTTGACCTTTCCGAACCCGTCGTTGTACTCGTTGACGTCGACGATTCCGCCGGTCGGGAAATCCGGATGGATCTCGAACGGCTCATTCTTGAGGATCTTGATCTGGGCGTCGAGCAGCTCACAGAAGTTGTGGGGGAGGATGCGGGTGGACATGCCGACCGCGATCCCCTCGGCGCCGAGCATCAGCAACACCGGCAGCTTGGCGGGCAGGGCCACCGGTTCTTCGTTGCGCCCGTCATAGCTCGGGCGGAACTCGGTCAGGGCCTTACGGAAGAGGGTCTCCTTGGCGAGGTCGGTGAGCCGGCACTCGATGTAGCGAGCTGCCGCCGGTGAATGCCCGGTCACGGGATTGCCGAAGTTGCCCTGCTTCTCGATGAAATAGTCCTTGTTGGCGAGCACCACCAGCGCATCGCCGATCGAAGCGTCGCCGTGAGGGTGGAGCTTCATGGTGTCGCCGATGACGTTGGCGACCTTGTGGAACTTACCGTCGTCCATTTTCGACAGGGTGGCCAGGATGCGGCGCTGAACGGGCTTCAGGCCGTCGCGCACGTCGGGGATCGCACGATCGATGATCACGTAACTCGCGTACTCGATGAAATTCTGGCCCATCAGGGGGGCGATTCTTGTCATATCTCTCCCGTGTCCGCGTCCGCGTCCGCGTCCGGCCTCATTTCGGGCACGGACTCGGACGCGAGGCTATGCAATATCCGCAATCAAATTCTCGATGATGTACTCCTTGCGGGCCGGAGTGTTCTTGCCCATGAAGAAGTCGAGCGCCCGCTTGACGTCCCCCATCGATCCGGTGGTGACCGGCATCATGTGGTCGTCGTCGGCGATGAACTGTTTGAACTCGGCCGGTGAGATTTCGCCCAGGCCCTTGAAGCGCGTCACCTCGTGGTTGCGCAGGCGTTCTGAGGCTTCGTCCCGCTCGGCCTCCGAGTAGCAGTAGACGGTCTCCTTCTTGTTGCGGACCCGGAAGATTGGGGTCTCGAGGATGAAAACGTGGCCCGTGAAGACAAGCTCTTCGAAGAAGCGAAGGAAGTAAGTCAGCAGCAGGTTGCGAATGTGCATGCCGTCGACATCGGCGTCGGTCGCGATTACAACCCGGTTGTAGCGCAGGCCTTCGAGGTCTTCCTCGATGCCGAGAGCGCGCATGATGTTGTAGAGCTCCTCGTTCTTGTAGACCGCCTCGCGGCCGAGCCCGTGGGTGTTGAGGGGCTTGCCCTTGAGCGAGTAGATGGCCTGGGTCTGGACGTCGCGGGCCTGGATCATGGCGCCGCCGGCCGAGTCGCCCTCGGTCAGGAAGATCGTTGTTTCCTCGCGCCTCTTGCCCTTGGCGTCCGACAGGTGGACCTTGCAGTCGATCAGCTTAGGAATCCGGATGGCGACCTTTTTGGCGCGCTCCTTCGCCTCCTTCTTGATCGCCGACAGCTCCTTGCGCACCCGCTGGTTGTTCTTGACTTTTTCGAGCAGCTTCTCCGCTTCTTTCGGGTACTTGTGGAGCCACAGGACAACCTGGTCTCTGACCGAGTTCACGACCCACGAACGAACTTCGGTCGAGCCGAGCTTGTTTTTGGTCTGCGACTCGAAGACCGGGTCCTGGACCTTGACCGCGACCGCGCCGACAAGACCGTCGCGAACGTCCTCGCCGGCGAAGCCGTTCTTGGCGAACTCGTTAACACCCTTCAGCACTCCCTCGCGGAAGGCGCTCTGGTGAGTGCCGCCGTCATTCGTGTACTGACCGTTGACGAAGCTGAAGTAGGTCTCGCCGTAAGCGTGGGTGTGGGTGAAGGCGAACTCGAGCCGGTCAATCTTGCAGTGGAACGCATCGTAGACCGCAGGCTCGCCGCCCAGTTCATACGCGAGGAGATCGGCGAGGCCGTTCTTCGAAACATATTTTTCGCCGTTGTAATCGAGGATCAAACCACTGTTGAGGAAGGCGTAGTAGCGCAGGCGGTGTTCGAGATACTCCTCCTGCCACCCGTAGTCGTCGAAGATCTCGGGGTCGGGGATGAAGCGGACGAGGGTGCCGTTGCGCTCCTTGCCAGCCTTGCCACCCTTTTCCTCTTTCTTCTTGCCCTGGCCGAAGAGCCCGCGTTTGAATTTGCCGTCGCGGTAGCTGATGACCTCGAACTCCGACGACAGCGCGTTGACTGCCTTGTTGCCGACCCCGTTGAGCCCGACCGAGAACTGGAAGACGTCGTCGTTGTACTTGCCGCCGGTGTTGATCTTGGAGACGCAGTCGATCACCTTGCCGAGCGGGATGCCACGGCCGTAGTCGCGTACCGACACCTCGGGGCCATGGCGCTTGATGAGGACGCGCTTGCCATGGCCCATGATGAATTCGTCGACCGCGTTGTCGATGACCTCTTTGAGCATCACGTAGATGCCGTCGGCGGGGTTCGATCCGTCGCCGATGCGCCCGATATACATCCCGGTACGCAAGCGAATGTGTTCGAGCGCATCCAGGGTCTGGATGGTCTTTTCGTCGTAGATGATCTCTTTCTTCGATTTCGCCATTTCGCCTCAGTTACACCCCTCGCCTGTGCCTAGAATAGCACTACCACCATTGACTCGTTAGGATCTGTGTGGACGCAGCCGAGAAATGAGATTGATTGCGCACGCCGTGCGCGTTCACAATGATAGCGCACCGCATCGAAGGGAGGGCCAAGCTTGTTACGCTGGACGTCGGCAGTCATCGGGCTGATGTTGTACCTGTTCCCTGCCGTGCCGGCTATGGCCGACGAGCCGGACGGCGTCCCGGCCAATGATTCTCATGCCGGCTATGGCCCCCTCAGCGTCCGCATTCAGTCGGCGTATCAATCCCTACGACTTGGCATCCTGCCGAGGACGCCGTCGACCCAGAAGCGAGGTGAGCACCAGCTCAGGATCGCAGCCACCTGGTCGAACATCTGGGCGATCTCTCCCGGAGGGTTCGACCCCGAGAAGGGAGACTACGGTGACCGCCTGCTCGACTTCGAGAGCCTCGACGGGCACATCTCCTACGTCTACGGATGGACCGGTTCGATTCAGCTCGAAGCAGAGTACGAACAGCGCTGGCGATTCGGCGGCGCGCTCGACGGCGTCATCGAGGGCTTTCACGATCTCTTCGGAATCGATCAGAACGGTCGTGATCTTGCCCCCCGCAACGGCTTCAGAATCTTCCTCGATCCCGAGGAGGGAGGCGGCCCGGTCGACCTCGGAGCCGAGTTCGAGGGAAGCTACGCCAAGAACCTCCTCGTGACCTTCAGTCACAACCTCACGGGGGGCAACACATCATGGCCCGCGATCTCCTACGCCATCACCGGCCGCTATTCGGATGCCGACGCGACCGACGGCGCCGGCTGGAATGGGGCGGTGTCGGTCGGAGCGTCACGCCGATTCGGCAGCTTCTACGTCTACCTCTCGCTTGGATACGCGTGGTACTCGAGTGACACCTTTTATGGAATCGAACTCCCGGAAAGCCAACTCACCGTCCTCGCCGCCGGCGAGTGGCGTTTCACGCCGCGCATGTCGCTGATTCTCGAGTGGTTACGAACACAGGACGTAAATACCGGATCCGACATTTTCCCCGCCATCTCCAATCAGATCGTCATCGGCTGGAAGTGGGAGCTGCGGCAGTCCGGGGTGCTCGAGATCGGCATGCTCCAGAACGCCGTGCCCTACGACTCCAGCCCCGACTTCGGCGTTCACGCGGCGTTTACCCAACGCTTCTGACCACCCACCCGTCCAGATACGAGATACGAGTTACGAGATTCGAGATGGGCGAAAAGCACCTCGTCACCAGGGTGGGCGGATCTCGCGTCTCGTATCTCGGAACCGGGTGGGCGGTTAAGCCTCACAACGCCCCTCTGACCCGCACACCGAAGACCCAGATCGAATCTGCGTCGGCGTTCAGCGCCGGGTTCTTGATGTATTGGAGATCGGGCGTGACGGCGATGGCCTTGGAGATTTGCCAGCGGTAAAAGATCTCGGCGGTGTACTGGTCTCTGAGGCCCGTGCCCCAGGTGTCCTCGTTGGGCTGGCCCCAGTTGAGGCCGACGCCGAGCAGGTTCTTGCCGGGGTTAGGCTGATAGCCGAAACCGACACTTACCGACCTCTGCGTCAGGCTTCCGCCGTCGTCGGCATAGCCGGCTCGAACAAACGGCAGCCACTTTCCGGCGAGGTAGGTGGTCCACGAGAGATTCGCGCCCCATCCCGAAGGCTGGGCTGCTTCGACCCGCTCGTCGGCGTGCCACAGGGTGAGGTGCACATTGTCGAGGTAGATGCGATCCTGCGCGGTGGTCCACCCGATCTCCACCGATTTGAAGTACTCGTGGTCGGAGAAGAAGGAGTCAACCGTTTCTCCGGGGTCGGTGGGATCGGCGTTGAGGTCGGAGACACTACCAATGAGAAAGAGATTGTCGGTCAACATGGCGCCGGCAGCGATGCCGAAGGCTGCGTCGTTGGGTACAGCGAGGGTCGTCGTACCGGTCGAGAAGGCGAAGTTGAGGAAGCCGGTCCACGGGCTGGCCAGCGCGTAGACGTCGACATAGTCGGTGGCGTCGAGGAAGCCTCCGAGGAGGGTCACCCGACCGCCAGCCAAACGCTGCCGCCAGTAGAGGTTGGTCAGTCGGGTTCCCTGATCCGAGAACGGCGGCTCGATGAGGCCGACGTACCCGAGGTTGAAACCGAAGCCGCTCGGCGCCACATCGGTGTAGCTGTGGCGGTGCTCGACCTTCCAGACGAAGGCGCCGGTGTTTTTCGTCCCGCGGCCCACCAGGTCCCACGACCCGAAGAAGCGCACCATGCCGCTCGATGCACGGTCGTCTCCGGGGCTCTCGTTCGCCCCGAGAAAGGCCGCCGAGTAGTCGACGCTGAACGAAAATCCGTGCTTCTCGGTGAGGCCGTCCTTCCACTCGAACCAGCTCTCGAAGACCGTCGGCCGGTCGATCTCACCGTCGCTGCGGAGCTGATTCTCGACAGCATTCGGGCCACCGAAGCTGGGGCCCTGACTGTGCGCCGGACCGGATTCCTGTGCGTCACCTGACCTCGCACACAGGAAGGCGGTCATCAGCAGGATCATGGGGATGGCGATGGGGGCCCTCGGCATCGATTCCCTGCTCTCTTCAGTGATCTCCCTGCTTCGAGGAACTCGGCACGGCGCCGAAGCGCCCCGCCAAAAATCAATCATATGCACCTAATTCATGACGCTGCCTTGGTTCAGCTTGGTCCGTGGCGGCGGCGTGTACTCGGGGTGCGAAGCCGGGACGAGGGTGTTCTTGTAGATATCGCCGTCTTTCATGATCATTCGAACATTGTCGCGATTGCGCAGAACGGTCACGTCCTCGATGGGGTTGCCGTTGACGACCAACAGATCGGCGTAAGCGCCTTCCTCGATCACACCGAGTGGGCCCGCCATGTAGGGGTTCTTGGCACTCCTCTCGATCAGGATCTGGCCGGGTGTAGACGTCGAAGCCTTCATGATATCCAGCGAGGTGTAGCCGATCTCGAGCGGCACGAAAAGATTCTCGATAGCGATGGGCCACTGTTCGGCGAACATGTCGGAGCCGAGCACGGTGGGAATCCCGTACTGCTTCATCAGCCTGCCGGCGTTTTTCGCACCGGCGTGGACCATCTTGGCCTTCTCGACCTGTGTTGGGCTGAACCACGGAATCTCCTCCGGTGCTCCAAATGCAGTGATGCTCATATAGGCCTGGAAGGACCAGAACACACCTTCGGTCTCGGCCATCCGTTTCACGGTTTCCTCGGAGACCAGGAAGCCGTGCTCGAAGCACTTCACACCGGCATCGAGAGCACGGTTGTACGACTTGTCGGTGTAGGCGTGCACGCAGACATAACTCTCGTAGTCGTTGGCTATGTCCACTATCGTTTTGAGTTCTTCTGGAAGATAGCCGGTCAATTCGAGGGGGTCCCAGTCACTCGCGACCCCACCACCGGCGAATACCTTGATGTAGTTTGCACCGCGACGGAAGTTGGATCGTACAGCCTGACTGATCTCGGGAATCCCATCGACAACGTAGGTGTTCTGCAGGCTTTCCTGGAATCCCATCTGACCCGGAGTGTCGTTCCATGTGGTCCAGTCCCCGTGACCCCCGGTCTGGGAGATTGCGGGGCCACTGGAGTAAATCCTCGGACCGGTGAAGCGACCCTGTGCGACGGCCTTCGAGAAACCCAGCGAAGCGCCGGCAATATCACGGATCGTGGTGAATCC
>Ga0316193_10000397_pt1 | contig 26693 bp, 21 predicted proteins | sample MerIslsedime2_MG_FD_207735 | JGI IMG/M metagenome (GOLD analysis project Ga0316193, IMG submission 207735) | Coastal sediment microbial communities from Maine, United States - Merrow Island sediment 2 | ecosystem: Environmental > Aquatic > Marine > Coastal > Sediment | place: USA: Maine... | reverse complement strand
GAGTACGATAGCGGCCACATCCCGACCGCTCGCAGCGTCAACTGGACCCGCAACCTGGGCGACGGCTTCCTTCTGCCCAGCGGCGAGCTCGAGGCCCTCTACGAAGGCCTCGATCCGAGCGTCACCACCGTCACATACTGTGCCTCAGGCCAGCGCGGCTCCTTCGCATGGCTCACCCTGACGGCCCTCGGCTTCGAAGACGTCCGCCTATACGACGGCTCCTGGAACGAATGGGGGACACGCAGCCCCTCCAAAACCCCAACCATTCCAACCCCTTGAAGACCGTATCGCGCAATTTGTCTTTGTTCCCCCGCTTGGCCAACGTCGATTCGCGTCTCGCCCTGCTCATCGGCGATGACGGGTGGACCTACGCCGAGCTCGCCCAGGCCGCGCAACAACACGTCGCATGGCTTCGCCGTCAGGGGGTCGGCGCGGGGGCTCGGGTCGCAGTCTGGGCGCAGCCAAGCCCGTCCACCGTCGCGGCCATGGTCGGCAATCTCGTGGCCGGCGTAACGACCGTGCCGCTCAACCCGAAGCTGGGCTCCGCCGAGGTCACGCACATCTTCGGCGACTCGTCTCCGAGCATCGCGTTCTGCGCCGAGGGCTTCGACCTACCGCACGAGGTTCCGGGAATCCGGTCCGTTCAGGCTGCCTACGCTCCGGACGATGCGACCCTCCCCGCGATCGAAGCTGACCACACTCCTGGCCTCATCCTCTACACGTCGGGTACGACGGGCCCCCCAAAGGGCGCCGTGATCACACGCGCCAATATCGCAGCCAACCTCGACTCGCTCATCGAGGCGTGGGAGTGGACGGAGCGCGACACCGTGGTCCATTCGTTGCCCCTGATTCATGCACATGGCCTCGTACTCGGGCTCTTCGGGAGCCTCCGAGTCGGCGGGGCGCTCCACTACGTCCCCAAGTTCTCTCCGGACGCCATCGCCGACGCGCTCACCGATGCGCGTCATGAAGAAACCATGTTGTTCGCGGTCCCAACGATGTACCACCGGCTCGCCGAAGCGGCCGAAGAGGACACAGCCCTTCGCGAAACGCTCCGCAAGCCGCGCCTTCTGGTGTCGGGCTCGGCCGGCCTCTCGCTTCGAGAGCACGAGCACATCCAGGCGCTCACCGGACGCGGAGTCCACGAGCGATACGGCTTGACCGAGACCCTGATCAATTGCGGCGTCCGGGCAGCCCATCCCCCGATGCCCGGTTACGTTGGTCCGCCGCTCCCAGGCGTCGAGCTGAAGCTAGTCGACGAGCAGAGGAACGAGATCGCCGCCCATGACGACACCACGATCGGAGAGGTCGCCGTCCGCAGTGCCGCGGTCTTTTCCGGCTACTTGAATCGGGAGGACGCTACCGCCGCCGTGCTCGACGAGGACGGCTGGTTCTACACCGGCGATCTCGCCACTCGCACCGAAGAGGGCGCGATTCGGATCCTCGGTCGACGGAGCACCGACCTGATCAAGACCGGCGGCTACCGCGTCGGCGCAGGTGAGATCGAGGCCTGCCTGCTCGAACACGCGACGGTGCGCGAGGCGGCCGTCGTTGGAATTCCAGACGATGACCTCGGCCAACGAATTGAGGCCTTCATCGTGCCTCGTCCCGGCGCATCCCCTGATGAAGAGGCCCTGGTCGCTTTCGTTGCCGAGCGCCTGAGCCCCCACAAACGTCCTCGCGCAGTGCACTTCCTCGACGAGCTGCCGCGAAACGCGATGGGCAAAGTCCAGAAGAAGCTACTGTAACAGCCGCCCGGTCGACTCACCCCGTTTGTGCCAGCGCCTCGCGCGTGATCCCGCACGCCTGGGCGACATCATCTCGATAGGCCCGCCAAGCGTCGACAGCCTGCGCCATCGCCTCGACGACTTGCTCCCGATCCTCTGCCGGCACGTGTTCGAGCATGACCCGCCACGCGGCCTTTCGATGTTCGCCTTCAACGGACCGGTGCGCCTTGGTCAGGGCCAAGCACGCGACGGGCAGTCCGTAGTGTTTCACCAGCGGATGGTCTTCGAGCGCAGGCTGAGGTCGCGGAGGCGAGGCATCGTCGAGCTCGTGTCGCTCGTACGGCGTGCCCTCGATGAATAGCGTGGCAATGGCCGCCGCCACCGACCAGCCACGCCCCTGCGTCGCATCGTCTAGGAACGTCCGATACGCGCGCGCCGCGGGCAATAGCTCCACCCGCTCGAAGCGCGACAGGTCCATGCCGAGGCCCTCTGGATACATCATGAAGAGCTCGGGGTGAGGCTTCCCGGCTGCGAGGCCGCCGGTCTCCTCTTCATAGAGGTTCTCCGCCAGCTCGCGGCGCACCTCCGCGATCGGACACGCCACGTACGCTCGTCCGACCAGGACGGGAAAGTCCCGCACGTACACCTCCCACTCGTGTTCGAGGTGGATGTGCAGTTTGTCCTTCGGAACCAGACCGCCGGTGAACGCCGGCCAAGCCCAATGTGTCTTGCGCTCCATCTGCTCAAGAAGCGCTTCCTGGAAGTCGAGTACGTCCACCCTCTCAAGGTAGAGGCTGCGTGTGTCTCTGTCGAAAATACCTGGAAACGGGTGCGTTTCAGGCGTCACCCTTCAGATACGTGTAGCCACGTAGGCTCTGCTCGTAGTGACGCATGAAGGTGCGCAATTGCGGCAGCGTCATCCGGCCTTGATTGAGCGCGCGCTCCGCCTGCTTGCGGACCTGCTCGACCATCTCCTCCGGATCGTATTGCAGATACCGCAGCACCTCGTCGATCGAGTCACCCTTGATGACGTTCGCGACGCTGTATCCATAGTCTTCGAGCCGAACGTGCACGGCATTCGTGTCGCCGAAGAGGTTGTGGAGGTCGCCAAGGATCTCTTGATAGGCACCGCCGAGAAACATGCCGAGCAGGTAGGGCTCGCCCGCCCGAACGGGGTGCAAGTCGAGCGAGTGCTGCACCTCTTCGACATCGATGAAGTGATCGACCATCCCGTCGGAGTCGCAGGTCAAATCGGCGAGGCGCGCGCGCACAGTCGGCTCTTCGTCCAAGCGATGGATCGGCATGAACGGGAAGAGATGATCCATCGCCCAAATGTCCGGCGCCGACTGAAACAGCGAGAAGTTGCAGTAGTAGATGGCGCCCATCAAGTCGTCGACTGCATGCAACTCTTCGGGCACGAACTTCATCCGCTTCATGCAGTCGCCGATCCTGCGGCAGCAGCTCCAGAACGTTTGCTCGGCACGCGCGAGCTCCCGGATCCCGAGGTAGCCGAACTTGAAGAGGCTCCTTGCTTCTTCGAGCGCTTGCTGGGCGTCGTGCCACGCCTCCTGCACGTTTTTCGGCTGTATGCCTTTCCAGGTCTCGTAAAGCTCGTCGAGTATTCGATGGTCCGTCGGCGCCGGTTCTTCTGGTGCCTCGACCGCAGGGTGATCGACCCCGAGAGCGTCAAAGATGAGCACCGACTGATAGGCTGCGATCGAACGCCCGCTCTCGCTCACGATGGTAGGCACCCGAACGGCTGCCTTCTCGCAAGCATCTTGAATCCCCGAGACGACGTCGTACGCGTACTCCTGCAGATCGTAGTTCATCGAGCCCCGGAAATCCGTCTTCGATCCGTCGTAGTCGACCGCGAGCCCGCCGCCGACGTCCAGGAACTCCATCTCGCAACCCATCTTCGCGAGCTCGACGAAGATCTGACCGGCCTCGCGCATCGCGTTCTTCACCGGGATGATGCTCGAGACCTGACTTCCGATGTGGAAGTGAAGGAGCTTCAAACAATCGAGCATGCCGCGCGACTCGAGCTGGTCGACGACATGCACGATCTCCGACATGGTCAGACCGAACTTCGCCCGATCCCCGGCGGAATCCGCCCAACGGCCCATGCCCTTGCTGCTGAGCTTCGCGCGCACGCCGAGACAAGGTCGGATTCCGAGTTTCTCGGATGCCCGAAATGCGAGCTCGAGCTCCTCGATGCGTTCGAGCACCACCACGACGGTATTGTCGAAGCGCTGCGCGACCAGAGCGGTTTCGAGATACGCGAGGTCCTTGTAGCCGTTGCAAATGATGAAGCCGTCTTCGTCTTCCATCGCAGCGAGCGAGATCAATAGCTCGGGCTTCGAGCCCGCCTCCAAACCAAATCGCCAAGGTCGCCCGGACTCGATGATCTCCTCGACCAAGTGCCGTTGCTGATTGACCTTGATGGGAAACACGCCGCGATACTTCCCAGCGTAGTCGTACTCCCGAATCGCGTTCTCAAAGGACTCGTTGAGTAGCCGGATTCGGTCTTGAAGTATGTTCGGAAAACGAATGAGGAGCGGCAGTTCGAGGCCGCGGGCTCCGAGCTGCATCGTGAGATCATAAAGGTCGATGCCCCGGTCCTGGGTGGGGTCCGGGCGCACCTCGACGCGGCCTGCCGCGTTGATTCGGAAGTACGGCTCTCCCCAGCCCTTAATCTGGTAGAGCTTCTGACTCTTCTTGAGGCTCCACTCGGAGGGTTCGCCGTTGCCGTCCATCGAACTCGTCCACTAGCACATCGGAGGCCTTCTGGGTCCCGCAGCGCCTTTGCCCACAAGGCCACGCCGTGGTAGCCGAACGGCCGAGGGGGAAGCCTAATGAAGAGCCGCCTGGCACTTGTGTTCATCGTCTGTTTCTCAGGTTTCACCTGCAATCCGCAGGAGCCGCCGGCATCTGCGCGCGCCACAACCGAGCCGGAGGCGCCGACCGCGGAGCCTGCGTCCGCCCCAAGCGCGCCGGTCGCAGCCGCCGACCCAGCCCCGGTCCTCGCGCGAGCACCCAGCGGAATGGCGGTTCACCAGGACCTACTGGCTCTCCTTCACCTGGCCGACGTATATGACCCCGCGGGCCTCTTCATCGACTTCGGCACCCCCCAGCGCCTCAAGTACACCAACGGCAACTGGAACAGCGGCTGGCTCGGCGAAAGTCGGGAGGGGGCAGTTACCGTCTCGACCTTTGGCAAAACCGCTCGACTCTACCTCCCGGTCGAGACGCGGGCCCCGATGCAGCTCCGCTTTCGCGCTAAGCCCTACGCTACCGGTACCCTGATCGCCTACGTCAACGGGAAGACCGTCGGGGAAGCCAAGGTGACTCGCACGGACGGGTTCCAGGAGATCGTGATTCCGATTGGCGCCGATGCGCTTCGCGTTGGCGAAAATTCGATCATGCTTCGCGCGACCAAGACGGCAACGATCCGCGGCAAGTCGCGCTCGGTGGCGATGGACTGGCTATTGCTGGAGCCCAAGACGGCGGCCGAGGGGAGGGCGGTTCCCCGCGGGGTCGCGTTGTCGCGAGTCGAGGCAGGCGCCACTCGTCAGGCTGTAACTCTCCCGCCGGGCGCGCGCGTCGACTGGTTCGTCGAGGTTCCGGAGGGCGGCACGCTCGCGTTCGGGGTTGCGGCGAACGGAAGCTCTGCCGGCGCCGTCGCGCTCGAAGTGAAGAGCGACATGGCGCGCGCCGCGGAGAAGATCGACGCCGGGTCCGCCTGGGCCGACCGCCAAGTGTCTCTCTCGCGTATGGCCGGACAGCTCGCCCGAATCCGGTTTTCCAACACCGGAGAAGCCAACGTCTCCCTCAGTGAGGTCCGCGTCCTTCGCCGGGCTAGCGAGCTCGTCGCCATCGAACAGCCTGCGCGCAATGTGGTCGTCCTCCTCATCGACACGCTCCGGGCGAGCAAGCTCCAGGCTTACTATCCAAAGACCCGGGTCAAGACCCCGGCGGTCGACCGCTTCGTATCCGAAGGCGCGCTATTCGAGCGAGCCCAGTCACCCGAGAACTGGACCAAGCCCTCCGTCGCGAGCGTTTTGACCTCTCTGCACCCTGCGACCCACAAGACGAAGCAAGACGCATCCAAGCTCCCGAAATCGGCCTTGATGCTGAGCGAGGTCTACCAGAAGGCGGGCTTCAAGACCGCGAGCTTCATCGCGAACGGCTACGTCTCGAACGCATTCGGCTTCGACCAGGGCTGGGACCACTACACCAACTACATACGTGAACGTCGCAACACCAACGCGTCAAACGTATTCGGCGAAGCGCAGGGCTGGATCGAGAAGAACAAGGGCGATCGCTTCTTCGTCTACATCCAGACGATCGATCCCCACGTTCCGTACGACCCCCCCGACCAGTTCCTGAAAATGTACGACCCGAAGCCCTACAACGGCCAGGTGCAGAACCGACGAACGCACTTGATGCTCGATGAAGCCAAGAAGAACCCAAAGAAGTACAAGTTCACCGAGCGCGACAAAGAGCACATCGAGGCGCTTCACGACGGCGAGATCAGCTACCACGACTCCTACTTCGATAAGTTCTTAAAGAAGCTCGAGGAGCTGGGTCTCGACGAGAACACCATCGTCGTCGTCACTTCGGATCACGGCGAAGAGTTCCAAGAACACGGCTCCTGGGGTCATGGGCACTCCGTCTACCAGGAGCTCCTCGGGGTCCCGCTTCTCTTTCGCTGGCCCGGCGTCATCCCCGCGAAGCTTCGGGTTCAGCCTGTGGTTAGCACGATGGACATCGGCCCGACCGTCCTCGAGGCAACCGGGGTGCCGATCCCCGATCAGTTCGAAGGCCGAAGCCTCCTCGGCTTCATGCGTGGCGACTGGCCGCTCGGCCCGTACGTCGCGTTCAGCGATTTTCTCGACCACCGACGCGTCATCCGCGGCGGCGACTGGAAGCTCATCATCCGAGGCAACCTCTCCCAGGTCATCTTCGACCTCGGCAACGACTACTGGGAGCAGAAAGAGCTCGACGGCAGTCAGAATCCGATTGCCCAGCGTTATCTTCGGACCTTGCACGGGCAGTTCCTCGGCGCGAGCGACCGTGGTCATTGGCTCGCCGGGACCAGCAGCTCCGGGGGAACCCAGAAACCGGGGCTCCAGGAGGAACAGCAAGAGATGACGCCCGAGCTGTGCAAGCAATTGGTGGCGCTCGGCTACATCAGCGCTGAGTGCGATGCGCTCTTGAGCAACTGAGCCGGCTCACGCCGCTTGCTTGGGGCCGGCTCCGCCGACGCGCGCGACCAGCGTCGTGATCAAGTAGCCTAGACCAACCAGGCCGACCGCCATCATCACATCCGAAAATCCCGGGGAGTAGAACTCCGTCGGGTACTTGTCCGGGGTGATTTCTGCGAGGCGCTCAGCCGTGAGCACCTGACCCTTGAACATCTCGCCGACCTTCGGGGGCACGCCCTCTTGAAACGGCCACAGTCCGACCACCGCGCCCACGAGCAGTCCCATCAATAGGCCAAGTGTGGGTTGCTCGTACTTCTCGAGCACGACTCGCAAGAGGTTACTCACCACGAGGATACCGATTCCGACACCGATTCCAACCGGCAAGACGACCGATAGAACCGGGTCGGTCGCCGCCGCGAAGTCACTTGCTTTGAGCGCTTCCTTGAGGGCGTGGATCGCCGTCAGAACAGGAACGTAGACGCCGAGCACCAGCAGCAGGTAGCCGCCGCTCACTCCAGGCAGGATCATCGCGCTCGCCCCGGCCACGCCTGCGAAGAACATCATCATGAAGCCTTCACGATTGGCACCGGAGTCTGCGCCCGCCATCTGGAGCCACGCCAGCGCGATCATCCCGATGAGTCCGACGCACGCTGCCGCCCAGAACGCCCCGGTCGCCGGCTTTGCCATCTGCCAAAGCACGGGAACGCCGCCTAGGGTGAGACCGATGAACACGCTGTACATCGCCCAGCGGTGATTCACGACGGCGTCCTTCACGGGGCCGGCGCCAAGCAGAATGGACGTGGCCGCCGCGGCTCCGACGAGACCGAGGACGAAGAACGAGCTCTTGCGGAACCGGAGAGAGCTCAAGTCGGCGAGCGCGTCGATGAACCTCGGGTAGATCCCGGCGGCGAGCAGCATCGTGCCGCCGCTGATGCCCGGCACGAGGTTCGCAAGCCCCATCAGCGCGCCGCCGAGCACGCACCGAAGACCCCATTTCGGGCTCATGGAATCGTTGTCTGCCGTCTGCATGGCGCCGGGTGTACGGCACAACACCGGGGCTCGCCAAGCAAAGCGTGGGTAGCGCGGCCCTGGGAACGGACTTAGGTTCGACCGGTGGGCCGTCTTTTCCTGTTATTCACCGTCGTTCCGCTCGCTGAGCTCTACCTTCTCATCGCGGTCGGGAGGTTCCTCGGCCCGGTCCCAACCATCGCGCTGGTGCTCGTCACGGGCGCCCTCGGGGCATGGTTCGCTCGGCTCGAGGGAGCGCGCGTGATTCGCCGTTGGCAGGAGGCCATGGCACGCCAAGAGCTTCCGAAAGACGGCGTCATCGATGGCTTTCTGATCTTCATCGGCGGCGTGATGCTCATCACCCCCGGGATTCTCACCGACATCGCCGGGCTCTCGATGGTGATGCCACCCAGCCGCCGCTTGATCGCCGGCTTTGTGCGGCGCTGGGTCGAGCGCCAAATCGCAACGGGTCGCGTACAAGTGTACGCACCCGGTTACAATGCAGGGGGGCCTCAGCGTCCCGGTGTCATCGACATCGAAGGCGAGGTCGTCGAGGTCGTCGAGAAATCCGACTCGTCACCGCGGCTTGATAAGTAGACAGCAAGCCGAGGGTCGGCTACCACGCCCGCATGAAAAGCATCTGGACCCTTGTTTGTTGCGTGGTGCTCGCCGCCGCGTTGACCGCGTGTAAGAGCAGTGCTCCCGAGCCCACCGAAGGCGAGGCCGCTGCCGAGACCGAGACGCCTACCGAGGAAGCAGCCACTAAAGAGGAGGCAGCAACTCCCGATGAGGCTCCTCAAGCGCAGAAGCCTGCCGACATCCCGGCACCGCCCGATGTGGCCGCGCCCCCCGAGAATGCGAAGCGCAGCGAATCTGGTCTCGCTTGGACCGTCTTGCAGGAAGGCACCGGCGACGCGCATCCGAAGGAATGGGACATCGTCACGGTCAACTACACCGGCTGGACCACCGAGGGTCGTATGTTCGACAGCTCGACCAAGCGCGGAAAGCCCGCGGAGTTCCCGCTCAACCGTGTGATTCGTGGTTGGACCGAAGGCGTGCAGATGATGGTCGCTGGAGAGAAGCGACGCTTCTGGATTCCGGGCGACCTCGCGTACGGTGAGGCGAAGGGCGACGACCCGCATGCCGCCTTCGGCCCGCCTCGCGGGACCCTCGTGTTCGACGTGGAACTCATCAGCTTCAAGGAAGCGCCGAAGCCTCCGGCGACCCCGAAGGACGTTGCCAAGATTCCAAAGAACGCCAAGAAGACCGCGTCCGGCCTCGGTTCGCGCGTGCTGAAGAAGGGCACCGGCAAGGACCACCCGACCGCGACCAGCGTCGTCACCGTTCACTACTCGGGCTGGACCACCGACGGCAAGATGTTCGATAGCTCGATCGTCCGCGGCGCCCCGGCGACCTTCGGCCTGAATCAGGTCATCAAGGGCTGGACCGAAGGCCTGCAGCTCATGGTCGTGGGCGAGCAGCGCCGGCTGTGGATTCCCGAGGAGCTCGCGTACCAGGGCCGACCGGGTCGACCCCAGGGAATGCTCGTATTCGACGTCGAACTGCTCGAGATCAAGCAGTAAGGCCGCCTCTTCGAAAAAAATCAGATCTGAACGGCGACCTCGCGCGTCTACCTGGCAAACGAGGAGTAATCGATGATACGAGCAATTGCTGTTTTGGGTCTGTGCGCGGCCATGGCTTGGCCGACGACGTCACGCGCGTTCTGTGGGTTCTACGTTAGTGGGGCCGATGCGTCGCTCTACAACAACGCTACGATGGTCGTGATGATGCGCGAGGGCACGCGAACCGTGCTCTCGATGCAGAACAACTATCAGGGTCCAGCTGAGAGCTTCGCGATGATCGTGCCGGTGCCTGTGGTGCTGCAAGAGGACAACGTGAAGACGTTGCCGCGCGAGGTGTTTGCTCGCGTAGACAAGCTCGCCGCGCCCCGCTTGGTCGAGTACTGGGAGCAGGACCCCTGCGAACAGATAGTCATGTACGAGATGGCCGCGGGGAACATGCCGCCCTCCGCGGCGATGCGGAAATCAGCCGTCGCGGACGCAGAGGCCGACCTCGGCGTCACGATCGAGGCCGAGTTCAAAGTCGCCGAGTACGACATCGTCATCCTGAGCGCGAAGGACTCGGGCGGACTCGACACGTGGCTCCGCCAGAACCGCTACAACATTCCCAAGGGCGCCGAGAAGGTGCTGCGGCCTTATGTGGAGCAGAACACCAAGTTCTTCGTAGCGAAGGTGGACGCGAAGAAGGTGAAGTTCGAGAACGGAAGCGCAGTTCTGTCCCCGCTTCGTTTTCACTACGACGCGCCTACGTTCACCCTGCCTGTGCGGCTCGGCCTCTTGAACAGCTCTGGCAAGCAGGACCTCATCGTGCACCTGCTCGGCAAGCAGCAGCGATACGAGGTTGCCAACTATAAGAACGCATCGATTCCGACGAACATTCGCGTCGACGACAGCGTCCGAAACGGCTTCGGGGCTTTCTACGATGCTCTGTTCGAGCGAACGATCGAAAAGAACCCAGGCGCAGTCGTCACGGAGTATTCCTGGGACGCGACGAGCTGTGATCCCTGCCCCGAGCCCCCGCTCCGCCAGGACGAGTTGATGACGCTCGGAGCCGACGTCATCGTGCCGACCGAGGCCGACCCGTACTCCGACATCCCGGGCGTCGTCCCACAGCGAAGGTCTCCACCTCGTTGGCGACCTTCTGGGTTCGTGCTCACTCGCTTGCACTATCGCTACGGAAAGGACGGCCTGGACGAGGACCTGGTCTTCCGCGCTGCCGGGCCGATCATCGGCGGTCGCGGGATGCCCGACCAAAGCGGAGAGCTAGGCGAGCGGAAGGCGCAGGCTTCGAGCTACAACAACTTCCAAGGGCGCTACGTCATCCTTCATCCATGGGAGGGTGAGCTCAGCTGCGAGAATCCGACCCGCGGCCGATGGGGAGGGCCTCCGGGCGGGCCGACGCCCAAGCCGGTCGCGGCTGGCAATGCGGTGCTTGCGGGTCAGCAGAAAACGTTGACGAGCACGCTGCCCGCGCTCATCGAAACCGACATCCCCGAGCTCGACCTCGAGGCAGGCGTGGAGGAGGTCACACCGAAGGGCAAACCCGAGCCGGAAACGTCCGAGTCCGCCTCGCCCACCTCGAGCTGTTCTGCCAGTCCCAGCACCAGCGCATCGCTCGGTTGGATTGCCCTCGCCATCGTTGCTATGGGGCTCGCGAGGAGACGCACGGCTCAATAGTTCATGGCGGAGTTCATCTTTACGATGAAGGGGGTGACGAAAGTCCATCCCCCGGACAAGAAGATCATCGAAGACCTCTATCTTTCGTTCTTTCCGAACGCGAAGATTGGGGTCATCGGCGTGAATGGCACCGGCAAGTCGTCGCTCCTGCGCATCATGGCGGGGCTCGACGACAGCTTCACCGGGGAGGCTTGGCTGCGCCCGGGCGCCAAAGTCGGCTACTTGCCGCAGGAACCCGACCTTGGGGACGCCAAGACGGTGCTCGAGGCGGTTGAAGCCGGTGTGGCGCCGGTACGGGCGCTCCTCGATGATTTCAACGAGCTCAGCATGAAGCTCGGCGAGCCGATGAGCGACGACGAGATGGCGAAGCTCCTCGACCGGCAGGGTGCGATGCAGGACAAGATCGACGCCGTCGACGCTTGGAACCTCGAAAGCACGCTCGAGATCGCGATGGACGCTCTTCGGCTACCGCCCGCCGACGCTGATCCGAAGTCGCTTTCGGGCGGAGAGCGGCGCCGCGTGGCGCTCTGCCGCCTGCTTCTCGAAAAGCCGGACTTGTTGCTTCTCGACGAGCCAACAAACCATCTCGACGCCGAGTCGGTCGCATGGCTTCAGGGCTACCTCCAGAAGTACCCAGGCTGCGTGATCTTGGTGACCCATGACCGCTACTTCCTCGACGAGATCGTGGACTGGATCCTCGAGCTCGATCGCGGCGCAGCGCATCCCTTCGAAGGCAACTACTCGCAGTGGCTCGAAGCAAAAGAAGCGCGCCTCGAGCAAGAAGACAAGAAGGACAGCTCTCGCAAACGCAAGATCGCGAGTGAGCTCGAGTGGGTGCGTTCGTCTCCGAAAGCCCGCCAGGCGAAGAGCAAGGCGCGGATTACCGCATTCGAGAGTTTGGTGGCCGATGCCCAGAAGGCCAAGCGCGATGCAAACGAGATTCGGATTCCTCCGGGACCGAGGCTCGGGACCCAGGTGTTCGAGGTCGAGGGAGTGACGAAGGCCTACGGCGACAAGCTCCTCTTCGAGGACTTGAGTTTCCGGGTACCGCGCGGCGCGATCGTCGGCATCGTCGGACCGAACGGCGCGGGCAAGACCACCCTGTTTCGCATGTTGGTGGGCGAAGAGACCCCGGACGCTGGAACGATTACGGTCGGCGACACCGTGACGCAGTCGTACGTCGACCAGAGCCGCGATTCGCTCGACGATACCAACACCGTCTTCAAGGAAATCACCGGCGGCGCAGACGAGATCGATGTCGGCGGCGGTACGGTGAAGTCACGAGCGTACGTGGGCTGGTTCAACTTCCGCGGTAGCGATCAGCAGAAGCCGGTGAAGAACCTTTCAGGCGGCGAGCGAAACCGAGTGCATCTTGCGAAGCTCTTGAAGAGCGGCGGCAACGTGCTCCTGCTCGACGAGCCCACCAACGACATCGATGTCGAGACCTTGCGTTCGCTCGAGGAAGCGATTCTCGCATTTCCTGGCTGTGCGATGATCATCAGCCATGACCGATGGTACCTCGACCGGATCTGCACGCATATCCTCGCGTTCGAAGGCGACAGTCAGGTCGTTTGGCACGAAGGCTCCTATGCCGATTACGCTGCTGACCGAAAGGCGCGACTCGGCAGCGATGCCGACGTTCCGCACCGAATCAAGTACCGAAAATTCGCGCGCTAGAAGCTAGTCGTCGCAGCGACGAGTTGTTCGGTGATCTCCGGCTCGAGGGCCGAGTGTCCGGCGCCGGGCGCCACGATGAGCTTGCTCTTCGGCCAGGCTTGGTGGAGCTGAAACGCACTCTCTACCGGGCAGACGATGTCGTAGCGGCCCTGTACGATCACCGCCGGGATGTTCGACAGCCGATGCATGTTGTCGAGGAGTTGATTCGGGTTGTCGAAGAAGCCGCCGTTGATGAAGTAGTGGCACTCGATCCGTGCGAACGCTTCGGCGAATGAAGCCTCCCCCGTTCGCGCGATGAGATTCGGGTCAGGGACGAGGCGACTGGTGCTGCCTTCCCACATGCTCCAAGCGCGTGCAGCGGCGAGGCGCTCTTTGCGATCGGCGCTGGTCAAGCGGCGGTAGTACGCGCCGACCATGTCCCCTCGCTCGTCTTCTGGAATAGGCTCGAGGTACTTCTGCCAAGCTTCTGGGAAGATCCGGCTAGCGCCCTCTTGATAGTACCACTCGATCTCGCGCCGCCTCAGAAGGAAGATGCCGCGCAGGATCATCTCGGTCACTCGTTCCGGGTACTCCTGTGCGTACGCGAGCGCCAACGTGCTTCCCCACGACCCGCCGAAAAGCTGCCAGCGATCGATCGCGAGGTGCGCTCGGATCCGCTCCATGTCGGCGATCAGATCCCAAGTCGTATTGTTTCGGAGCTCGGCGTGCGGTGAGCTCCGCCCGCATCCCCGCTGGTCGAACAGAACGATGCGATGAACGGCCGGGTCCCAGAAGCGCCGATGAACCGGGCTCGACCCTCCTCCGGGTCCTCCATGCACGAAAACCACCGGTTTTCCTCTGGGGTTGCCGCATTGCTCGAAGTAGACGGAGTGGACCTCGTCGACCTGCAGGCGGCCGCTATCGAACGGCTCGATCTCTGGAAACAGGCCCGGCATGAGGAGCGGGCATCACAGCACGAACGCAGGCTGGCGCAAGCGTCGACAATGACTATCTTGCCGGCCGGGCATGGGTCAGACCGAATTCGAGCGAAGGCGAACCTTCGCAATCATCTCTCATCCGGACGCGGGCAAGACGACGCTGACCGAAAAGCTTCTCCTCTATGGAGGCGCGATTCATCAGGCCGGTGCCGTGAAGTCGCGGAAGGCCAAGCGCTCTGCGGTGAGCGATTGGATGGCGCTCGAGAAACAGCGCGGCATCTCGGTCACGAGCTCCGTGCTCCAGTTCGAGTACGACGACGTGCGCTGGAACCTCCTGGACACACCGGGTCACAACGATTTCAGTGAGGACACTTACCGCACACTCATGGCGGCCGACTGCGCCATCATGATCCTGGACGCCGCCCGCGGTGTGGAGCCGCAAACGCGAAAGCTCTTTCACGTCTGTCGACTGCGCAACACTCCGGTCGTCACGTTCATCAACAAGATGGATCGTCCGGCACGAGATGCCTTTTCACTGATGAGCCAGGTGGAGGAGGTTCTTGGAGTCGCGACAGTGCCGTTCACGTGGCCTATCGGCAGCGGCGATCTTTTTCAAGGTGTCTACGATCGGATGAACAAGACTGTCTTGCAGTTCGAAAGGTCATCCGAGGGACAGGCGAAACGTGCCGCGATGAAGGTCACGGGAATCGATGACCCTGGGCTCGACGAACTCCTCGGAGAAGAGCCCGCTCAGACCCTCCGCGAAGAGATCGAACTTCTCGACGGCGCCGGAGAAGAGTGGGACAACGAGCGCTTTCTCGCCGGGGAGATCACGCCCGTCTTTTTCGGAAGCGCACTCACGAATTTCGGAGTGGAGCCGTTTCTTCGCGCGTTCAAGGGGCTCTGTCCGCCGCCCAGCAGCCGCGAGGCCTCCGGCGACGTGACGGTCAGCCCGAGCGATGATCGCTTCAGCGCGTTCGTCTTCAAGGTGCAGGCCAACATGGACCCCTCGCATCGCGATCGCATTGCTTTCGCGCGAATCTGTTCCGGCAGGTTCGAAGGCGGGATGCGGGTTCACCACTACCGGCTCGGCAAGTCGATTCGCCTCAACCGTGCCGAGCAGTTCTTTGCTCAGGATCGTGAAAGCGTTCTCGAAGCCTATGCCGGCGACATCATCGGCCTCTACGACCCGGGCCTGTTTCGCATCGGAGACACGCTCTCCACACAAGGGCCGATGAGCTTCGACGCCGTGCCGCGCTTTTCGCCCGAGCACTTTGGCAGGCTACAGCTTCTCGACCCGCTCAAGCGCAAGCAGCTTCAGAAGGGCATCCAGGAACTGTCCGAGGAGGGCACCGTCCAGCTCTTCACCGAACCTGGGCGCGAGAAGGATCCTGTCTGCGGCGTCGTTGGGCGGCTCCAGTTCGACGTGCTGATGTTCCGGCTCGAACACGAGTACGGAGCGAAGGTGACGTTCGATCTTCTGCCCTACCAGTATGCCCGTTGGGTCGAAGGTGTGACCGACACACGAGAGCTCAAGGCGCAGCGTGTGCCGATGGCTGTCTTGGACCTGGACAGCCGTCCCGTGGCTCTCTTTCGGGATCAATGGGAGCTCGGCAGGGCCGAGCGTGACAACGAGGGCTGGATCTTTCACGAAACCGCTCCGATCTTCGTTGCAGCCTGAATCCCGGGGTGTCGATCGCGTCCAAAAACGGCATACTTGAGAGAACAGGGGGATGAGTCGACGATGAATCACGCAACCAAACTCAGCTTGGTCGTAGCGGTCTGTATGTTGCTTCCCGCCTTCGCACAGGCGGACGCCACCACGTTCCGCGTCGGCGGCGATGGCAAAAGCACTGCGAAGTTCGTATCGGATGCACCGCTCGAGACAATGACGGGCACGACGAACAAGGTGACGGGCGTACTCACGGTCGACCCCGCCGACATCACCAAGACGACGGGCTCCTTCAAGGTGCCTGTGAAGTCACTCGATACGGACAACGACCTGCGGGACGAGCACCTTCAAGGCGACGGCTGGCTCGACGCGAAGAAGAACCCGTTCCTGCACTTCCAGATCAAAGAGATCGTCCTCGGTAAGAAGGGCAGTGCCGAGCTCAAAGAGGGCAAGGAGACCAAGGTTCAGGTCAAGGGCGACTTCACCGCACATGGCATCACCCAGCCAGTGACGGCTAACGGTAAAGTGAAGTGGTCGGGAAGCCAGATTCAGATCAAGGCTGACTTTCCCGTGAACCTCACCGACCACAGCATCTCCGTGCCGTCGATCGTTCGGCTGAAGGTGGCGAACGAGATCGCCGTCTCCGTCGATCTCCGCGGTGCCGCCCAGTAGCTAGGCTAGTCCGGTTCGTTCGAGAAGCGGCTCGAGGAGCGGCTCGCGCCCCATGAAGTCTTCGTAGAGCTTCGCGGGGTCTTCACTGTTGCCCTTCGAGAGGATCGTGTTGCGAAACGCTCTTCCGACAGCAGGGTTGGTGACTCCTTCACGCTTGAACCGGGTGAAGGCGTCCGCGTCGAGGACCTCTGCCCACTTGTAGCTGTAGTACCCGGCCGCGTAGCCCACCGGATGGGCGAACACATGAGTGAACCCCGCCAGCATCGCGTAGTCGTCGGGCAGTGGGGTTGGCGAAAACCGTTGTAGATTCTCGCGTGCGTACTCCATGATCGGGCCATCGCGTTCGGGGTCGTAGTGGCGATGAACCGCGAGGTCGGTCGATGCGAAACCGAGTTGACGCATCTGCGCGTTCGCAGCCCGGTATGTCCTCGCCCGAACCATCTTCTCGTAGAGCTCGTCCGGAATCTTCTCGCCCGTCTCGTGGTGTGCCGCGAACAGATCGAGCCCGCTGCGCTCCCAGCACCAGTTCTCCATGATCTGCGAAGGCAGCTCGACGAAATCCCAGGCAACGTTCGTGCCTGCGAGGCTCCGAACTTCGACCCTGCTGAAACAGTGATGAAGCAGATGCCCGAACTCGTGAAACAAGGTCTCCACTTCGCGATGCGTGAGGAGGGCGGGAGTGTCGCCCACCGGAGGGTTCACGTTCGCGCAGAAGAGGCCGAGGTTCGGCTCTGGCCGTTCTTCCTGATAGGCGACGCTGATCAAGGAGTTCATCCATGCGCCGCCGCGCTTGTTCTCACGAGGGAACAAGTCGACGTAGAACGCGGCGATCGTCGTGCCATCGGCGTCTTCGATGCCATACGCCTCGACCTGCGGGTCCCATGTCGTCGCATCTCGCTCGACGATCGTCACATCGTAGAGCGCCTGGGCGGTCGCAAACAATCCGTTGAGCACACGATCGAGTGGGAAGTACGGACGAAGCTCTTCTTCGTTGAAGTCGTACCTCGCCTGGCGCTGCTTCTCGGCGAAGTAGGCAGAGTCCCAAGGCTCGATGGTAGGCGCGTCATCTCCCTCGATCTCCCTGCGAAAGCTCTGCAACTCGTCGTTCTCACGTCCGAACGCTCCAAGGGTCTTCTCCCGCAGATTGTCGATGAATGCTTCCGCTTTGGCGCCCTCTTTCGCCATTCGGTCCTCGGTCACGAGGTCCGAGAAATCGCGGTAGCCGAGGAGTTTCGCCTTGGCGCGACGGAGCTCCAGAATCCGAGCGATGACGGGGCGATTGTCACGGTCACCAGAGACTGCCCGCGCATTGTAGGCTCGCCAGACCTGTTCTCGTATCTGACGGTCGTCGAGGTAGGTTAGAAGCGGGATGAGGCTCGGCGCTTGCAGCGTGAAGCGCCAGCCCTCGATGCCCTTGCTTTTCGCGTTCTCTTGGGCCGCCTGCTTTGCGCTCTCGGGCAGCCCGGCGAGTTTCTGTTCATCGTGGACGACGAGCTCGAATGCGTTCGTCTCGTCGAGGACGTTTTGCGAGAAGGTCGTGGTGAGCTTCGTGAGCTCGACTTCCATGCTCTGCAGGGCGAGCTTGTCTCCGGGTCCGAGCTCCGCCCCATGGCGTCGAAAGTCGTCGAGCGTCTTTTCCAAGAACCGCTTCTGGGTTGGCTCGAGTGAAGCCGCTTCGGGCGTTTCTGCGAACGCTCGCACGGCCTGGTAGAGGCCGTCGTTCATCGCGAGCTCCGACCAGAACCCGCTCACCTTCGGTACGGCCGCGTTGTACGCTTCCCGCAGTGCATCCGTCGTGGCGACGCTCTCGAGATGTCCGACCGTCGTCATTGCGAGTTCGAGTGACTCCGTCGCGTCCTCCAAGGCTCCGAGGGTGTTCTCGTAAGTTCGCGCACCGTCCGACGCGACGATCGATGCGACCGACGCGCGCGAGGAGGCGAGAAGCGCGTCGACGGCGGGCCCGACGTGTGCAGCTTCGATCTGGTCGAACGGGATATCGAATCCAAGGTGGATCAAGGGGTTGGGCATGGCCGGATCGTAGCAGCGCAACCGGGTTTGCGCGGCTATCTACCGAATGGTAGAGAGCTGGGTCGGGCGGCAGGACTTCCACCGCATCGTCGAGCCTGGAGAATCGATATGGCCGTACCCATGCGTTACATCCTGCATCAGGGGCCGGTGATCGGCGCGATCGCCCGGGCGGCGGTCGTCGCGTTGAAGAGCGCCTCCGGCCAGGAGAACTCGACCCCCGCGGAGATTCCGGGCCCCGTCGTCTCCGCCTCGATCCCGCTTCGACCGGCCGACATGGTGCGCGACTACATCCGGCATGTTGGCGGCGACCCCGCTTGGTATCGCGGCCAAGTACCCGCCCACATGTTTCCGCAATGGGTGTTTCCTTTGCAGGCGAAGGGAATCGAGGGGCTCCAGTATCCGATTCAGCGCGTCCTGAACGGTGGGAGCCGTCTCCAAATGAACGCGCCGCTGTCGCTGAATCAGCGCTTCGAGCTCTCGGTGCAGCTCATCGACATCGATGACAATGGCCGCCGCGCGGTCGTACATCAGCGCGCGACCATGGCGACGTCTTCCCATCCGGAGGCTGTCGTTGCCGACGTCTATGGGATCGTTCCCCTCGGTGCCGGAGAGAAATCCGACAAGCGGAAGAAAGATGATCGGGCGCGTGTGCCAGACGTCGTTAAAGAGCTTGGGCGGTGGAAGCTCGGCACGCATGTGGGCCTCGAGTTCGCCAAGCTCACAGGCGACTTCAATCCCATCCATTGGATTCCGCCTGCCGCACGTGCGAGCGGTTTTCGCAACGTGATCAACCACGGGTTCTCGACGATGGCGCGCGCGATCGAGGGCTTGAACCGCTCCGTCTTCTCCGGTGACGTGAGCAAGCTCGAATCGATCGACGTCCAGTTCAAGAAGCCGCTCGTCCTGCCGGCTGAGGTTGGGCTCTACATCGACGACGATCGTGTGTTCGTTGGGGACGCCCCAGGCGGCCCCGCATATCTGGTGGGAACCTATTCCGTGAGGAGCTGAGTCCAAATGTCCGACCTTTTGCTCGAAAACGAAAACGCTCGACGATTGGTGAAGACCTTGGGTCTGCCGATCCCCGTGCCCGAAAAGCTTGCTCGCGCGAAGGGGCCCTACGAGGAGCGTCCGCTCGACGACAAGAAGGTGCTCGTCTGCGGCGTTGGCGCGCTTCAGAGCGTGCTTGCTCAGATCCTCACGCAAGCTGGGGCGTACCCTTGGGTCGTCGGAACCAGCGATGAGGCACTCGAGCCCTTCGTCGGTCCAGGCGAGGCATGGGCCCGGCCACCCCAGCGAGTCGAGCCCGGAGAGGCGCCAGAGGGGCAGCGAATCGACGCGATCGTCTTCGACGGCACTGGCCTCGAGACGCCTGAGGATCTTCGTCAGCTCTATGAGTTCATCGGCCCGTGGGTCCGACGCCTCAATCGCTCCGGTCGTATCGTCGTGATCGGCCGCCCAGCCGCGGACGCGAAGAAGCCGGTGCGAGCCGCCACGCGAGCTGGCCTCGAAGGGTTCACACGGAGCCTCGCCAAGGAGATCGGAAGCAACGGCTCGATCGCCAACAGCGTGTTCGTGCAAGAGGGCGCAGAAGATCGCCTGGGGCCCGTGCTTCGATTCCTGCTGTCGCCGCGCGCTGCGTTCATCAGTTGCCAGCCGCTTCACGTGACGAAGCTCGCCAAGGGCGACGAGGCGCCAGAGACTCACGTGCTCGGCGGCAAGGTCGCACTGGTGACCGGTGCCGCTCGAGGTATTGGGGAAGCGACCGCCGAGCTTCTCGCCGCCGAGGGCGCGCACGTTGTCTGTCTCGACCGGCCTGCAGACGACGGTCCGACGAGCAAGGTCGCGCAGCGCATCGGTGGCTCGACCTTGTTGGTCGACATCACCGACGTCGATGCGCCCGAGCGAATCGCAGGCGAGCTCAAGGAGCGCTTCGGAGGCGTCGACATCGTCGTGCACAACGCTGGCGTCACCCGGGACAAGACCCTAGCGCGCATGAAGCCGGAACAGTGGGACATGGCTGTCGACATCAACCTCGGCGCAGTGATTCGCATCACCGATCGGCTTCTCGCCGACGACGTCCTGCGACCCGGTGGGCGGGTGGTGTGCTTATCCTCGGTCTCTGGAATCGCGGGGAATCGCGGCCAAACGAACTACTCGGCCGGTAAGGCTGGCATCGTTGGCTTCGTCCGGGCCCTCGCACCGAAGGTCGCAAAGAAAGGCATCACTATCAATGCGATCGCGCCGGGCTTCATCGAAACCAGGCTGACCGATGCAATGCCTGTGGCGATTCGCGAGGTCGCTCGCCGCATGAGTGCGGTCGGGCAGGGCGGGAAGCCCGAAGATGTCGGCCAGGCAATCACCTTTCTGTCCACCCCCGGTGCCGTCGGCGTGACCGGCGAAACCCTTCGCGTCTGTGGTGGCGCACTCGTAGGAGCATGAGCATGGCCAAGAAGAAGAACGGTTGGGGCAAGAAGCAGCGCGCGGTCATCGTCGCCGGCATCCGCACTCCTTTCGTGAAGGCGTTCGGGCAGTTCTTGAAGCTCGACACAATCGACCTGTCGGACCTGGCGGTGAAGTCCTTGCTCGAGCGAACGGACCTTCCGCATGACGAGATCGACAGCATCGTTTGGGGTGGGGTGATCTTGCCCTCCTTCGCGCCGAACATTGCGCGCGAGATTGCGCTCGACCTTCGGCTTCCGGCGAGCGTCGAAGGCATGACATGCACACGAGCCTGCGCGACAGGGCTTCAGGCCGTGACGCTCGCGGCCGCCGCGATCGAGCGCGGCGAGGCCGACGTGGTCATCGCCGGTGGCTCCGACTCGACCAGCAATGCTCCGCTCAACCTGCCGCAGAAGGCCGTCCATGCACTGGCGCCGTTGGCGTTCGGCAAGGCCTCGACCCCGGGTGACTACCTTGGCGTGCTGGCGCAGATGATGCCAATCACCGATATTCTCCCGCAGAAGCCCAAGATCGCCGAGCGAACGACCGGCGAGGTCATGGGGGAGTCTGCGGAGCGCATGGCCAAGCGGAACGAGATCACCCGCGAAGCGCAAGACGAGTTCGCGGCCCGCTCTCACCATCGAGCAGCTGAGGCGATCGCCTCAGGACGCTTCGACGACGAAGTGGCGCCAGTCGAGGCACCCGGGGGCTGGGTCTACGCAGACAACATCGTTCGCGGGGATACGAGCGCCGAAAAACTCTCGAAGCTTCGCCCGGTGTTCGCGAAGGACGGTACGGTCACGGCTGGGAACGCGTCACCTCTCACCGATGGAGCGGCAGCGGTCCTCCTAATGAGCGAAGAGAAGGCGCGGGCGCTCGGCTATAAGCCACTTGCCGCGTTCCGAAGCTGGGCCTACGCGGCCGTCGATCCGGCCGACCAGCTTCTGATCGGGCCGGCGATTGCGATGCCGAAAGCGCTCGACCGTGCGGGCATGAATCTCAAAGATGCGAGCCTCGTCGACATGCACGAGGCGTTTGCAGCGCAGGTGCTTTCGGTCACCAAGGCGCTCGCCAGCAAGGGCTTTGCCGAGGTCCGCCTCGGGAAGAGTCAGGCGGTGGGCGAGGTCGACGAGGCAACGTTCAACGTGCACGGCGGGTCCCTTTCGATCGGCCACCCATTCGGCGCCACCGGGGCCCGGATGGTCACCACGATGGCGAACGAACTGGCGCGCACGGGCAAAGAGACCGCTCTTCTCGGCATCTGCGCCGCGGGCGGTCTCGGAGCTGCGGCTGTGTTGGAAGCGGTCTAGACGCGTGAGACCTTGGGCCGCGGCGGCCTTGGCGCTCGTCGCCTCCGTTGGCTGCACCAAGAAGCCAGCCGAACCCTCGGGACCTGGGCGAATCGTCACCCTCGACACCGACGTGAAGGGGCTCTCGGGGCTGAGCCGCGATGAGCACGGCGCCTTGTGGGCCCCGGCCGAGGATGGGGATGCGGTTCTTCGGATCGCTTCAGGCACCTTCGGCGTCACTCGGTACCCCGTCGTAGGTGCCCCGCGCGGCGCGGACCTCGAGGCGCTGACATGGGTCGATGGGACTCGCTTCGTTCTCGGAACGGAAACCCAGCAGGATGGCCGAACCCGCGACGTCATTCTCGATGGACGGCTCGAGGGGCAGAGCTTCAGAGTCACTCCGATCGGACAGCTCGACTACGCTCGCTGGCAGACCACCGCGCGAGATAACCATGGCATCGAGGGCGTTTGTCACGTAGACGGTGCCCTCGTGCTGGCTACGGAGTTGGTCATAGATGAGGACGGAAGGCGCTGGGCGCCCGTCGGCCTATTCGACCCGGCGACGCAGAGCTGGACCGCTCATCGCGTCGCGCTGAGCAGCGATGACGGCAAGCTCTCGGCGCTCGACTGTCGTGCGGCAAGCGGCGCGATCGAGGCCTTGGCTGTCGAGCGGCACTACGGGGTGTCGCGCCTTCTTCGCTTTTCGGTTCCGCGCGGGGAGGGCCAAAGCATCGAGCCACGGCTTGCGACCGACTTGTCCAAGTTGATCGCGCCGCTCCCGAACTTCGAAGGGCTCGTCTGGATGGACGACGGCTCGGCCGTTCTTCTAACCGACAATCAGTACCGTGGAGCCGCCAGCGAACCAAGCCGGCTCTACTTCGTGCCTGCGAGCGCGATTCAATGAGACTGGCGGTGTCGGTTTTCGCGGCGCTCTTGGTCGTGACTGTGAGCGCTCGTGCCGACGACGTCGTCTCGGTGAACGAAGTCGTACTCGAACGTGTGAACGAGATCCGCCAGCAAAATCCCGAGCTTCGCGAAGACGCGTTCTCCAAAATGGGTGGCTCGAGCGTTGCCAGTAAGGCGTTTCTGTACTGTTTTGCCACCGATTACGTCGACCTCGATGGGCGCGCGCACCTCGCCGACACCATCGACTACTTCGATACCGGTCGACGCAACTCGTTCAACCGGCAGAGCGAAGCGGCCGGCGTGAGTTGGAATCTTCGCTACGTGCTCGGCGGAAGGCCAGCGAACTTTCGCCGAGAACTCGATGCGACCGGAGCCAGGTGGGCGCTCGTATTGTTCGGCAGCAACGACGCGCAGAACGAGAATGAGCGCATCTACTTCAAGCGCCTCGTGTATCTCGTCGAACAGATGAGCGAGATGGGCGTCGTTCCGATACTCGGTTCTGCGCTTCCGAGGCGCAACGGTTCGAGGAACCGATGGATCGAACGCTTCAACCTCATCACCGAGGCGGTTGCCACGCATTGGTCACTCCCCTACATCGACTATCATGCGGCGTTGAGCTCCCTGCCGCGCAAGGGTCTCGCGAAGGACGGGGTGCACCCCAACGTGCTTCCACCAGGCGGGCACAAGTCATCCTGCCAATTCACCGAAGAGGGTCTTCGCTACGGAAACAACGTTCGCAACCTCCTCACCGTCGAGGCGCTGGACGCTCTTCGCCTGGCTACGCTTGCTCCGACGGAGCTTGGCATGCCTGCCCTGGCGGACGCGGGCACGGATGCTGGAACGGACGCTGGAACGGATGCAGGCACGGACGCTGGCACGGTGGAGCACCCCGATCCTCGAGTAGATCCAGCCGAAGCCCCCGCTAGCGTTCCAGACCCCCTCCCGATCTCGCTCCTTCTCGACAAATCGTCGCTCCCTATGGCGTCTTCCCTACCGAAGAACTGCGGCGTCCCAAAGCCCGGTGCTCGCCATCACACGACGCGCATCACGCTCGACGAGCGAACGCGGCTCCGCGCGAGCGCGCTCGACCTCGAGAGCTACAAGGCTCGAATCCTCCTGGTTCGTCACGGGGAGGGGGCCGCGCCGCGCTGCGTTCGGAGACGCACCCAAACCCTGGAGCTGGATGCGAGTCCCGGAATGTGGGATCTCATCGTGGAGGTTTCCGAGCGCGCCGCCGAGCAGGGCAAGATGCTACTGCTCATCGCGCGGGACCCTCGCTGACCATGGCTGACGAAGACCAGATACGGATTCACGAGATCTACGAATCGATTCAGGGCGAGTCGACGTTCGCGGGTCTCCCGTGCACGTTCGTGCGCCTATCCCGATGCAATCTTCGGTGCCGCTGGTGCGACACGCCTCAGGCGTTCGAGGGGGGCACGCCAATGACACGGGCGGAGGTTCTTCAGCAAGCCCTCTCGTTCGGCACTCCGCTTGTAGAGCTGACTGGCGGTGAGCCATTGCTCCAGCCTGGCGCTCTCCCGTTGATGACGGAGCTCTGCGACGCCGGTCGCACGGTACTCCTAGAGACCAGCGGCGAGAGAGACATTTCCGGAGTCGACCCTCGCGTACATCGAATCATGGACCTCAAAGCGCCTGGCAGCGACGAGTCACATCGGAACCGCTGGGCCAACATTCCGCACCTCACCGAGCGGGATGAGGTCAAGATCGTTCTCGCCGATCGCGCCGACTACGACTGGGCGAAGACCGCGATTGAAGAGCACGACTTGGCGAGCCGGGTGAACCAAGTGCTACTGAGCCCAGTCTGGGGCGAGCTCGACCCCAAGAACCTCGTAGACTGGGTTCTCGAGGACGATTTGACGGTGCGCGTTCAGATCCAAATGCACAAGGTGATCTGGGACGCCGATACGCAGGGGGTGTGAAGCCATGGCATTGGATCCGGAGTTCATCGCCGATTGCCCATACGGTCCCGAGGCGGTCCCGATCGACGACATCATCGAGATCGATGAAGAGCAGGGGATCATCCGCGCGGTCATGTCGACGCACCCGGACCTTCCGCTCACTCGCGACCAGCGTGCACACCCCGTGCGCCACCCTCGTCACGTGAGTGGCGGCTTCATGGTTCACCTCACGGGCATGCTCGGCTTCATGCATACCTATTACATCCTCGGACTTCGCCACGCCGATGGATGGATCGGATACGGCGGACGCATTTACGACGCGCGATTCGCGGCGCTTGCGAAGATGGGTCCGCCTTTGCATCTCGAGTTGCGCGCCACCAAGATTCGTCAGCGGGAGCGTCAAGTGTTCGCACGCTACGAGTTCCGCTTCACGCAGGAGGACGCGCTCATCTACTCGGGTGACCAAGCGGCCATGTGGATGAAGGTCTCGATCTCATGAGCGCTAAATCGAACACGTTTACGGTGGAAACCAAGGGCCGTGGCCTCACCGAGGTTACGCACCGGGTGCAAGAAGCAGTAGCGGCCGCGGGAATTTCCGAAGGCCTTTGCACTGTCTTCATCCACCACACCAGCGCGTCGATCATCATCAACGAGAACGCCGACCCCGATGTTCTGCGAGACCTCGATGTATTTTTCTCGCGACTCGTCCCCGACGGCGACCCGCTCTACATCCATACGATGGAAGGCCCGGATGACATGCCTGCGCACGTCCGCGCAGCGCTTACCCAAACCTCCCTCAGCATTCCTGTCACCGGCGGCCGATGCGCGCTCGGCACATGGCAGGGAGTGTTCGTTTGGGAGCACCGTCACCGGAGTCACCAGCGGCGAATCACGGTCACCGTCGTCGGCTAGCTAGGCCCGCGGCTGCGCTTGCGCTGCGCCATCGGTGTACATCGCCTCGATGTCGTCGGCGAAATGGTCGTTCACCTTGGCGCGCTTGACCTTCAACGTCGGTGTGAGCTCGCCGTCTTCAACGGTGAAGTTGCGGGTGAGAATCGTGAACTTCTTGATCTGTTCGACGCGTGCGAAGTGCGAGTTCATCTCGTCGACGTGCGCTTGGATGTCTGCACGGAGCTTGGCGCTCGTATGAAGGGCCGTTGCGTCCTCGCCATTCGCGCTCGCCCACGCCTCGCCAGCCTCTGGGTCGATCGTCACGAGGGCGCTCAGGAACTTGCGCCGGTCACCGATCACCACGGCTTCGTTGATCAGCTCGTGGTTCTTCATGGCCGCTTCGAGGTTCTTCGGCGTGATGTTCTTGCCACCGGCGGTGATGATGATGTCCTTCTTGCGGCCGGTGATGTTGAGGAAGCCGTCGTCGTCGAATGCGCCGAGGTCGCCTGAGTGGAGCCAGCCATCGGTAAGCGTCGACGCCGTGGCTTCGGGGTCCTTGTAGTAGCCGAGGAAGACATTCGGACCCTTCACCATGATCTCGTCGTCTTCTGCGATCTTCACGTCGACGCCTGGCAGTGCCGGTCCGACGCTCCCGAAGCGGTACTGCGTCGGGGTGTTGAAGCTCGTCGGCCCCGTGTCCTCGGACTGGCCGTAGACCTCGAGCACGAGGATGTCCAAGCTAGCGAAGAATTCGAGCACCTCGCGGGCGATCGGGGCTGCGCCTGACACACAAACGCGCGCATTCGCCATCCCGATGGCGGGCTTTAGCTTCGAAAAAATCAGCTTGTCCGCCAGGCTGTGTTTAAGACCCTTGGTGGAGCCGGGCTTCTTGTTGGTCTCCCAGCCGACGTGCATCGCCCACTTCACGAGCTTTGCCTTGAGGCCGGTGGCGTCCTTGAGCTTCGAACTGATGCCTGCGTGGAACTTCTCCCAGATGCGCGGAACGCCAAAGAAGATCGTCGGCTGCACTTCTTTGAGGTTTTCAGGCACTGCCTCGATCGATTCGGCGAAGTACACGCGTGCGCCG
>Ga0316193_10000396_pt1 | contig 26736 bp, 22 predicted proteins | sample MerIslsedime2_MG_FD_207735 | JGI IMG/M metagenome (GOLD analysis project Ga0316193, IMG submission 207735) | Coastal sediment microbial communities from Maine, United States - Merrow Island sediment 2 | ecosystem: Environmental > Aquatic > Marine > Coastal > Sediment | place: USA: Maine... | reverse complement strand
CTGTCGAATTCCAGCCGCAATACGCAGGCCCCTAAAAGGGGGCCGAGTACACCGTAGGTCGAGTCCTCGTAGAGTCACTGGGCGCGACTACCACGCGAACGGTGCGGAAGAGAGGACTCGAACCTCCACGTCCTTGCGGACACATGAACCTGAATCATGCGCGTCTGCCAATTCCGCCACTTCCGCACGATAAGAAGGGAGAAGAGCAGGGCGAGATACTGTTTGCCCTCGACCCTGTCAAGCCAGGGTCAAGCAGGGTTCACCGAGCTCAGGCGGCCTCCGACTGCATCGCGAGCTTCTGAGCGCCATGCAATGAAACCGCGAGCACGAGCCCCTGCATCGACAGTCGACACCGCGCCCCGTCGACCAAGCCCTGCGCGTCGAGCCGGGCCAGCAGTTCCTGAACACGCTGTTCGGGAACACCCAGCCAGCTCACGAGGAGCTCGGGGGTCGCCTGAATATCGGCCCGACCCACCTCATACAGCGTCTCCAGCAGACGCCAGCCTAGTTTTTCTTCGTCACAATCCATCAGAACAATTTCCCTCGAACCAGAAGGATCGCTCAGTACTGAAAATTGGTCCAGTTTTTGATGTTCAGTACGTCCGAAACCTACGAACACCGGAATTCTATGTGCTTTTGGGGTTAGATCTCAAGCTCAATCAGCAAGAACTTGTTGCAGTCCCGTTTGGTGGAGAGCTCATGGATCTCGCGGTCGGGCACCAGTTTCCGGAAGCTCCCGAGTCGCTTGTGCTCGAGGACGAAGTACGCCTTGAGGCCCTCGTTTTGCTCGAGCCACTTCTCTATCCGTTTGTTGTCGGTTTCAGCGAAGACATAGACCCGGTTGCCCGTGTAGAAGTTCTCGCCCTTCCAGTTCATCTGCCAGGCGACGAGCGGCTCGTCGGCACTACCGCGCAGGTCGTAGTAACGCTGCGCGAGATCGCGAAGGCCCCAATGGTCGGAGACGTCGACCATGTAGACGTTCAAGCCCCAGGCGCAGAACGCGACGGCTACGCCCATCAAGGCGCGTGTCGCCACTGGGCGCCAGGTTCGAAAGGCCGATGCCGCAGTCGTCACCCCTGCGGTGACCGCAAAGCCGGTCAGGATGGCCCGGTAGTCGAGGTGCTCGGGCCAAAGGCGCCCGTAGTTGTAGACGAAGAGATGGATCAGGCGTTCGTTCCCCTGTGGCCCGGCTGATGTCGCCCAACTCAAGTCCCGCCCGACGAAGGCGACGACGCAGGCGCCCAGGAGCAACGCCACCCCCAGGCCCACGCCCCAGTCCGAGGGAGCAAGCGTGGTTTCTGCTTTCGCCAGATCCCGCCGGGCGAGCGCGGCGAACACTGCGCCAACTGCGATCAGCGTGTAGCCCCAGAACGGTTGGGCTTGCCGTAGGACCCAGTCTTCGACCTGCGCCGCGTCCGCTGGAACCACCCCTCGCGGATCACCGGTAAGCCAGGCGAAACCGGCGATTGCGCACAGGCCCGCAGCCGCCGCGAGCAGCGTCGCCGCTGGGCGCTTCGGACCCCACCAGTGGGAGAGTGCAATCCCGATCAGGATGCCCGCCGGGATGATCGCGGGAAGAATGTAGTGGTGGTACTTGGTCACCATCGCGCTGAAGAGCACGAACGACGACAACAGCCAGCTCGACAAGAACAGCACGGTCTCGCCGCGCGGATCGCGATCGGATCTCGCACGAATCCAGAAACCGACCATGAGAGCGGCAGGGATCAGGGCGATCCACGGGAAGGTCGCGTAGCCGGCCTGAGCGAGAAAGTACTCAACAGTTCCTGTGTCGCCATGCACCCCGCTAGCCAGCCGGTTGATGTGGTCGTGGATCAACAGCCGGTTGGTGAACGAGGGGCCGTGCCGCACGTACATCGCGAGATACCAGGGCACGCTCACCGCGGTCACGATCAGCACGCCCGTCGCTACTCGGAGCTCACCGCTTGCGAGTAGCGTCCAGCGCCGAGACGCGATCAAGTAGAAGAGAGCCGCTGCGCCAGGAATGGCGAGGCCGAGAAGCCCTTTGGCCATGAATGCAACCGCGCAGAAAAGGTAGAACGTGTACATCAGGAGCGGTCGCATACGCCGCTCTTTTCGAAGGCTCATCGCTAGACCGCTGAGCACGGCGAGCCAGAGAATCCCCTGCACGAACGGCTGGCCGCCGAGGCCTCCCACACGGGGACTTTGATCCCGAGGGGTCGGGTTTCCTGGGATGTCGAGATTGCCTGCTGACCCATAGAGGAAGCGGTCAGGGTGGGCGACGAGGCCATGAGCTTCGACCCACGAAATGTTGCGGGAGATCAGATAGACCGCCTGTGGAAGCACCAGCAATACGATCGCGAACAGCAAGATATGCTGGAGCGAGACCTCCGAACGCCCGACCTGAAACAGGGGCGCCTCCCGTTCCGGATCTTCCTGCATCGCGACGACCAAGCAGCAGGCCGCGATCGTGATGGCCGCGACCAACGGCAAGTCGGTGATCGCCTGATGCGAGATGAAGAAGAACTGCGGCATCGTCGCGGTGACCAGCGTCGCGAGCGCGCCTGCGCGTGGTCCAAAGTAGCGACGGATGGTCGCGTAGATCACCGCTAACGCCGCCAGGGTCATCACGAGGGTAGGGAGCCTCAACGCCCACTCCGGGTTTGCGGGATTGGCGTCGGGCATGAAGTCGACCCCGAGGAACCCCATGCTCAACGCCTCCATCCAGAAGAGCAGCACGGGCTTCGACCAGAACCACTTGTCCTGCGCCCACCACAGGCTGATCCAATCGTTCCGGGCGAGGATTTCCCGGGCGACTTCCCCGTAGTGGGTTTCCCAAGGGTCCCAGAGACTGGTTGTGCCTAGGAGGGGCAAGTAGATCGCGCAGATTGCGATCATCACGAGCAGCCCGGGCCGTCGAAGCGCCGGGGGGACGAAGCAGAGCAACGCGAGGAGGATGGTGATCGGCAGTCGCTCGTACCCTCCAACCGAGACGCCCACGATGATGACCGCTACTGCCAGCGCTGCCGACGTGATCGGTGACAAGAGCTCATCGGGCCGTTTGCCGAGCGCCGTCGCTCGCCACGGCGTCGCTGCCCCCTCGGGTGCGGGGACGAGCCACGCGACCCACGCGGTGGTTGCGGCTAGGGTGATCAGCGCGCCCCAAAGCGTGCCAAATGCAAAGGGCTCTCGGTTCGCCATCCAGAGGGTCATCGCCACCGTCGCTGCAATTGCTGCGAGCAGGACGATGAGCTTCTTCGGTTTCCGGTCGCCGTTCATTGTGACCGAGTCGTCGCCTCTTTCAGGTCGAAGCGCGTGAGGCCGGCGGCTGGAACCACCAGTACCTGGCGGTGTTCGACGGCGCGACCATCGGACCCGTACACCGTCATGCGGGCCTGATACTCGCCCGGCTGCAGCCGGACCGAGTGCCGAATCAGCGCAGTTTTCGCCTCCTGCTGGTTGAATCTAGCGCTTGCCACCGCTTCGTCCTCTTGCAGATAGTCGACGTCGAGCTCGATGACACCCGGGTCAATCGAGTAGGCAATCTCCACGGTCCGCGGCCACCTCCGAGCCAGCTGACCACCCACGAGCACTATCCCAATCACGGCAATCACCGCGGCGATCCTGCGCCGGATTGACGACGGCCCTATGTTTGATCCCAGGTCCCGCATGTGCGTGGCTTTCACCCGAATCCCGAAAGAGTCACAACCTTGGCACCAATTGGAGACAGTGTTAAATTGAGACTTAGTCGTTAGTGCGCCGCCATGGTCCGCCTCACCAATATTCTTGAAAAGGTGAAGGGATACCATCCCCGAGCGGATACCGATCTGATCAACAAGGCCTACGTCTATGCCTCGCGCATGCACGACGGGCAGATGCGCAAGTCGGGGGATGCGTACTTCATCCATCCGGTGTCGGTGGCGGACATCATCGCGGACATGCGGCTCGATGCATCGAGCGTCTGTGCGGCGTTGCTTCACGACGTCGTCGAGGATTGCGAAGCGAGCGTCCCCGAGATCGAGACGGTGTTCGGTGAAGAGGTCGCCTTCCTGGTCGATGGCGTGACCAAGCTCGGCAAGGTCAACTTCGCGTCTCGCGAGGATCGACAAGCAGAGAGCTTCCGCAAGATGCTCGTCGCAATGGCGCGTGACATTCGCGTGCTCTTGGTCAAGCTGGCCGACCGCCTCGACAACATGCGGACGCTCGAGCACATGTCGACGTCCTCACAGGAACGCATCGCCCGGGAGACGCTGGAGATCTACGCGCCGCTCGCCGGACGCTTGGGCATTCAATGGCTCAAGGCCGAGCTCGAGGACTTGAGCTTCAAACATTTGGAGCCCGACGCGTACGCCGTCCTCGACGAGCAGGTCAAGGCGGTCGCCAAGAACACAGACAGCTACATCGCGGAGGTCACCGCCAAGCTCAAGAAGATGTTGGTGACTCGTGGCTTCTCGGTGGAGATCAGCGGCCGACGCAAGCATCTCTATTCGCTTCACCGAAAGATGAAGTCGAGCGGCATCGGATTCGAGCAGGTGCACGATTTCGTCGCGTTCCGTGTCATTACCGAGAGCGTGGCCGATTGTTACGCGGCGCTCGGTGTCATTCATTCGGATTGGACGCCCGTGCCGGGGCGCTTCAAGGACTACATCGCGCTTCCGAAGTCCAACATGTACCAGTCGCTCCACACGACGGTGATCGGACCGGCGAGCCGCCGCGTGGAGATCCAGATCCGCACGCACGAGATGCACCGCACCGCCGATTACGGCATCGCAGCGCATTGGCAGTACAAAGAGCACACGGGCGGGATCGACCCCAAGGACGCGGCGCGCTTCGTTTGGCTTCGTCAACTGTTGGAGTTCCAGAAGGACACTGCCGATCCCGAAGAGTTCTACGAGAGCGTGAAGGTCGACCTCTTCCCGGAGGATGTGTACGTATTCACACCCAAGGGGGACGTCAAGACCCTCCCGCGCGGTGCCACACCGGTCGACTTCGCGTACGCGGTTCACTCCGAGGTCGGCCATCGATGCTCCGGCGCCCGCGTCAACGGCGCGATCGTCCCATTGCGTCACAAGCTTCAGAATGGCGACGTCGTAGAAGTCATGACCAGCAAGAACCATCACCCCAGCAAGGACTGGCTGGAGTTCGTCATCACCAGCCGCGCTCGAGGGCGCATTCGCGCCTACCTGCGAACCGAAGAGCGAAAGCATGCGGTGAAACTCGGCAAGGAGCTGCTCGAAAAGGAGCTGCGAAAGAACAACATGTCGCTTTCGCGGTTCTTGAAGAGCAAGCGCGCCAACCAAATTCTCTCGCGGTTTCACGTTGGAACCGAAGAGGAGCTGTACGCGCGCATCGGCATCGGCAAGCTCGCGCTTCCGACCGTGATGGAAGAGCTCATTCCGACCGAGGACACAGAGCGCGAAAGCCTGCGCCCCGGGTTCTTCGAACGAACGGTTCAGCGCGTCGCAGGCGATGCCGACGGTGCTGGCATCCGCATTCAAGGCATGGACAACATGCTCGTTCGGTTTGCCCAATGCTGCAACCCAGTCCCGGGCGATCCCGTGACCGGCTGGATCACCCGTGGTCGTGGGGTTTCGGTGCACCGCAGGGGCTGCCCTCGAGTGCTGGAGCTCGACCCGGAGCGCCGGGTCCAGGTTAGCTGGGCCGACGATGTCGACGTCGACCTTCCTGTCTCCCTGCGCGTCATGACCGACGACCGTGCAGGGATCCTCGCCTCCGTATCGTCCGTCTTTTCCTCCAACGGCATCAGCATCAGCGAGGCCTCATGCCTGTCGAAGGACGGCCGCGCAGAGAATATGTTCCACTTTCGAATCGGGGATATCGATCGATTGCGGGAGGTCATGCGAGGCGTCGCGAAGCTGAAGGGCGTCATCGACGTCGAGCGCGTATAGGCCCTCGCGATCCGCTCACCCGTCGTCCGCTGTGGACCGCCATACGATCATCAGCGCCCCGGCCGCCCCGGCGACTGCGAGCAGCAGCAGCCACCAGCTAATATGCTCAACCTGCTGTCCCAGCGTGTTGAAGCCTTCGACGCGAATCAACGTAGCCGGTAGGAGCAATGGGAGGGCGTTGACGCCGGCGTGCATCGCAATACTGGCCAATGTGGATTTCGTTCGTAGCGCGACCGCGCCAAGGACGAGCCCTCCGAGTGCCGCGTAGAGAACGGCAGCGGCTTCGATGTGTGCCAAACCGAATAGCGCTGAGCTCCAGAGCAGCCCACGGGTCTCTCCGTATTGTTCCTTCAGGTCCTGAAGCAACCAACCTCGAAACAGCAGCTCTTCGGTGACGGGCGCAACCAAGACGAGTGCGAGCAAGGCGGAGATTCCACCCCACCAGGTCCTCGGGTTGATCAGCCTGTGACGCCGCGCCAGCTCGTCGAAGCTGACCGGCCAAACTTCTTGAGCGAGGTTTCCCACCTCGGCGAGCGGCAGCTGCATGAAGGCCCCGGCGATGAAGCAAAGGGCAACGATTCCTCCGATCAACGGGCGCACGTGCACCGATTCCAGGAGCCCGCCGTCACGCCGCTTGTGCGGAAACGCGACGATGAAGATGACCCCGACGCTCGCGGCTTGCACCAACGCGTAGTTCAGGGGCGCCTGAGAAGCGGCCCGGATCGCCTCGCCCCAGGTCGCCGACCAGCTTCTCAGCTGTAGAAACCCCGCCAGCCCCATGAACAGATGGTTCAGAACCGGGACTGCCAGCGCGATCACCAGAGCTCGCAGATATCCGCCCACGACAGCGCGTAGCCTGACACAATCCCGTGGGTACCAGGCAAGATATGAGCCTACCCTGGTCGGCGGACCCTGCTATAGCGGCTGGGCAGCATGAGGATCCGTTTCCTGTTCATTTTTGGGTTGCTGAGCCTCACGGTCGCGTGTGCCCACTCCAAGTCGACCAGCAGCGGCGCTCGCGTCAAGAGCGCGGAGCCCATCCCCCAGGCGGAGTATCCAGATGCGGCGAGGCGTTTCTTGCGCATGCCTCTCGACGACCCCGAGCGCCTCGAGCTGCGAGACCGCCTGATCGCGGCCGTGCTTTCGCAGGCGCAGAGCCTTGCTGACGTCGGTGACTACGAAGGCGTCGTCCTCGAGGTGAGCCGCTTGACGATGTTTCTCTCTCCATCCGACTACGCGGCTGGTGTTCTTCCGAAATACGTCGAGCCAATCGCGAAGCACATCGCGGATCGCGGAGGACTCCTTGGGGACGAGGGCAACGTGCTCGCCGCCAACTTCATTCTCGAACGCTTGACCGGCGACAAACTCTATCAGCGTCGCTACGACGACGTAGCGACCTGGGGACGCGAAGCGCGTGCAAACCTCGACACGGTTTCCGAGCAATACGCCGGCCTCATTTCAGTGTGGATTGACCACGCGGATTTGACCCCCGCGCCCGAAGTTCTCGACACGCTTGCTGGGCTGCACATCGCAGGCCGTGACGCGGTCGCCGCCGAGACAGCCGAAGATCGCCACCGCCTCGGCATCGGCGGAGAGCGCCAACTCAGGCTAGCGCCGTTGAACGTTGCGGCAGTTTACCTCTCGCACGGCGACGTCGAGTCCGCGATCACGAAAGTCGAGTCGATGGGGCCGGGCGGCGAGCTTCAGCTTCGCCTACTCGACCTGCTGCGGACGGCCCGGAGCTCCGATGAGGCGGGTGCGGCGGCGACCTTCGAGCTCGTCGAGGGCTATCGATTGGCGCGACCGGAGGTGGCGGCAGGGCTTTGCCGCTCGGCGCTCGTCCGGTTCCCTCGTGACCATCGTTTTCCGACCTGCATGGCTCGTGTTGCGGCCGATGCCGAGCAGTTCGCCGACGCAACCGCCTGGTGGGTGATCGCGATCGAGATCGAACCCGAGATGATCGAGCTCTACGACGAGGCGCTCGGCCAGCTCGACGAGTTCATCAAGACCCGACTCGAGGACCCGCACCCGGAGCGCTCGAGCGCTCTTGCGCGCGGCGCCGAGACCATCCTCGCCGAACGACAGAAGCGGTGGCCAGACTCCAAGCCACCCATTGCGCCCAACGAGCTCGAGTTCCTGATCGGCATGTTGGAAATGAACGCCGGCCACGCCGCCGAGGCCCAGCAACGCTTCGAGCAGAGCATCGAAAAAGACGAGAACCCGGGGGCTTTGACCCAGCTCGGGCTGCTCCTCGAGCGCACGGGCCATCCAAAGGAGGCGGAGCAACGTTACCGTCGCGCGCTCGAGCTCGTGCCCTCTGACTCGCTCGCCGATGACCTTCAGCGCGCCGATATCCTCGAGAACTTGGGCAACACCGCGCGCGCTCAGGGCAGGGCCAAGGAAATGGCCGCTCGATACAGCGTCGCGCTCCGCGCGTGGAACGACGCACGCGACCAGGTGGAGGGGCCTACCGCAGCGATCGTCGAGATGCGGCGTGGGGTCCTTCTCGATCGTCTTGGCCGTCACGACGAGGCGGTCGATGCGTTCGAAAGCGCAATGTCACATGCGCCACAGTGGCGCGACGTCTACGCGAGCATCCTCTCGCACCTCGTCTACGCCCCGCCCGACTTCGAGCTCGCGTCCTCGGTCTGGCGCAGGTCTCAGTTGCATCTCACCTTGCCGCCCGAGTGGAAGGTCTACTTCACACTCTGGATTCAGCTGATCGCCGCCCGCGCCGGCGAGCCACCTGCTGAAGAACACACCGAGCTCCTCAGGCGCCTTGGCGGAGGCTCCAACTGGTGGGGCAAGCTCGCTAGCTTTGGTGCCGGCGCCCTCGACTATGCGGGGCTCATGAGCGTCGCCTCGAGTCTCGGCGAGGAGACAGAGGCGATCTATTACGAGGGCTCACGGCTATTCATTGCCGGTGATCGCAAGGCGGCGAGTGACCAGTTCCAACGCGTGCTCGACACGAAGATGGTGAGCTTCTTCGAATACGAGATGGCCCGCAAGCTGCTTCTCGAGGAGGAGAGGGCCGGGGCACCGAATCCGTGATCGACTTCGAGAAGCTCGGAAAGCTCTACCTCGGAAGGCACTTCGACCCCGAGCGCGCAGAGCCAAACGAGATTCCCGTTCTCTACGATTCGAAGGATCTCACCACCCACGCCGTCTGTGTCGGGATGACTGGCAGCGGCAAGACCGGCCTCTGCCTGACGCTCCTCGAAGAAGCGGCCATCGATGGCATCCCCGCCTTGTGCATCGACCCCAAAGGGGACCTCGGGAACCTCATGCTCACCTTTCCCGAGCTTCGGCCGAGCGACTTCGAGCCCTGGATCGACCCCGCGGAAGCCGAGCGAAAGGGCCGTTCCGTGTCGGCGCAGGCCGAAGCGGTGTCCACTCTGTGGCGCGAGGGGCTCGCCCAGTGGGGGCAGGACGGTGCGCGAATCGCGCGCTTCAAGGACGCCGTCGACATCAGCATCTACACTCCGGGGAGCTCTGCGGGCCGGCCGCTTCGAGTGCTCGAGTCGTTCGATCCGCCGAGTGGCGATGCCGACGAGGATGAGCGCCGCGATGAGATCATGGGCTCGGTCTCGGGTCTCCTCGCGCTGGTTGGGATCGACCCCGACCCGGTCAACAGCAAGGAGCACATCCTGCTGTCGAACCTGGTTTCCCACGCCTGGTCTCGGGGCGAGTCCTTGGCGCTCGGAGAGCTCATCCGCGGGATCTCGGATCCACCATTCGACCGGATCGGCGTCATGGGTCTAGAGACTTTCTATCCGGCGTCTGAGCGACAAAAGCTGGCGATGCGGCTCAACGGTATTCTGGCATCCCCTGGGTTCTCGGCCTGGCTGGAGGGCGAGCCCCTCGACATTCAGCGCTTGCTTTGGACCGAGGATGGAAAGCCGCGAATCACGATTCTTTCGATTGCCCACCTGAGTGAGGCCGAGCGGATGTTCTTCGTGAGCATGCTGCTCAACCGCGTGGTTTCTTGGGTCCGCGCTCAGTCCGGCACCTCGAGCCTCCGCGCGATCCTGTACATGGACGAGGTCTTTGGGTTTCTCCCGCCGGTTGCAGAGCCTCCATCGAAGAGACCGCTTCTCACCCTCCTCAAACAGGCACGCGCCTACGGGCTCGGCGTCGTCCTCGCTACCCAGAATCCTGTCGACCTCGACTACAAAGCCCTCTCGAACTGCGGCACCTGGTTCCTCGGCCGGCTCCAAACCGAACGGGACGTCGCCCGCGTCGTCGATGGGCTCGAAGGCGCGTCGTCCGCGGCAGGCAAGGCGGTCGATCGAGGCGAGATCGAGCGCTTGCTCGCCGGGCTTCGAAGCCGCGTGTTCTTGCTGCAAAACGCCCACGATGATGGACCCGTTCTGTTCCACACCCGCTGGGCCATGTCGTATCTACGGGGCCCGCTCACGCGCCAGCAGATCAAGCTCCTGAGCCCAGCCGCCGACCGTCGTGCACCGGGCAAGCCCGACGAGGCCAAGCCGAGAGGTCGGGCCGCGGCCTCGAAGGGAACGCGACCTGTTCTGCCTGCCGGTATCGAGGAAGCATTCCTGAGCGACCGGCCCGGGACGTATCGCCCGTATTTGGCGGCTTCGATTTCCCTCCACTATGTGCGCGCATCCCACGGTCTCGACTCGTGGGAAGAGCATCTGATCCTCGCGCCCCTCGATGAGGCTTCGCCCTGGGAGTCCGCGGAGCTCTTCGGTCCGGCCGACCTGGACCTCGATCGCTCCGCTCCAGCCGACGCTGTGTTCGTCACGCCACCTGCGGGCTCGGTCGGCAAGGCGCGCTTCCGCAGCTACGGCAAGCAGATCAAAACCCACCTCTACCAGAACCGTCCAAAGGCCCTTTGGCGCTGCAAGGCGTTGAAGCTTCAGTCGAAGCCAGAAGAGACCAAGGCGGAGTTCTCCGCAAGAGCGCAGCTCGCGAAGCGCGAGAAGCGCGACGCCGCGTTCGAGAAAATTCGACAGCGGTACGCCAAGAAGGTGCAGCGGATGAACGAGCGCATTGCTCGTGCGGAAGTCCGAGTCGAGCGCGAGCAGAGCCAATACGATCAACAGAAGCTGCAGACGGGGATCTCGATGGGGGCCACTGTCTTGGGTGCGATCTTCGGCAGGCGAGGGCTAGGCGGCGCCACGACGGCGGCGCGTGGCGCCGGTAGGGCCGCTCGCGAGCGTGACGACGTGCGTCGCGCCGAGGAAGGGGTGCGAGATCTCGAGGAGGCCTTGAGGGCGCTGAATACGGAGCTCGAAGAAGAGGTCCGGGCCCTTCAGGCCGATCACGACATCGATACGCTCGAGGTCGAAGAGGTGGTGGTCCGCCCGAGAAAGTCGGACCTCGAAGTGTCGGACCTCAAGCTCGCTTGGAAGCCGGACTGATCGTCTCGAACGCCTCGCGCACCTCTGCGGGGGCTTCGACCAGCTCGATCAGAACGCCTTCACCACCGATCGGCGCCTCCTCGTTGCCCTTGGGGTGGATGAAACACACGCGGTGGCCTGCGGCGCCCGCCCGCACTCCACCGGGCGTGAACCGCACGCCCTGGTCGCCCAGCCACTGCACCGCCACGTCGATGTTGTCGACCCACAGGCCGATGTGATTGAGCGGCGGCGTGTCGACGCGAGGCTTCTTTTCAGGGTCGATGGGCTGCATCAGGTCGACCTCGACCGTAAAGGCCCCAGCGCCCATCGTCACGATGTCCTCGTCGACGTTCTCCTTCTCGCTCTTGAAGTTCCCGTGAGGCGTGAGACCCAATGTGTCGACCCAAAGCCGGCGAAGCGCGCTCTTGTCGGCCGCGCCGACGGCGACCTGCTGGATTCCCAAAACCTTGAACGGACGAGTTGTCATGCTTCCTCTTTTTTGAGCGTCCCACCTTACCCCGGTTGCCGCGCATGTCCACATGGGACAATCTCACGCCCCGTGAAGACCTCCCTCACCGGCATCAAGCCCACGCACCTTCCGCACTTGGGAAATTACCTGGGCGCGATCCGGCCCGCGCTGTCCCTGGTCGACCAGTACCGCACGCTCTACTTCATCGCTGACTATCATGCGGTCACCTCGGTTCGCGATGCGAACGCGCTGCGAGGCTACATTCGCGATGTCGCGGCCACCTGGCTCGCGTGCGGCCTCGACCCCGAGCGAACGCTGCTCTACCGGCAGTCGGACGTTCCGGAGGTGTTCGAGCTCACATGGGTGTTGAGCTGTCTTCTCGCGGCCGGTCAGCTCGAGCGTGGTCATGCGTACAAAGATGCGCTAGCGCGCGGAGAGTCGCCCAACGCGGGCATCTTCAACTACCCGGCGCTCATGGCGGCCGACATTTTGCTCTACGACACCGACGTCGTGCCGATCGGCAAGGACCAAAAACAGCATCTGGAGCTCACGCGCGACGTTGCGATGCGGCTCAACCACGTCTACGGCGAGGGCACCTTGGTCGTTCCCGAGGCGTTGATCAGCGAGGCGCCCCTCGTCCCGGGCACCGACGGCGAGAAGATGAGCAAGAGCAAAGGCAATGGCATCCCGCTCTTCGAGTCTCCGAAGAAGCTCCGCAAGGTGATCATGGGCATCAAGACGACCTCCGAGGGCCTCGAAGATCCCAAAGCCACCGAGGGGTCCACCATCTACGAGCTCTACTCATTGGTCGCGCCCGACCGCGCGCCGGAGATGAAGCAGAAGCTCGCCGCGGGCGGCTACGGCTGGGGTCACGCGAAGGAAGACCTCTTCGAGGCCATCGAGGCGGAGATCGGCCCCAAACGAGAAGCGTATCTATCGATTCGAGCCGACGAGGAGCAACTCGACGCGATCCTCCACGCGGGCGCCGACCAAGCGCGCCAGATCGCGCACGCGACGATTCAGCGAGTGCGAAGCGCGGTCGGCATCGACTGATATCAGTAGATGCTGCTCCACTGGGAGTCGTCGTCGAAGTTCTCGTACTCTTCCTGCTTCACCCCAGGCTGAGCCGGTTGCTCGACTTCCGGGATCACGAGGAGGCCGGGATGCCCGCTTTCGATCGACTCGTTGGTCAACAGAAAGGTCTGCTTGTGCTTCTTCCAGGTCTGGTGGATCACGGTGTTCGCCAGGACCATCGTGTTCTCGTCGTACCAACGAACCGCCACGCGCGAGAACGCGCCTTCTCCCTCGTCGTCGGTGTGCGGGTTCATGCCCAGAATCTCGCTGTCCGCAATTTGAATGTCGCGTCCCCAACGCATGTGTGAGAGCTTGAACTGCGGTCGGAACGGCGGCGAAACGAATCCGCTCGCGACATCCATGCGTCCCCAGCGGGCGCCTTCGTTGAGCTCGATCACCGAATCACGCATTCGCGTCTCGGGGCTCAGGTTTTGTATCAAGCAGCCATACAGCCCAACCAACAAGCCCACCCACCAGAATCGTCTGACCATGGGCCGACGCTAGGCCCGAGCCTCTGAAGTGGGCAACTAATTGGCCAGGCGAGCCCGAGCGGCCCGGTTGGCCGGGTCGATCGACAGTGCTCTTCGCCATGCCTTGCGGGCCGCGTCTGTCTCGCCTTGTAGCTGCAGCGCGTCTCCGTACAGGATGTGATACTCGGCACGCCGCGATCGCTTTCGGACGGCCTTCTTGGCCCATTTCGCTGCGCGCTCGCCCTCCTTTTTGGCGATATACAACTTCGCGTATCCCGCCATGGCCTGGGGGTTCTTCGGGTCCAGCTCCCAGGCGCGATCGAGTGTCGCTTCGGCGAGGCGAAGATCACCGCTTCGGATCATCGGGAGCGCACGGTGTACGAGCACGTCGGAAGCCTTTGCCGGATCCCGAGGCAAGCTCTGGGTCGGAACGGCCAGGGCAGTCGACTTCTTGGCGGCCGGTTTTGCCTTGGCCGGCTTCGGTGCTGGCTTCGGTGCTGGCTTCGCCTCAGCCTTGGCCTCGACGGCTACCGGCTCGTCGGCAACGGGTTCTGCCGCTGCTTCCTGCTCTGCTGCGAGCTCCGTATCGGTGAGCCTCTGGGCGTTCGCGTTCTCGGCTACGTCTGTTTCGACGGCCTCGAGTCCATTGACCGGCCCCGTGATCGGGCCCTTCGTGCCCTCGGACTCCGAGGTCAGCGCGGTGTCGGGGCTGCTCCGCAGCCAGAGCTGCCAGCCGAATACGCCGAGCCCGGCGAGCAAGGTCACGAGCAGCAACAGCTGAATCCATGCGGGCATGCCGTGCGAGGCGGGCGCCGGTGCGAGCAGGGTGGTCGGGCCTTCCAGCATTCGCGCCAGCTCAGGCTCGAACTCCTCGTCTTCTTGGAACATCGGGGGCGGCGCCGGCTTTCGGCTCGCGGGCGGGGGAGGTGGCGGAGTCGGCTTGCGCGGCGTGCGGGCCGTTCCCTCCGCCTCCGGCGCGTCGTCCGGCAGCACCTCGAACACTGGCGCTAGACCGAGTTGCGTGGATTTCGTCGACCGCGCGACCCCGTGGTCGCGGTGATCCTTGTCGGCGTGGTGCTCTTGCACCCCCCCGGTTGCCGGAACGGTCTGTCGCCGTGTCTCTACCCGGCCAAGCATCTGCCGCACTTTGTTCGTCGGAGCCTCTTCTTCCGGAAACTCTCGGGGCGGTGGCCCACCTACGGCAGCTTGGAGGTGTTGAAAGCGTGGCGGCGCCATCGTTCGTGCGCTTTCGAGCTCCGCTGGCGCGGTTGCACCGGGCGGCACGGTGGCGTGCTCTTCGACCTCAGGCTGCAGTGGCGGCATCGTCTCGGCGTTCACCTCGATGGCGCCGGCCCCGTCGGCAAATCCGAGCTGGTGCGCCACGACGCCGAGCGCCTCGTCGATGGGCATCATGATGTTTGCCACCGAAGGCAGGTCTTGCTCGCGCACAGACACGCGGCTCGAGTTGAGACCCCAAAGTGCGAGCAGCGCCGGCATACCTTGGAGGCTTTGTGTGGTGCCCTCGCGCAGGGTCGCGTACGCACCGACGACCGAGTTGTCGGCAATGTCGATTTCAATGTTCCGTTTGTTTCCGCCAATCGACAAATGGCGAACACCCGGCATCGAGCCAAGCGCGCGAATCAGGCGTCCAGGGCCGATGAGCTCGAGCCTGGTGTCGAAGTCGACTTCGTCTTCGACCCGGCGCGCGATCTCGGCGTCTTGGTCGATCATCGGGAGAATTCGGCTCGCCAGTTGCGCGAGATCCGGCTCGGCGTCCGACGCAGAGGTGGGCCAGAAGTCTTCCCAGCGCACGACCAACATCGACGCCCAGCGAAGCTGCGGGTCTTTTCGCATCGCGCGCACGAACTCGAGGCCTTGGCCGCCGACAGCGCCTGAGTCCAAGACGACGACCTGGGGATCGACTTCTCTAATCCTCGGAATGACCGCGGTTGAAAAGTCCGCGGCCGCGATTTGAACCCCTCGGGCGCCCAGGACGTGGGCGAGCTTTTCCGCACGAAGCTCGTCGGAATCGAGGATGACCATGCGCGCGCCTCGCAGCCCGGACAGGTCGACGTCTTCGGGCTCCGCCGCCATGGGCAGCGTGGAGAGCCGGCCGCCGCTCGTTTCGTGGAACTCGTAGTGCAGGGGCTCCGACTCCTCCATGGCCTCGCGCAAGCGATCGAGGATCAGCTCGGTGTTGTGTGCCGAGGCGCGTTCGGTCTCGACGACCACCGGCATGCCCTCGAGGACGCCCTTCGGAGAGCGAATACTCAGAATACCGGTCTTCATGTCGTTGGAGACGAGATCGACCACGTCCTGAAGGTTGTGTTCGTTGAGCTCGCCCCCCATCAGCCCCGGCCGCTCCGGCACCTCCTCGGCAAGCTCGGCCAGCCTGCGCGCGATGGTGTCCGCACCGGCGCCGCGTGGAACGATCGCCACCGCCCCCGTTCGGAAGTCCTGCCCTTCATGCTTGAGCACCGCGTCGTTTGAGACGACAGCCACAGGCAACACGTCGGTCGCCCGGTTCGCCGCCATCCGCCGCACGACGCTCGCGCCTCCGCGCACCGCGGCATCACCAATTAAAACGACCAAGTCCGGTGCGTACACGCGGACCGCTTGTTCGAGCTCTGCCGTTGCACAACCAGCGACGGATATTCCATGGCGCCGAAGCGCTTCCCCCAAGGCTGTCTGCATCGGCTCGCCCTGGCCCACCATCAAGACAGTAGGCCGGTGCTCCACTTCCGACATTGTCCTGATGGTGGCCGATTCTGCTCGATTTCGCCAGCTTGGTGCTGCTGGTGTTGTTGGCTACACTCCGCGCCGCATGACTGTTCAACCGATTGAGTTCCTTCTAGACACGTTTCCCAAGCTTTTCGCCAGGGGGGTGGAAGTCCTCGAGAGCCGCGCTTCGGCGGGCGATGAGCGGGCCCAGCGCATCCTGGATGACGTCACGGGCGTCACCGGTGCGGCCAGCCTTCAGATCGACGATCGGTCGCCGGTCGTCCTCTCGGCCAGCGCAGGCGTCCTCAGCGCGGGCGATGGCCCCGCCGATGGGGTGCCGATCAAGATCACTGCGGCACTTCCGGGAGACGCAGCCACCTTGTTGCTCGGGGAAGTCGCAAAAACCGGCGCTCTCGACGATGACGAGGTGGCCGTCGGGGCCGCTCAAACCGCGTCGAAACGGTTCGAGGACGCGCTCGCGGGCCAGCCGATGACCTGTTTCGTCACGCTTCGGGGGGTACCCGACCTCGGGGACGTCGAGGTTCAGATCGGCTTCAACGTCCCCGAGGTGCCGAACGAGCCAGGATTCACCACCGAGCTGCAATTCTCGGATCTGGAGATGGTCCAGCGGGGCGAGCTCACGATTCAGGAGCTCTTCTTGGGCGGCAAGCTCAAAATGGAGGGTGATTACTCCCTGGCCCTCCAGATCTCGATGCAGCTCCTGACGAACCCGCTCTGAACGGAAGATCCCCCCTTCGCGTGCCGAGCTTCCACCCGAGTCGCGGGGGAACTTGCCCGTCACTCCCCGGGTTCGATACCCTGAACTTCGCGATCGGGGGGTCATGTTTCGGGCAATTGCCAAGAGTCGCTATCTCGTTCCAGGTTTCTTGTGCTTCGCACTCGCGTTTATCGTGGGACCCGTCGGGGTCGCCTCGGGCGCGTTGGTGGGCGCTCAGGGAGCTTCCATTGCCGGCGTAGTCGCTGCGGTGCTCGGCGTGCTTGGGTTGTTGATCATCGCCTCGGGGTTACCCGCGTCGATTGAGATCGAAGAAGTCGATGCACAGGTTCGAGTGATCCACGGTGAGATCGAAGAGGTCGAGGAGATCATCGGCGAAAACGTGAAGGCGCTTTCGAGCGGCCTTGGGGAGCAGATGGTGGCCGTCGAAGAGACGGCTCGCGCACTGAAGTCGATGGCGATCTCGTTGCAGGCGATCAGCGATCGCGTCGAGGCACTCTCGTCGAGCACCGAAGAGAGCTCCTCCAGCATTCTGCAAATGACGGCGACGAACCATGAAGTCGCCGAGAACATGGGCAACCTCGGGTCGAGCGTTCGTGAGACGGCCTCGTCGATTGAGGAGATGACTTACAGCATCAAAGAGGTCGCGCGAAACGTCGACGGACTGGCTCTCACCGCAGAAGAGACCTCGTCCTCGATGAATGAGATGGATGTCTCGATCGACCAGGTTCAGTCGAACGCCAACGAGACCGCCCGCCTCTCCGAAGAGGTGGCTATCGACGCGGAAACAGGGGCCGAATCGATCCACAAGATCACCGACGAGATCAACCGGATCAAGTCATCCTCGCTGCAAGCGGTAAGCACGATTTCGAACTTGGGGGACCGCATCGAGGCGATTGGCGACATCTTGAACGTCATCGACGACGTGGCCGAGCAAACCAACCTGCTTGCGTTGAACGCGGCGATCATCGCTGCGCAGGCTGGTGAGCACGGAAAAGGCTTCGCGGTCGTTGCGGACGAGATCAAAGACCTCGCCGAGCGTGCGGGTGCTTCGACCAAGGAGATCGCCGAGCTGATCAAGACGATTCAGGAAGAGACGAAGAACGCGATCGAAGCGGTCGAGCGTGGCGCCAGCACGGTCGACCGGGGCGTGACCGTGAGCGCCGAGGCGGAGGCCGCGCTGAAGAAGATCCTCGAGTCGTCCAGGCAGTCGACCGCCATGGTGCGTGGCATCGCGCGAGCAACCGTCGAGCAGGCCAAGGGCTCGAAGCAAGTCACCGACGCGATCGGACGCATCGCGGAGACGGTTCAGCAGGTCGCCGCAGCCACCGCCGAGCAGGCGCGCGGCTCGGAGCTGATCATGAAGAGCGCGGACAACATGCGGCTGATCACCCAACAGATGGAGCGCAGCAGTCAGGAGCAGGCCGAGGGCGGGCGCCAGATGACCGGCGCCATCGAGAACATCTCGGACATGGTTTTGCAGCTCCATCAGTCTCATCGGAAGCATTCCGAGAGCTCGGAGCAGACGCTGGCCGCGGCCAATCGTATTCAGGAGTTGACTCGCGAGTACGAGAGGCGGGTCCGCACCATGAATCGGGCGGTCGAGCGCCTCCGTCAGATACGTTTCGCGTCGTGACTCGCATCAATACAGAGCGCTTGTTCCTCGGCGCCGCCCCCCGGTGCCTCTGGTTGCCTTTCGGGGGTGCAACGATTCATCTTTGGGGCTCATGTTTGGCATTGGCCCAACAGAGCTAGCTTTCTTCCTCGTGATCGTCCTGCTGGCCGTGGGGCCGGACAGGCTGCCCACGTTCATGCGGACCGTCGGCAAGGGGCTTCGCCAGGTTCGGAACGCCAGCCGCGAGTTCAAAGACGCGATCGGGCTCGACGACCTCATGCGCGAAGGGGATCCGTTTCGTGCTCCCCCGATCCGTCCCCCGAAGGCGCGGCCCGTTCCCGTTCCAGACAAGGCCCCAACTCCACCGCCGAGCGTCGAAGCGTCCAAAGCAGCGAGCGTAGCTGTGCCCGCGCCAGCGACCGATGAGCCCCCGCCGGCGGTCGAAGAGCCTGCGGCCGAAGAGCCCGCGGCCGAAGCGGATGCGCCGACCGGGGCAAAGCATCCATGACGTCCGACCAGATCCAGATCCCGGAGCCCCCCCAGCTGCCACCGGTGGCCGAGGAAGATCAGGCGATGACCTTCTTCCAGCATCTCAACGAGCTCCGTTCGCGTTTGTTGCGTGCCATCGTCGGGTTGATTCCGGCCGTCGCGGTCGGTTGGCTCTTCAAAACGGAGATCAAAGACTTCTTGATTGCGCCGCTTCAGCCGGCTTGGGAAAAGCTCCACTTGCCTGGTGAGGCCGTGCTGCGATTCGCAGGGCCTGCAGACGCCTTCATGATGTACATGAAGAACTCCCTCATCGCCGGTGTGCTCCTCGCTTCCCCGTGGATCTTCTGGCAGCTCTGGATGTTCATCGCACCGGGGCTGTACAAAAAGGAGAAGGCGCTCGCCATCCCGTTCATCATCGCGTCGACGGTGTGTTTCGCAGGCGGGGCGGTCTTCGGGTACAAGCTCGTGTTTCCCGAGGCATTTACCGTGTTGCTCGGTTTCAGCGACGAAACCTTGGTCGCGACGCTCTTCGTCAAAGACTACATGCCGTTCTTCCGCAGGATGCTCCTCGCATTCGGAATCGTGTTCGAGGTGCCGGTCATCGTGACCTTCCTCGCCGGCGCGGGCATCGTGACGTGGCAGCAGCTGTTGAAGTTCTCACGCTGGTGGATCGTGTGCGCGGCCTTCATTTCGATGTTGCTCACGCCGCAGGATGTCTACACGATGGTGATGATGCTGATCCCACTCGTGCTGCTCTACTTCGTCGGAGTTGGCTGCGCGTATCTGCTCAGCATTTTCCAGAAGAAGCCCAGCGCTTAGCCCCGCTCGGGGACCGGGTAGGGCGGGAACTTCGGCACGTCCTCGGGGAGGAACCATTGGTCGCCCCAGAGGCTGGCGCCGCCGTCGATGTAGAACGTTTGGCCGGCCACGAAGTCGGAATAGCGCGACGCGAGGTACGTGATCAGATGGGACACTTCCTCGGCCGTGCCGAGGCGGTGAAGCGGGTTCGCCTTCTCGGCACTGTCGAGGAGCTCAGGCGGATACTGCTTCGTGCCGCTGGTGACGATCACACCGGGAGCCACCGCGTTGACCCGGATGCCATGGAGCGCCCATTCCACCGCAAGCGTTTTGGTCATGTTATCGACGCCTGCGCGAGCGGCGCCAGTGTGCACCATGCCCGGGAACCCACGGATGATCTGGGCGATGATGTTGACGATGCGTCCTCGCTTCTGTGGGATCATGGCCTTGTTGGCGACAGCGTGCGTCATGCTCCAGGTGCCGATGAGGTTGTTTCGAATGACGGCGGCGAAGCCTTTGGGCGACAGCGCCTCGGCGGTCGTTGGGAACTGCCCGCCGGCGTTGTTGATCAGCACGTCGATGCGCCCAAAACGCTCGAGCACGGTGTCTACGTAAGCGGCGATCGCCTCCGGGTCTCGAATGTCGCATGGGGCGGCGAACGCCTCGATGCCCTTGGATTCGAACTCGGCCAGCGCGGTCTTCAGCGGGTCTGGGCGCCTCCCGCAGATCGCTACCTTGGCTCCCAGGAGGCCCATTTCGGTTGCGGAGACGAGGCCGATTCCCGTCCCACCTCCAGTGACCAGGACCACCTCGTCCGAGAACAGCCCATCGGCATACACTTGATCCATGCCGCGGCTCATACCACGCGCGGCGAGACCAGACGATTCGGCCGTCAGCCGGCCGCGACCGATTCGGGATCTCCGGTGAGCCCGGCGACGAGCTCTCGCAAGTCCTCAGCGAAGAACGGCTTGGCGAGCGTTGCTTCTACGCCGAGGCGCCGCGCGATTTCGTTTCTTGCGGTGCTGGCGCTCAGGAGGACCACCGGCACCTCAGTGTGCCTCCACCGGTGGCGAAACTCGCGCAGAAACATCTCGCCGTCTTCGACGGGGAGCATCAGGTCGACGACCATCAAGTCCGGCAGATGCACCGCGCACTGCGCCAGCGCCGAACGAACATCGCCCGCCGCGATGACGGCATGCCCGTCCTGTTCGAGCAGGACTTGGAGCATGTGTCGCACCGAGGGATCGTCATCGAGGACGAGGATCGTCTTCTTTGCTGTCACCCCTGCATCCTAACAGGAGGTTCGCCCGTCGCGAATATGCGCTCACTGCCTACATTGGAGCTGCTACGCTCACCTCGTATGACCTCAGGTTTTCGTGCCGCGGCTGCGGTGCTTTGTTTTGTGGCGGCTTGCGCAGGCCAGAGTCCTCCATCTTCGACACATATCGGAGCGGAGCCAAGCGAGCTCTACCCGTTGCGAACGGGCAACGCCTGGTCCTACGACGTCGATACCGGTGAGGCTTCGACGACGCTTGCGATCACGCGAGTCGAGGCGTTCGATGGGCACATTGCGGAGGTACACACCGGGCGCGCGGTCGTGCGCTACGAAGTGCTTGCCGAGGGAATTCGTGTGCCGCCGGGAGACGAGTGGCTGGTTCGTGCGCCGCTCGTGGAAGGTGCAACATGGCCTGGCCGCGGAGGACGTGAAGCGCGGTTGATCTCGACCGAGGCGACCGCCAAGACGCCCGCCGGAACGTTCGAGCGATGCGTCGAGGTGTTGGAGACGGGCGGCAAGCTCGAGCTGGAAGTGCGCACCATTTACTGCCCGGACGTCGGTCCCGTGTGGCTCGGCTCGACGATGCATTCGAACGTGAGCGATCGTGCCGTCACCGTGTCCGCGACGCTTCGCGGGTACGATGTCAGTCCTCTGCCGCCTTCAGATCCGTAGGCGACACCTCGACTTCGACGAACTGCGTACGAAGCTCCACGACCAACGACAGCGACCCTTCCGCGAGAAAGACCTGACGCCAACTCCGACCCTTTCCGTCCGTCACTTCGAGGGCATGCCGCGTACCTGGCGCAACACCAAACAAGGTGTTTTCGATTCTCCTGCCATCCAGCGAGACCTCGGCCCCCGGTGGCACGCCGAGCAGCTCGATGGTCGCCATGGTCGCAGCCGGCGCTGGCGTTCCTCCGGGCTTTTCGCTGGGGTCGCGTTCCAAAAGCGCCCAAGCGATCGCCACCAGCACCGCCAGCACGGAGAAAGCCATCATCCAGCGGCTATCCAATACGCGTCCCACGCCGTTCAGTGGTTTCCCATCGTTGTCTCTAGGTGGGTGGGGCATCTGTGCTCCGCATCGCCACGGTTTCGAAACGTGCGCGATCGCGTTGCCATTGTAGGATGCTCGCGCATGTTCCGTCACCTTCCGGGGTGGTTTCGCGATGACGACCGCAATTCTTGAAGCACGAGGCCTGACCAAGAGCTATGGCAACCGGGTCGTCGTCGATCACCTGGACCTCTCGTGCCAACCAGGCACGGTGCTCGGGCTCCTTGGTCCCAATGGGGCTGGCAAGACGACCACGCTACGGATGCTCTACGGGTTCGTTCCGCCGGACGACGGGTCGATTTACTACGGGGGTCAGCGCTTTTCGGAGAACCGTGCCAGGGCCAAGCGTTCGATCGGTGTGTGCACGCAGGAAGACTCACTCGACTACGACTTCACGGTCGCGCAAAACCTGTTGATCTACGCGAGCTACTTCCGCCCGAGAGTGGACGACCTCGAGGGCCGCGTCGCCGAGCTTCTCGATCGGTTCGACCTCACTGCTTACGCAGACGCCTCGCCACGCGTGCTTTCCGGCGGCTTCGTGCGGCGACTCCTGATCGCGCGGTCGATCGTGCACCGCCCGAGCGTGCTGTTCCTCGATGAGCCCACCACGGGCCTCGACCCGAGCGCGCGCCTCGACGTCTGGGAGTTGATCGACAGCATGCGCGCCGACGGGTTGGCGATCGTGCTCACGACGCACTACATGGACGAGGCGGAGCGATTGAGCGATGAGCTGCTCGTCATTCACGAAGGTCGAAGTGTCGTGCACGGTGAGCCCCATCACGTCATCGATACCGTGCTCGGTGACCACGTCATCATCGTCCCGCGTGGTGAGCCGGCGCGCGAAGAGATTGCGGCGTGGCTTCAAGCGCGGGGGGCGGAGCAGGTAGCGACCGTTCTGGGGGAGCTTCGAGTTCCGGTGAGCAAAGAGGATTTGGCGGAGCTGACCGCTCGCTTCACCGAGGCCACTTGGCAGGTTCGCCCACCCAACCTCGACGACCTCTTCATCGCGCTGGCGCGTCGCAACGGGAGGCTCGAGTGAGCGGGCTCGGGAGCCTTACCGCGGTGGCCGATTGGCGTTCATGGGCCGTATTTCGGAGGAATGCCCTGGTTTTTCTGCGGAATTGGCGCACCGCGGTAATCCCGCCTGCGATGGAACCGGTCATTTTCTTCGTCGCGTTCGGGATCGGCTTCGGCGGGTACATCGAAGACCTGAGCTACCGCGGGGTCGACATCAACTATGCGACCTACGTGGCCGCAGGCTTGATCGCCTACACCGGTTTCGGAACGCCGTACTACGAAGCGCTCTATTCCGCATACGTTCGGATGTTCTACCAGAAGACCTGGGACGGCATCCTCGCTACTCAGGTCGAGCTTCCGAGTGTCGTCTGGGGCGAGATCTTATGGGGCGCGGTACGCGGAATGGTGAACATCTCGATCGTGTCGTCGGTCATTGCGGTCTTCGACCTTCTCGGTGTCGTCGACGTGAAGGTTCAGTTCCTGGTGCTCATGCCATTCCTCGGGTTCATTGCCGGCTGTGCGTTTGCTTCGTTCGCCTTGATCTTCACAGCGATCGTTCCGGCGATCGATCACATGAACTATCCGGTGTTCCTGATCGGCTGGCCTTTGAGCTTGGTTAGCAACACGTTCTTCCCGATCGAACCCGAGAGCACAGCCATCTGGGCACTCATGCAGCTCAACCCGGTGTACCAACTCGCGGAGTGCGCGCGTGGTCTCTTGGTGATCGGAAACCCGGGCCCGCACCTCCTTGGACTGCTCGGATCGACGGCTCTTTTCCTCGTTCCGTGCACCCTTCTATCGGTCCGATTGACCCGGCGGCGAGTCCTCGGGGACTGAGCTTCTAAGACCCAGAAATTCAGCTGTTAGATCAATGGGTTAGCGGCCACATCAGCCCTTGCGTCGGCCCCCCTTCAAGGCTAGAAACTCACCCATGGCTGACCCCCCGATCGCCGAACCGAGTCCGGCTGCACCCGGCTACGATCAAAGCGCAATTCAGGTGCTCGAGGGGCTCGAGGCGGTGCGGAAGCGGCCGGGCATGTACATCGGCGATCCGCACGATGGGACCGGCCTTCACCACCTGGTTTGGGAAGCGGTCGACAACGCGGTCGACGAGCATCTAGCCGGCCACTGCGATATCGTTCAAGTCATCGTTCACTCGGCGGGTTCGGTCACCGTCATCGACAACGGGCGCGGCATTCCTGTCGGCATGCACGACAAGGGCGTGAGTGCGGCCGAGGTCGTGATGACCCAGCTTCACGCGGGCGGGAAGTTCAACAGCGACAGCTACGCGGTGTCCGCCGGCTTGCACGGCGTTGGTGTCAGCGCGGTCAACGCCGTGAGCGAATGGCTCAAAATGGAGATCCGCCGGGAGAACAAGCTTTGGTTCCAAGAGTACGAGCGCGGCGCTCCGAAGGCGCCGCTGAAGGCGATCGGCACGAGCAACAAGACAGGCACCAAAGTCACGTTCAAGCCCGATCCCGAAATCTTCACGATGACGGACTTCAGCTTCGAGGTGCTGAATAACCGCCTGCGCGAGATCTCATTCCTCAACGCAGGCCTCGAGGTTTCACTCGAGGACGAGCGGGGTGACGGCAAGAAGGTCACCCACAAGTTCGAGGGCGGCATTCGCGAGTTCGTCGAGTCACTCAACAAGAAGAAGACACCCCTTCACGATGGGGTCATCTACCTCCACGCCGTCAAAGACGGCGTCGACATCGAGATCGCGATGCAGTGGAGCGACTCCTACAATGAGTCGATTTTTCCCTACACGAACAACGTGTTCAATCGTGATGGGGGCACTCATATGACAGGCCTCCGGACCGCGCTGACGCGAGTGATCAACCAGTACGGTTCGCGCGAAAAGCTGCTGAAAGACCTCAAGAACCCGCTCAGCGGCGAGGACGTGCGTGAGGGTCTTACCGCCATCATTTCGGTGAAGCACCCGGACCCAGCCTTTTCCTCGCAAACCAAAGACAAGCTGGTGTCGAGCGAGGTCAAGGGCATCGTCGAGAGCGTTCTCAACGAGAAGCTCAACCAATACCTCGAAGAAGAACCCAAGGCTGGCAAGCGCATCGTTGAAAAAACGGTGCTTGCCGCGCGCGCCCGCGAAGCCGCGCGCCGCGCGCGCGAGATGGTGCAGCGCAAAGGCGTCCTCGACGCGAGCACGCTTCCCGGCAAGCTCGCGGACTGCCAAAGCAAGGATGCAAGCGAGAGCGAGCTCTACATCGTCGAGGGTGACTCGGCGGGCGGAAGCGCCAAGCAAGGGCGTGACCGCCGATTCCAGGCGATCCTTCCGTTGCGTGGAAAGATCCTCAACGTCGAGCGCGCGCGTTTTGAAAGGATGATTTCGAGCGCGGAGATCGGCACGCTCATCACCGCGTTAGGCTGCGGCGTCGAGGGCGGAGAGAACTTCGACATCGAGAAGTTGCGCTATCACCACGTCATCATCATGACCGATGCGGACGTCGACGGTTCGCACATTCGCACGCTGCTTCTTACGTTTTTCTATCGTCAGATGCCGCAGCTGATCGACAAGGGCTACCTTTACATCGCGCAGCCGCCGCTCTACAAGGTCAAGAAGGGCAAGAAGCTCCGGTACCTGCAAGATGACGACGCGTTGAGCAGGCACCTGATCGAGCTCGGCACCGACAATGTCCGGCTCGGCATGAAAGAGGGCAGCACCCAGATCATCGGGGAGCCCTTGCGCAATCTGGTCAAAGACGTGGCTCGGTTCCGTCTGCTGCTGGAGAACATCGGACACAGGGTGGATCCCCTCGTCGTCGAAGCTCTCGTGACTGCAACCGACCTCGAGGTCGAGGACCTGGCCGATCGGCAGAAGGTCGAGGCTGGAATCGAGGCGCTCGAAAAGTGCGTCCACTCCAAGCGTCAGGGCGAGCTCAAGGCGACGATCGAGCAGGACGAAGAGCACGACCGGCACCGAGTCATCATCGAGACGCAAGATGGCGGCACGCATCGCGTCACCACCCTCGACTTCGATTTCCTTTCCGCGGGCAACGTCTCTGAGCTTCGCCAGATCTACCAGGGCATTCGAGCGCTGGGGGAGCCGCCGTTCCTGGTGACCGTGCTCGACAAGGCTGGAGAGCCAGTCGGGGAGGCGACCGAAGCGCCCGACATCGAAGCGCTCTGGGCCACGATGGACGCACGCGCGCGAAAGGGTCTCGGTATTCAGCGCTACAAGGGCCTTGGCGAGATGAACCCGGAAGAGCTCTGGGAGACCACCATGGACCCCGAGACACGCACGCTTCTCCAGGTCCGCATCGAAGACGCCCTCAAGACCGAAGAGCTCTTCAGCGTCTTGATGGGCGACCAGGTCGAGCCGCGCCGAGCCTTCATCGAGAGCAACGCATTAAACGTAACCAACCTCGATATTTAGCGCCTGATCCAAGAACGCAGTGTGCGAGAGATTTTCGCCTGCGGTCGAGCGCCCCCGCAGAGAGCGACTGAGAGGTACGACTGTACCTCGCAGGGAGTGAGCGAGGAGGTAAGCCGACCACAGGCGAAAAGATCCGCATACTACCCTGTGCGGCGGGAGCGGCGGAGTAGGGCCTGCACGGCTTCGGCGACGCGGGGCACTTCCTCGTCTACCTGGTCGAGAAGCTGCCTTGCCGCTTCGGGGACTTCCTCGCGCTCGATAGCGTCGAGAAGGTCGCCGACCCGTGCCGCGCCGATTTGCTTGCTGGCGCCCTTGATCGAGTGAGCGGTTAGCCGCGCGGTCTCCATGTCTCCCGCGTCCAGCGCCTCGCGGAGC
>Ga0316193_10000394_pt1 | contig 26780 bp, 18 predicted proteins | sample MerIslsedime2_MG_FD_207735 | JGI IMG/M metagenome (GOLD analysis project Ga0316193, IMG submission 207735) | Coastal sediment microbial communities from Maine, United States - Merrow Island sediment 2 | ecosystem: Environmental > Aquatic > Marine > Coastal > Sediment | place: USA: Maine... | reverse complement strand
GGACAAAACGTACAGAGTAATCATCCTTGGCCCGATTGTAATACTTTTCAAAATCCTTGCCGTAGGTGCGCATATCCATGAAGAAAATCGCCGTATCCAATGGCTCATCGGAGTGTTCATTGGCAACAATTGCCTCCTTAATGGCATACATGCAACAGACTGCGGAGCAGTAACCGTTGTCGCAGTGCTGCACATTCCTGGAGCCAACACACTGGAGCCAGGCTATTTTCTGGGGTTCCTTGTGGTCGGAGGGCCGGATCATATGGCCCTGAAAGGGACCTGAGGCACTCAGAATACGCTCGAATTCTATACTGGTAACCACATTCGGATGTTTGCCGTAGAGATAGGTATCTATCAACGAAGGATCGAAGGCTTCAGCCCCCGGGGCAAGAATCACTGAACCCACGTCCAAAGTGACCTCTTGCCCCTGCATGCTGTGCTCTACAGCTTCGGCCTGGCAGGCGGTCACGCAGGCAAGACACTCACAGCAGGACATGCAGTTGAGGCATTTTGCCGCCTCGGCCCTGGCCTGCTCTTCGCTAAGCCCCAGCTCCACCTCAGCAAAGCCGCCAGTTCTTTCTGCCATACCAATGTGGGCCTGTTTGGCCCTGGGGCTTGCCTTGATGTCTTCAGGAATGGGGACGAAATTCTCCTGCGGAAACTCCACCGGCTCTCTTCCGGCCCCCATATCCTCACCCCGCAAATAACGAGAGATGGAAATGGCAGCTTCTCTGCCGTGAGCCACTGCCCCAATGGCCACCCACGGACCAGTGTGAGCATCACCACCGGCAAATACACCCTCTGACTTGGTGGCGAAGGTCACAGGGTCAGCCTCGATGGTCCCCCAGCGGCTTATCTCCAACCCTGAGGTGTCAGCCAGAAAGGCTGACTCCGGTGTCTGGCCAATGGCCGGAAGCATCCACTCGGTCTCTACAATAAACTCACTTCCCGGTACCGGCACCGGCCGACGTCTTCCAGAAGAGTCCGGCTCTCCCAGCTCCATTTTGATACACTGGACGCCGATCACTTCATTGTCTTTGGTGAGAATCTGCTGGGGGGCGGTAAGATACTGGATATCTATACCCTCAGCCAAAGCATCCTCTACTTCGTATTCGTAAGCGGGCATCTCAGCTCGGGTGCGGCGATAGATTATTGTGACCTTCTCCGCCCCCAGACGCAGAGCAGAGCGGGCCGTATCAATGGCCACATTACCGCCACCGACGATCACCGCCCTGCCTTCAAGCGTGGTGAGTTCGCCCAGATTGACTCGGTGGAGAAAATCAACACTGGAAAGGACGCCCTCCGCATCCTCACCAGGAATGTTTAGCTGCAGGTCCTTGTGGGCGCCGATGGCAAGATAGATCGCTTTGTAGCCCTCTTTGAAAAGTCCATCAATGCTCACATCCCGACCCAAAGCAGTATTGAACTTTATCTCAACCCCAAGCCGGGTGATAGCCCCAATCTCTTTGTCCAGAACCTCAGGCGGCAGCCGGTAGTCCGGAATACCCACCCGCAGCATGCCCCCTGCAACTGGCTGAGACTCAAAGACCGTGCTCTCATAGCCCTCCAGAGCAAGAAAATGAGCGGCGGTGAGTCCCGCAGGACCGGAGCCAATGATGGCCACTTTCTCATCTCGCTTGTCAATCTCAGGAACCGGGATATCGTCAATATCCACCTGATCAGCCACAAAACGCTTCAGGGCACAGATGGCAATAGGTTCATCCACCTCAGCCCGCCTGCAGGCGGTCTCGCAGGGATGCGGACAGATGCGACCGATGGTTCCAGGAAAGGGCAGGGTCCTGAGGATGACCTCCATGGCCTCCCGGTACTTGCCCTGGGCAATCAAAGCCACATAACCATGAGCGTTTACATGGTTGGGACAGGCATTGGTGCAGGGAGAGCGATCGCGCTTGTCGATCACATAGCCGCCGGGAATGGCCTGGGCGTAAGGCTTGTAGGTGGCCTTTCTGGGCCCAATACCCTCGTCGAACTCACTGGACATTGTCACCGGACAAACCTCGGCACAATCTCCACAGCCAGTGCATTTATCCAAGTTGATGAACCGTGGCTCCTGCCACACTGTAGCCTGCAAATTGCCTTCTTCACCAGTAACGCTTCCCAGTTCGGCACAGGTAAGCAGGTTGATATTGGGATGCTGCCCGCATTCCACCAGCTTGGGAGAGATGATACACATGGAGCAGTCATTGGTGGGAAAGGTCTTATCTAGCTGAGCCATGATCCCGCCGATGGCTGGCGACTTTTCCACCAGGTGGACGTAAAAGCCGGAATTCGCCAGGTCCAAAGCTGCCTGAATCCCGGCGATGCCACCGCCCGCCACCAATACTGAGCCTACCACACCGTTTCCTGAACGGGCTTTTTCAGCACACATCTGCAACACTCCTGTAAAGGCTAAATTTTGGCTGAAGGTTCTTGGGTATGATTATCAAGGTGTTATCCAAACTACTCCGGGGCGTTGTTGGAAAGGGTCTCTATTATAACTCACAACACGCGTGAGGAAAAGTACATAGTTAAAGTCACCTGAAAATTAAAAGAGCAAGTCTATTACACGATCAGCAACAACTTGGTCCGCAAAGCAATGGTGCTTGCTCCATACGACCAATTCAATCAAATTGAGTTACGCAAGAAGCGAAAAGACCTTATGGCAAGGGACTTGACTACTGGCTCCCTTACCACGGTATGGCAATACATTTATGTTGGGATGCAAGGAACTTGTCTTGCGCTCTCGGCGTGAAATGGCCAGTTACATATAGATAAAATCGACTGCTCTGTCAAGCGGTAAGCAGACCTTCTGCGTACCCTTCCAGCCGTCAGCCGCTGCTGGAAACCACTCCCACACTATACCGCCACTGCCACCTGAAGCGAGCGCTTTGGGGCCCTGTCCCGCCATAGTCCCTCCCCCGCCCAGGGGGAGGGAAGCAGGTGGGTAGTGTAGTCTATTTGGATTATTGAAGCTGCTTACACCATACACTAGGCGATTTTGTTATGTACTTTGCAGGCGTGCACGGTGTTTTTCATCAGCATGGTGATGGTCATGGGGCCTACGCCACCCGGGACAGGCGTAATGGCCGAAGCCACCTCAACCGCCTCGTCAAAGGCCACATCACCTTTGAGAATACGTTTGCCTTCTTCAGTCCGGCCCACCTCGTTGACGCCCACATCGATAACCACCGCACCCGGCTTGATCATGTCGCCCTTGACGTACTCGGGCACGCCGGCAGCGACAATGAGGATGTCTGCGCGCTTGGTGTGGAATGCCACGTCCTTGGTGCGGGTGTGCACCACGGTAACGGTGGCATTGGCCGCGGGTCCCTTCTGCATGAGCATGGCGGCAATGGGCTTGCCCACGATGTTGGAACGACCAACCACCACCACCTCCGCGCCTTCAACCGGAGCTCCGGAGCGAGCCAGCAGCTCCTGAATCCCAAAAGGAGTGCAGGGGCTGTAGTAGGGGTTGCCGATCAACAATTTCCCCACGTTGGTGGGGTGGAAACCATCCACGTCCTTGTCCGGATCGATGGAGAGCAGGACCTTCTGATCGTTGATGTGTTTGGGCAGGGGAAGCTGCACCAGGATGCCGTGAATTTCTGGATCCTTGTTGTACTTGTCGATGAGAGCCAGCAACGCCTCCTCATCCAGGTCGGCGGGTTGATTATCCTGGATGGAGTGAAAACCGAGTTCATGGGCGGTTTTCTGCTTGGCACGGACGTAACTCTCAGAAGCGGGATCTTCACCTACCAGGATGGTTACCAGACCTGGGATAACGTTGTGTTTCGCCTTTAGTTCATCTACTTCTTCTTTGAGTGCGGCGCGGATCTCTTTGGCGACCTCTGCGCCTTTTAGCAGTTTTGCAGCCATAACTCCTCCTTAAAACAGGCAAGGCAGGGCGATGGAGCCCTGCCTGCCAATTTCCATACAGCCTTGAACTGGACTTATTCTCTCGTTCTCGGCCTGTGTTTTTCCACCTTCAGGACCAGTCTTCCCTAAAAGACCGCCTCCTCAAGTGATTTCCTCTAGAACAGTCCCGTCACCTTGCCGGTGTCAACATCCACATCCACCCTGCGGTAGGCTGGATCCGAACTGGTTCCCGGCATCAGGCTGATGGTACCGCAGCAGGGGCAGAGGAATTTGGCGCCAGAGAAGATGAGCACATCCTGAATGGGGAGAGTCCACCCCTTGGGCGTACCTTTCACTGCTGGATCATGGGTGAGGGAGAGGTGGGTCTTCACCATCATGGTGGTGTAGTCATCGTACTGGGAGTCGCCCTCGAGCATTTTGGCCTTGGCTTCAGCTGCCGGGGTCCAGGCCACGCCATCGGCGCCATAGACGTTCTTGGCGATGAGTTCAACCCGATCACGCAGCTTCGTCTCTAGGGGGTAGAGGAACTTGAAGTCGGGCTCTTGCTCGCAGGCCTCAATGACCGCATCGGCAAATTCAAGAGCACCGTCGCCACCGTCTGCCCAGTGAGTGGACTCTGCACAGCGGGCCCCGGCTTCCTCGGCTGCCTTGCGCACCATGGCCACCTCAGCGTCGGTATCGGTGTGGAAGCGGTTTATGCAGACCACCGGGTTGATGCCGGACATCCGGATGGTGTTGATGTGGTGCACCATATTGGCCACACCCTTTTCCAGTACGTCCAGACCTTCTTTCGTGTACTCTTCGGGAAGCGGCAGGCCGGCAACGACCTTGGGACCGCCGCCGTGCATCTTCAGGGCGCGGATGGTGGAGGTGAGCACGGAAACGTGGGGTATCAGCCCGCTGTAACGGCACTTGACGTTCCAGAACTTCTCGAAGCCGATATCAGCACCAAAGCCGGACTCGGTGACGTGATAGTCAAAGACCTTGAGGCCGACCCGGTCGGCAATGATGGAGCTTTGGCCCACGGCGATGTTGGCAAAGGGGCCGGCATGGACCATGCAGGGCTGATATTCGGCGGTACACATCAGAGTTGGGTTGATGGTGTTCCGCATCCAGGCGGTCATGGCGTTACCCACCTCCAGGTCGCCGGTGGTCACCACCTTGCCCTGTTTGTCGAAGGCGAGGGTAATGTTGTTCAGTTTCTCGCGCAAGTCGGGCAGGTCGCGCACGATGGAAAGGATGGCCATGAGCTCGGAGCTTACCGCAATCCCGAAACTGGACTGCATGGTGAAGCCGTCATACCTGCCGCCCAAACCTATGATGATATTTCGCAAAGACTGGGCGCAGTAGTCCAGGATCCAGCCCATCTCCACCCGGGTGGGGTCGATGTCCAGCCTGGGCATACGGGTCAGGCGCGCAAGCTGTTCATCGGAGTAGTTCCGCTCATGCTGCATCCTGGCGGTAAGAGCCACCATGGCCAAGTTGTGGGCGTTCATGATGTCGTTGATGTCGCCGGTGAGACCCATGGAAAACTCGGTCATGGGGATGAGCAAGGAATTGCCGCCGCCGGCCGCGGTCCCCTTGATGTTCATGGTGGGCCCACCTGAGGGCTGTCGCAGGCAGCCACCAACATTTACCCCGCGTTTTCCCATACCTTCCATCAGGCCGCAGGAAGTGGTGCTCTTTCCTTCGCCCAAGGGCGTGGGAGTAATGGCGGTCACCTCAATGTACTTGCCGTCCGGTTTGTCTTTCAGCCGATCGATGATCTTCATGAAGTCCAATCGGCACAACCTTCCCATAGGGATGACTTCGTCCGCCTCCAGGGCCAGTTTTTCCTGCCATTCATCGGGAGTTGGCATATTCTTCTCAGCCGCTTCCGAAATCTGCCAGTCAGCCATCTTTACTGCATCATAAGCCATTGAAACCTCCTTACCTCCTTGGTTGATATGAATGTTCTTACAGGTGTTATGGTGTGGTCATATGATCGCTGCCGTCATCACCTCCTTTGGACCATGTTTTTTCAGAATGTGTCTATTTTTTAAGTCTCAGACCTTTTGTCCATCAAAGACTGGAATAATACTATTTATCTGGATCCAGGCCCCGGAAGTGCAACATTTTCCACTACCTGGAACGTGTCGGGAATGGTAAGTTAGAAGAAAAAAATAACTATCGCCCGCACATACTAGTAGCTTCCTAACTATGTCTCTGTTCAGCGCTTCGGCAAAAAACTCACATAGCTAGGTTTCAAGACGCCAGGATGTCTTTGATAAGCGTAAAATGGTGCGAACGGAGACCAAATAACGCTTTTGGGGGATTAGTGGCTTAGGCCACCTCGAGAAAAAACATTTTTTCACATTGTTTATCGAAAGGTTTATTTCAGCTTCATCTTTTTGTCAAGACAAAAATGAAGTCCGCTTCGGAAGAGGCGATTCTCTAAGGCAAAAAATCCGTTGAATTTTGAACTGTTTTTCTCTATAGTAACAAACAGATTCCTATAGAGAAATCAATGAGTTTATAAGGATATAGGTCACGACACCAATCCCGTTAGGATGGATATCTCCCTCGGCAGCTTTCGCCACAGCAGGCGAAGCCGGTTTGGAAACGAGGTTTGCCCATGGACTCCCTGTGGCCCGAGGCACGCAGGGCTTTGAAACAGACTCTGACCGCTGAGCAGTTCCAGCAATGGATAGAGCCTCTCAAGGTTACTACCCTGCAAAGCGGCCACCTTGTCTTGCAGGCCCCCAGCCGATTCCATTATTACTGGATTGAGGAACACTACCTTGCACTCATGCAATCATCCTGCCGCATGATAGATAGCGGTGTCCGGCTTCTCCTGCAAAAGCCTGATGGTCAGGGTAAGGCCTCCAAAACCCAGCGCCCATTCATAGGCAATGTACCACTTGCGACAACCTTCCAGACCTCGCAGACCTTTGAGAACTACGTATTAGCTCCCTTTAACCGCTTTGCCTTTGCTGCAGCCAAGGATGTCTGTCAGGACGCCAATGCCGCCTTCAATCCTCTGTTTATTGAAGGGCCTCCGGGACTAGGCAAGACTCATCTTCTCCACGCTATCGGCAATGATTGGCAGGCCAACAATGATGGCAGTGTCGCCTATCTCAGTTGTCGAAATCTCCTTGTCTTCGGTCCCTCCATACCGCCTTCCCCATACGAAGGACTCTGGCAGACCCTGGGCGATCTCAAGGTTCTGTTGGTGGATGATGTCCATCAAGTGCCTCCTGAGGGAAATTTCCAGCAACATTTCAGAGAAATATTTAATTGGTGCTACGACGTGGGGACAAGAATGGTGTTTACTGCCACTCGCCTTCCTCACCAGGTCCCCGATCTCTCCCTGGGCCTTCGCTCTCGCTTAGGCTGGGGATTGATAGCACGCATTCAAGAGCCGGATATTGACGGTTGCTACCAAGTAATCGAAACCTTCCTCGGCGCAAGTAAGATGCCGTCATCTAAAGAGATCTGCCGCTATCTTGCAGAACATGGGCCTCTTAATTTTCACGAGATCAAGGACTTTGTAGAAAAGTTGCAAGAGATTGTTGAAAAGGAGGGCAGTCTTCCGAGCCTGAAAGAGAGATCCTTTGCCATCCATGGAAACACCACTCCTAGACCGGAAAGACTTTCCATGCAAGCCATCCAAAAGGAAGTGTGTGCTGCGTATGGTGTCTCCTTGGAAGCGCTCCCAGGAGCAACCAAAGCCCGTCCCCTGGTAATTGCCCGCCAAGCCGGGATGTACCTTAGCAGAAAGCTGACTGGGTCAACCTACGCTGCCATTGGGGACTCCTTTGGCGGTCGGGATCATTCCACAGTTATTTATGCCTGTCGCAAGGTCCGTGCTGAGATAAGAAGAAATAGAGTGTTTGCTGAACGAATCGTTGAGATTGAAAAGAAACTATTGGAAGATTATAAGGAAGAAGTAACAGGAAAATCAAAGGACTAGTGTTGTTATTTACAAATATACAGGCCTTATGTTTAACATTATCTTTACCAATACCTTAATATAAATAATCAAAGCCTGTAATAAGGAGGGGTAATGGAACTCACCATTCAACGAGATGATCTTCTCAGAGGTTTACAGAAATCCCAGTCTGTTGCAGAGAAACGCAGCTCAATGCCGGTTCTTTCCAATGTGCTTTTAGAAGCAAAAGAGCAACAACTGCATCTAACCGCAACCAATCTGGAGGTCAGTTTTACCGGAAGCCACGAAGCCAAGGTCACAAAAGAAGGAGCGGTTACTATCCAGGCACGAAAATTCTATGAGATCGTTAAAGAACTTCCATTTCCTGAACTCCGCATCACTGAGAAAGAAAACCAGTGGGTAAATATCTCCAGTGGAACTACAGAGTATAATCTCGTGGGACTTCCAGCGGATGAGTTCCCTCAAGTGATGAAATATGAGGATGTAGAGTGGGTTGAGATGGAAGCGCCCTTACTGAAGGAAATGATAGACAAGACGATCTTTGCTGTTTCCACGGAGGAGACACGATACAATCTCTCTGGAATATATTTTGAAAAAGTGGAGACCGAGGATCCCGTCTGCCTAAAATTGGTGGCCACCGACGGTCATCGACTCGCCTTCATCCAAAAGCCACTTCCACAGGTGACCAAATTCGCTTTTGACAAGGGTATTATCATTCCCAGAAAGGGAATGCTGGAACTGAGTCGGCTTCTAGAAGAAAGCGAGCAGGTGCAGGTGGCCTTTCAAGAAAATACTGCCATCTTCAGACAAGGTGAATCCACCTTGATTATGAGACTCATCGATGGCGACTTCCCAGATTATGACACAGTGGTACCGAAAAATTGTGAGAGGGTACTGGAGGTTGATCGTTCGAGATTCATGGAAATGCTACGACGCATGTCCATTATCTCAACTGATCGGTACCGCGGTATACGCTGTAAGATCAATCCAGAACATATGGAAATCATTTCCAACAATCCAGAGATAGGCGACGCCAGGGAGGAGATTCCTGTAACCTACCAGGGTGAAGAGATGACTATCGCCTTTAATCCACGCTATTTTATGGAGATTCTGGCAGTTATGACGAGCAAGGTCATATCGGCAAAGATGATCGACGAATCAAGCGCATGCATAATCGCTGGTGAAGAAGACGAGGGCTTCTTTTCGGTGGTTATGCCGATGCGGTTGTGATGATAGGAGTGCTTAAAAATTCCAAATAGCAAATCACAATGACCAATATTGTCCGCCCTTCGCTTGGACTCCCCACCCTGCGGGCGGGTTCCCAGTTTCAAAATTCCATACCTGTTTTGTGTTTTGGTCATTGGATATTGGAATTTGAGATTTGTTTGATATTTCTCCTTCGGAGTCCCCACCCTCTGGGCGGGGCCCCGGTTTGGTGCTAGGAGTTTGGGATTTCATAGACTCCACCACTCCAGCAGACTGCTGCGAGAGGGGAAATATCCATGCTAGGTTTGTGGGTGGCAAGCTGGTATAATAAAACGTTTAAATAACTTCAAAAAAGTCGTGATGGAGCCCTATGGAAAATCTAGATCAAGCGCCAGGTATTGGTGTGAAAGAGTACGACGCCAGCAAGATCAAGGTACTGGAGGGTTTATCTGCAGTCCGCAAACGGCCAGCCATGTACATTGGCAATCTTTCCACCGAAGGCCTCCACCATCTTGTCTACGAAGTGGTCGATAATAGTATCGATGAGTCGCTTGCTGGCTTCTGTGATCAGATAGATATTCAGATTCAGGCTGACAATACCATCACCGTTGATGATAACGGCAGGGGTATACCTGTAGATAAACACGAGAAAGAAGGTGTTCCTGCGGTTGAAGTAGTGATGACCAAACTTCATGCCGGCGGCAAGTTTGACAATCAGTCTTATCGGGTATCTGGAGGACTTCACGGCGTCGGCGTCTCGGTGGTAAATGCGCTGAGTGAGTTTCTAGAAGTGGAAATTCGCAAGGATGGTAAAGTGCATCACCAGCGCTATGAGCGCGGCGAAACCGTAACGCCCCTACAAACCATTGGTACCACGAAGCGCAGAGGGACGAGGGTTACTTTCAGGCCAGATCCGCTTATTTTCAAAGACATTAACTTTAGTTTCGAAATCCTCCTGAATCGCTTGCGTGAATTGGCTTTTCTCAACAAGGGAGTTCGAATAACCATAGAGGATGAGCGCAAGAATCGAAGACAGCAGTTTTATTATGAAGGTGGGATTATCTCATTTGTGCAACACCTCAACGAAAACAGAGATGTTGTCCATCCCGATGTGATCCACCTGTCCGGCACCAGAGATGGCATCGCGGTGGAGATCGCCCTCCAGTATAACGCCACCTATAGCGAGAAAATATTCTCTTTTGCCAACAACATAAACACCAGGGAGGGTGGAAGCCATCTCAGCGGCTTTAAGGCGGGCCTTACCAGAACAATAAATCAATATGTTGCAGGAGATACCACCCCCAAGAACCTAAAGGAAAAGCTTGAAGGTGACGACGTTCGTGAAGGTTTGGCTGCTGTCATCAGCGTCAAGTTAGCCAACCCGCAGTTCGAGGGCCAAACCAAGACAAAACTGGGCAACAGTGAAGTGAAAGGCTTGGTGGAGACGCTGATCTATGAGCATCTCAGCTCTTTTTTTGAGGAGAATCCGCAAGTAGGTCGTGCCGTTCTCACCAAGGTGGTGGAAGCTGCCAGGGTGCGAGAGGCGGCCCGACGAGCCAGAGATCTTACTCGACGGAAAGGTGTCCTGGGAGAGCACTCCCTGCCAGGCAAGTTGGCAGACTGTCAGGAAAGGGATCCAGCCCGGAGCGAGTTATTTATAGTGGAGGGTGATTCCGCCGGGGGATCGGCAAAACAGGGACGAGATCGGAAATTTCAGGCAGTGCTGCCATTGCGCGGTAAGATTCTCAATGTGGAAAAAGCGCGCTTCGACAAGATGTTAGAAAACCAGGAAATCTGCACAATGTTCACTGCACTCGGTACCGGTGTGGGTAAGGATGATTTCGATCTGTCCAAACTGCGCTACCACCGGGTGATCATCATGACTGACGCCGACGTGGACGGCTCCCATATTCGTACCCTGCTGCTTACCTTCTTCTACCGAGAGATGGAGGAACTCATCACCAAAGGCCACCTCTACATTGCCCAGCCACCACTGTTGCGAGTGAGCCATGGCAAACGGGAAACCTACATTCGCGATGAATCTTCATTCCAGCGCTTTCTTCTGCAGCGTGCCACCAAAGACCGCCAAGTGTGCGTGGAAAAGAGCGGCAAGGTGTTCGGCGGCGATGATCTGTTAGAGCTCATGGAGAAAATGGTTGGTTATTTTGATGTGCTTCATTCCCTACAGAAAAGGGGCTACGATCCCGATTTGATGAAGATCCTCTTAAAACTTTCTTTGGAGCAGCCGCTTCAAGTGGATCGGGCGAGTATGGCCCGGCTGCAGGAAGAGTTCAAGAAAGAAAACTTCGAGGTGGGTGACCTCCGGGAGAATGAGGAATATAGAACGTTTGAAATTCAAGTACGGGCCAAAGAGAATGGTTGGGGTTGGATTACGGTTGGCAGGCATCTGTTCAATATGGTGGCTTTCCGCCGTGCTCTGGAAAAGCGACAACAACTACGTGACCTTGACGAGCCACCCTATAGAGTAGTTGAAGGCGAAAAGGAGATGCCCATCCACTCCAAGAGGGGTTTGCTGGAATACCTGCGCCAGCAAGGAGAAAAGGGCTTGAGCCTTCAGCGTTATAAAGGGCTCGGGGAAATGAATCCCGAGCAATTATGGGAGACCACCATGAGCCCCGAGAAACGCACCTTGCTCCAAGTAACTGTAGAGGATGCGGTTGAAGCCGATACAATTTTTACCATCCTTATGGGAGACAAGGTGGAGCCAAGAAGGGAGTTCATCCAGAACAACGCTTTGGAAGTGAGAGAATTGGATATCTAGCCCGGATATTTCATGAATGACTTGCTACGACCACGGATATGGTCGTCCTTCCTGGCGTCCTCGGATGTCGGTCCCTGCGACGTACCGTTCAGGTACGCCTCGGAACCAACTCCTTGCGGTTGCCAGGTGGCACTCCCATCTTCGTGGTCTCGCGACAGCAATTCATGAAATATCCGGGCTTGATGAAAGCGAGCAGGATGGCGGCGCCAAGGTCTGGGGCGAGGTTCAGGTTTTGGACGTTTCATCCTGTTTTTTTGTCAGTGGTCCTTAACATTCTGTGGGAGCGGCTTTCCAGCCGCGATTCAGTGGTGGGCCTGATGGGGGACCACGGACGAGAAACAACTCATGTAACCATTTTTGCTGAGAAAAACTTATGAGCCAACAAGAGAGCACCCAACGTATCACTATCGAAGATGAATTAAAGCATTCTTATTTAGATTATGCCATGAGCGTTATCATCGGCAGGGCCCTTCCAGATGTGCGCGATGGGCTCAAGCCGGTGCACCGACGCATACTCTATGCGATGCGGGAGTTGAGTAACGACTGGAACAAGCCATACAAGAAATCCGCCCGCATTGTCGGTGACGTAATTGGTAAGTATCATCCTCATGGTGATGCCGCAGTGTATGATGCTCTTGTGCGCATGGCTCAGCATTTTTCGATGCGCTATAGATTGGTTGATGGTCAGGGGAACTTCGGTTCGGTGGATGGAGATCCACCAGCGGCCATGCGATACACTGAAGTCCGACAGAACAAGCTGGCCCATGAGTTTCTCACCGATCTGGACAAAGAGACGGTTGATTTCGCTCCCAACTACGATTCCTCCCTCGATGAACCCACGGTTCTGCCGACCTCGGTACCCAACCTCCTCATAAATGGGGCATCTGGAATTGCAGTTGGTATGGCTTGTAACATTCCACCCCATAATCTGAGTGAGGTTGTCGATGCACTTATCGCCACCATCGATAATCCCCAAATAGAGCTCGAGGAGTTGCTTGCCATCATCCCCGGACCCGATTTTCCCACAGCAGGTCTGATGTATGGTGCCGCCGGCATCCGGGCAGCCTACTCCACTGGCAGGGGGCTTATCAAGGTGCGGGCTAGAGTGGAGGTGGAAGAGTTAGATGGGAACCAGCAACGCATAGTCATCAACGAACTACCATTTCAGGTGAATAAGGCAAAACTTTTGGAGCGAATTGCAGAATTGGTAAAGTTGAAAAGAATTGAAGGAATACGGGACATCCGGGATGAGTCTGACCGGCAAGGTATGCGGGTGGCCATAGATCTGAAAAGGGATGAACATGCCGAGGTTCTGCTGAACAATCTTTACAAGTATACCAATATGGAGGTCACTTTTGGCATAAATATGCTGGCCATTGTCCACAACCGGCCTGAACTTCTCTCTCTCAAAGAAATACTGGGCCATTTCCTGGAACATCGTCGCACTGTTGTCATGAGGCGCACAGCTTTTGAGTTACGCCGGGCCGAGGAGCGGGCTCACATCCTGGAAGGTTTGAAAATAGCCCTGGAAAACATTGATGCCATTATTGAGCTTATAAAGCGGGCGCCCAATCCCAAGGAGGCCAAAGCTCAGTTGATGGGAGAATACGGACTCACAGACAAACAAGCTCAGGCCATCCTTGAGATGCGCTTGCAAAGGCTAACCGGGCTTGAGCGGCAGCGCATACTCGAAGAATACCAGACTCTTCTTGAAAAGATCGCCCGTTTGCGCAAGATATTGGAAGATGAAAGCCTGCTGATAAGCGTGGTGCGCCAAGAACTTCTGGAGCTTAAGGAAGGGTACGGAGACGAGCGACGCACAGAGCTTGTCTGGGATATCGAGGAGTTGGACCTGATAGATTACATCACCGAGGAAGACATGGTGGTCACGGTCTCTCACGCCGGCTACATCAAGAGGAGTCCAGTTCAACTCTACCGCAGCCAGCGACGAGGTGGTAAAGGTAGATCGGGTACCAGGCCGCGTGAGGAAGATTTCGTTGAGCTTCTTTTTGTGGCTTCAACCCATGACTACCTCCTATTTTTCACCAACCTTGGACGTATCCATTGGTTGAAGGTGTATCAGTTGCCTGAAGCCGGCCCTTTGGCGCGGGGAAAGGCTATAGTTAATCTGCTGCAACTGCAGGAGGCGGAGCGGGTGGCCACCATACTGCCAGTGCGGGAATTTGAGACCGACATGTACGTGGTAATGGCCACGAGAAAAGGTGTGGTAAAGAAGACCGAACTTATGGCCTTTGGCAAACCACGAGCTGGCGGTATCATAGCACTGAAAATTGACGAGGATGACGAGCTCATCAATGTTCGGCTCACAGATGGCAAACAACAACTATTTTTTACCACCCAGGCAGGGAAAGCTCTTCGCTGTCGTGAAGAGGAAATTCGGCCCATAGGTCGGGTGACCCGGGGGGTCAAGGGCATGAATGTCGACGGCAGCTCCCTGGTGGGCATGGAGGTGGTGAGTGAAGAGGCCACTATTCTAACGGTGAGCGAAAATGGTTACGGCAAACGCACCCGGACCACGGAATATCCTCTTCGTCGCCGGGGAGGCAAAGGGGTGCTGAGCATGAGGACAACCGAGAGAAATGGCCCCGTGGTTGGTTTTCGGCAGGTTAGTGATAATGATGAAATTATGCTTATTACTGATCGCGGTCTTCTCATTAGAATGAAGGTCAATGAGATTTCCATAATTGGTCGGGTTACCCAGGGAGTTCGCCTCATTAACATCCCACAAGATGAAAGAGTGGTGGATATGGCCATTTTGGCAGAGTCGGAGGAAGAGGAGCCGGCAGGGGATGAAGCAGCGGACAGTTAAGACTAGGCACTAAACACTTAGGTAATTTCGGATTTCGGATTTCGGATTGCGAATTTGAAAAGGCATAGGGCATAGAGTAAGGAGCTAGGAGCAAGAATTCAGGAGAGAAAAAATCAAAGTTGAGTTCCTCTCAACGCTAGCTACTGACTAATTCTGTGTGGTGCCTAGTGATTACTCCCTAGTGCCTAGTTGAAACGGCTGCCTGCTGACCTCCGTCGTCTGACCCTTAATCCCCGTCTCGCCGCGTCGCCCTGCAGTGCCTAGTATAGTGCCACTCTCGGAGAATTAATGGACGAACAGAATACGCAAAAGGGCTTTACGGAGGCTGTGGCCGTGGTGGGCGGCGGTAGCTGGGGAACCGCACTCGCTAATCTGTTGGCCGAAAAGGGTATTGCCGTTACCCTCTGGGTCTTTGAAGAGGACCTTTGCGAAGAAATGCAAAAGACCAGAGAAAATACGCTCTATCTGCCGGGGGTACAACTGTCACCACTGCTCGAACCAGGCAATAGCCTGGAGACGGTGCTGGCCGGGAAGCGGATTGTGCTCATGGCAGTGCCCTCCCACGTACATCGGCGCCTTGCCATGCAGATGCTTGAATTCTTGCAGGGACCGGTTGTGATAGTGAGCGCCACCAAGGGTATTGAAAATGAGTCTTTGCAAACCATGTCCGGGGTCTGGGGTGAGGTCATGCCGGCTGGCATGGACTGGGAGTACGCAGTGCTTTCAGGCCCCAGCTTTGCCCGCGAAGTAGTTCAGAAGGTGCCCACGGCAGTCACAGTGGCCTCCACTTCCAAGGAAGTGGCGCAGGAAATACAAAAGCTTTTTTCCACTGAATTTTTCAGGATTTATACCAGTACTGATGTGATTGGGGTGGAAATGGGCGGGGCGCTGAAGAATATCATAGCCTTGGCTGCCGGCATCACTGATGGCCTCGGCCTGGGTTACAACACCCGCGCGGCGCTGATGACCAGGGGATTGGCCGAAATGAGCCGCCTAAGCACTAGTATGGGGGCCCACCCTTTGACTTTTCTGGGACTCGCTGGTGTGGGTGATCTGGTTCTCACCTGTACCGGTGATCTCAGCCGCAACCGCACTGTGGGATATCAGCTTGGCCAAGGGAAGAAACTTGCCGAGATACTTGCTGAGATGAAAATGGTGGCGGAGGGGGTCAAAACCACGCGTTCTGTTCATAATCTGGCCCAGCAACAGGGAATCGAGATGCCCATTTGCGAGCAAATGTACCGTATCCTTTATGAGGACCAACCAGCAGAAAAAGCGCTAACAGAGTTAATGCAGCGTGAACTGAAACATGAAGTGGACACCTTTTTTGGGTAGCGATCAGCCGTCAGCTTTCAGCTTCCAGACTTGTAGAATACCATTCACAAGCATGCACTCAACTCCCAACACCTGCGCGGTTTTTCAATCCTAACCAAATAATCATTTCTGATCGCTGACAGCTGACAGCTGAAAGCTGAAAAATCCTTCGTGTCGAAGAAGAGCCTTTTTCAACTCAAGGCCCCCGCCAAAGCCTCCCAATTTACCATGAGCAGCCACTACCCGGTGGCAAGGGACAAAGAGAACCACATTGTTGCTTCCACATGCCTGACCCACAGCTCGGGCCGCCCGCGGCCTGCCAATCTCACCGGCGATCTCTCCGTAGGTGGTAACTTTGCCCAGGGGAATCTCCCGCAGTGCTGACCAAACCATGCGCTGGAAGGGGGTTCCCTGAAGATCCAAGGCATGGCTCAGATGTTTCGTTTCACCTGAGAAATACTGTTCTAAAACGTCGATGGCCGGGACTAAAGGCAGTGCATTTTCTTGCACCAGATGGTCGGGTTTTTCCCACAACTGGGAGATTAGGTTTGAGATATCCTTGCCAGGCAAGAACTGGCATGAACAGATACCCTTTTCAGTGCCAGCCAGAAACAAGGGGCCCCAGGGGGAGTTGAGTTGGGTATAATATATTGCCCTTTGCATGGTTCTCATCCTCATTGGACAAATGGTTTCAACGGTCACGCGTCCAAAATAAAATCAGTAATATACGGATTCGTCTCCTTCTCCCGCCCCATGGTTGAGGTGGGTTGATCGCCGTAGTCATGCCCGGGCCATACCACGGTGTCTTCGGGGAGGGGCAGCAGCTTTTCCTTGATGGAATTGAGCAGCGTTTCCATGGAACCCCCCGGCAGATCGGTGCGTCCGACGGCTCCAACAAAAAGAGTGTCACCGGTGATAAGATTGTTTTCCACCAGCACACATACTGCTCCCGGAGTATGTCCTGGTGTGTGGATGAACTCCAGGATCAGCTTGCCCAGGGGCAGTCTGTAACCGTCAGTGATCCGAATATCAACCGGTGGCGCAGCTGAAAGCCCGAATGCCGCGGCCCAAGCCTTAGCCTCATCGGTAGTAAACAAATCGTCATCCAGTTCATGCATTACTGTTTTGGCACCAGTTCGGCCGGCCAAAAGCTGATTGCCAAAGGTGTGATCAGCATGACCGTGGGTGTTAATAATGTAAGACAGCTGGAGATCATTTTCCTCGAGAACCGAGATGATTTTCTCTATGTCATCTTTGTCGCCTGCAGGATCAATAGCTGCGGCCTCCCGGGTCTCTTCACAAGCCACCAGGTAACAGAATACTTCCATCTCACCCACCGTGATCTGCTCAATGATCATAATCAATCCTCCTAAATATCAGTCCAGTACAATTTTGAAAGGTATATTGCCAACATTCTTCAGGCAAGCAAAAATCCACAGGAACTCTTCCCGAAAGCGTTGGTAATCAGAGGGGTTGGCATAGCGATTTGGTCCTCCACTTAGCAAGGGTACTATATCAATTTGCCATTGATAGCCTAGCTTCTTGAAGAGTTGTTTGAGAAACCCATTGAGTTTCTGGCTCGACTTCGAGCTGCCGGAATTCTCCAAAAACCAGCGGCGAGGGGCAAATCGATCGCGATGAGTTAAAACGAATGAAATGGCCTCTGGGAGCTCCTTGTCGGTTACCGCCATACCAGTTTGTGCATTGAAGATGTCCAGATGGGTCCCGGGCATGGATGAAGAGATGACGCAGGGTAGATCTGACCTGAAGTATTCGTACAAGCTCCGGCAACCATTCTCATTGAGTGATAGGTGAACGCCCATTATACACCGAGCGAGCTGGCTCGGAACATCTTGCCTCAAGATGTTTGCCATCACGGTTACCCGATCTTCCAGTCCTGCCCGGCTAACCAGGCTCTTGAATTGTTCCACGTTCTTTTTCCGGCCTCTGCCAAGAAAGAGAGCCTTCTTGTCCATCAGGAGCTGATGTTGCAGTAGTTCTAACATCAGTTCGTGCCGTTTACGAGGCATGTCGTCGTAGGTACCGTTAAAAACGAGGTCGTATTCCTTCCGTTGATCAAGCACCACCGCATCATTTTCTGAGAGATAGTCTCCGTGGGCCAAAGGGGTGGGCATCATCTGAGGTTGGCTGTTGAGAAAAAGGATGTCGTCGGCACTGCCAACCCCAAAAACGCACGCGTCTGCCGCCGTGGATAAGTTTCGCAACCAGGTGTGGCGAAAAACCACTCCCCATGGGGGTTCGACATAGAGTATATATCTTCGGTTAAATTTTTGAAATAGCTTGGAATTAGCCATGAGATAGGGGAGCGCGAAAATCCGGAGAACCCCCTTTTCGTTTTCTTTTCCCGGAGCTTTCAGGACCTGACAGAAGTGTCTTAGTTTGTACTCTTTCTGCACCTTCTTCTGCAGTCTATCAAAGACTTTCTGTTTTTCTTCGGACAAGAACGATCTGATTTCCACATCGTCTCGATGCAGCGCTTCAACCTTGAACAAATTGGACCACTGTTTTGGAAAAGGTAACAAAGCGAGAAAGAATAGAGCCTGTCGCTGCTGAAAGTTATTCTTCTCGCCCTCGGCCAGTTCTCTCAGGATGTGATAGCGTTTCTGCAGACCTTGGTAAGGCCAGCTTAAGCCTCTGGTCTCTTCCAGGATTGGGCGACCCCAATAGAGCAAATAGGACAGGGCAGAAAGCACGTCGCTTCGGAGTTTTCTGTAGAATAAAGGATCCGACCCGGTGAAGAGATCTCCTGAATCAATGAGAGAGAAGAATTTATCCACGGTAGCTATAGATTCGCGAGCTTTGTCTCCTTGAGTCATACCGCTCCCTCGTGGCCACCGCTCTCACAGAACTCAGGATATTGTTGGACGGTGGATTATGTCCGAGATCCGCGTAAAGGCTTTATCTGCAGGTCAATGGTTGGTGCAAACGTGGCAACCTTATACATAGATTACTGACTGTGTCAACCGGCCCAGAGCCCAGGACTTCCCCATTTTTTCACCCTTAATTATGTCAGACCCTAGGCCCAGCGGAAGGCTACTCCACAACGAGCAATTCGCACCATTTTATGGCAGTGTCCCTTTTGAAAATGCACCAAATCTTCATGCTGGCATTTGCGGGGCTGAGAGTGGAAGGAGGGGTGGCTCAGGTGCTCGTTGTTTCGCAGCCTTCCCCTTTGGCCTGTGTCGCTCAGAATATTCTTGGGGAAACTCCTGGCTAGAGCCGGGTTGAAAATGCTCCACCGAGCGCATTCCCCGTAGCTTGTTGGAGCGGAGCGGAAATCCCGTCGCCGGGGCTGCGGGGTTAGCGAGCGAACTACAATAAAATGGAATCATTTCCTTACATTTCGAAGATGCCCTGCAGTTTGCTGCAGGGAGCTTCAATTAGGCCATAAATTTCTCCTGCGGGCATTAAAAATCTTGACAGCCAAGTTCGAGCTACCTATGATGACCACCTGGTCATTCTGTTGTCCACAAATGGAGGCACTCCCAATTCGCATGGAAGAGACCGCTTACGTCCGCCCAACCTTTACCAAGCTGCCTTTCGATAAAAAGGAGCGCATTCTGGATGCGGCCATAGACGAGTTCTCACGCTGTGGCTACGAGAAGGCCAGCATCAACCGGATGGTTGGGCGTCTTGGCATCGCCAAGGGTTCCATATTTCAGTACTTCGGTAGTAAGAAAAATCTATATTTTCACATTTTTGAACACGCTGTGGCTCTGGTGAAAAGGAGCCTCAAACGAGTGAAGGCCGGGACCGAAGGGGAGGATTTCTTCATCCGTCTTGCCAAGTCATTGCAGGCAGGAATTTACTTTATCCGGCGGTACCCGAGGATCTATCAGATTTACCTTAAAATGCTCTTCCAGGAAGATTTTCCTTTCAGAGCTGATCTCCTCAAGACCATACGTTTGTTCTCCATAGACTACCTGAGGCCAATAATAGAGGAGGGAGTAACTGCTGGCCAACTCAGAGAAGATCTCGATCCGGAGTTGGCAGCTTTTTTTCTTGACGCAGTGCTGGACCGCTTCCTTCAAGCTTACTGCGTGGCTTATATGGACTCGGGATTGGGTCTTTTCCAGGCGGAGGATGCGGTCATCGAAGAGAGGATAACAGATTGCATTGAGATAGTGCGGCTGGGAATGGCCACTGGCGACTCACCTACCGGTGAGCCCGCCGCATAGAGCATGGAGCATAGGGCATAGGGAAAATGCAGTAAACGGTAAATGGTAAATAGTGAACAGTTGCAGAATCATCGCCTAATCCGTTCACCGTTCACGGTTTGCTGCTGACCAAACGCTCTGCGAGGCAACAAATGGAAAGCGTGTCAATGATTTCTGAACCTAGCGCGGATATCGCAAAACGGTGGGTGCAGAAAAGCGAGCTTGCTGACATATACGACAAAGTCATGGCCGACCGTCGTCTCTCCCGGGAAGATGGGTTGCGACTGTTTCAGTCCAATGACCTTCTCGCCATTGGGTTTTTGGCCAACTTGGTGCGCGAGCGGTTTCACGGTGAGAAAACCTACTGGGTCTACAACCAGCATATTAACTATAGCAACATCTGCATAAATGGCTGCAGGTTCTGCGCCTACAGTAGACAGCAAGGCGAGGAGGGAGGCTTCCTCCTCGCCTTGGACCAGGTTGCAGCGAAAGTCAAGGAGCGGTTGCACGAGCCCATCACGGAGATTCATGTGGTTGGGGGCTGCCATCCAGATCTCCCCTTTTCTTACTACTTGGACCTCGTCCGTGAGATCAAGAAAATGAGGCCCGAGTCTGTTATAAAGGCGTTTACAGCCGTAGAGGTGGCCCATCTGGCTCACAATGAACGGTTAAGCGTCTCTGAAGTTTTGCAGGCCCTTAAGGAGGCGGGAGTTCAAGCTCTGCCCGGTGGCGGTGCCGAGGTGTTCAGCAATCGGGTTCGGCAGCTTCTTTGTCCGGAAAAGTTGAACAGCGAAGGGTGGCTTCAGGTGGCCAAGGAAGCTCACCTCATAGGGATGCGCTCCAATGCCACCCTTTTGTATGGGCATTTGGAGACCGCTGCTGAACGAGTTGACCACATGCTGGCACTCAGAGAGGCGCAGGATGAAACCGGCGGTTTCATAACCTTCATCCCCCTCGCCTTTCAAACCGCTAACACAGGCTTATCTGGCGTGCAGCCAAGGACCGGTTTTACCGATCTGAAAACAATAGCAGTGTCTCGTTTGCTTTTGGACAATTTTGCTCATATCAAAGCCTACTGGATTATGCTCGGAGCGAAGATGGCCCAGATCGCCCTCCATTTCGGCGCAGATGATCTGGATGGTACGGTCATGGAGGAGCGTATCGGCCACATGGCCGGTGCCCAGAGTGCCGAGGCCCTCACACCGGATGAATTACAAGGTCTGATTCGTGCCGCCGGAAGGCAGCCGGTGGAAAGAGATACATTTTTCAAACCTGTAGTTCGGTCGACGAAATCCCCCTCGATCCCCCTTTACGAAAGGGGGAAGATTTTTAAGTGATTTCATTAATTTCCCCCCTTTAACAAAGGGGGGATAGGGGGGATTTGAAAGAGCTCAGTGTTCTCCTTCGCTTTCCTAATCAAACTGTTTAGGGCTAGCTTGATCACGAAAAACCTTATTTGAGCGCTTACGGGGTTGATCCCCGCCCGCGAAGAGTTTCGGATAGTTGATATGCTTGATTCTGTAGCCGAAAAAGCTTGGAACGGTGAAAGGCTGACCAAGGAAGAGGCCCTCACTTTTTGGGAAAATGCTGATTTCTATACCCTGGCAGCGCTCGCCAATAATTGCCGCCTCCGCCTACATCCTGAACCGGTGGTGACCTATGTGAGTGATCGCAACATCAACTATACAAATATCTGTCTTTCCGGCTGTCGCTTCTGTGCCTTTTACCGACCTCCAGAAGCAGAGGGTGGCTACGTGCTCAGCCACCAGGAACTTGCAGCTAAAATTGAAGAAACACTAGCCTTGGGAGGAACGCAGATCTTACTGCAAGGAGGTCTGCATCCTGGATTGCGGTTGAGCTACTATGAGGAGATGCTCCGATTCATCAAGGATCGCTTTCCCATTCATATCCATGGGCTGTCGCCACCCGAGATATTACATCTAGCGCGGACCGAGGGACTGGGTCTTGAAGCGGTTCTTAAAAGACTCCAGCAAAGCGGGCTTGATTCCATTCCAGGTGGCGGTGCCGAGATCCTGGCGGATGAGATCCGCAGTGAAATTTCCCCTAACAAATGCAGTAGCGCTGAATGGTTGGAAGTCATGGAGTGTGCTCATAGCCTTGGTATGAAAACCACAGCGACCATGATGTTTGGACACATCGAGACTATTGGCCACCGTCTGGAACATCTTCTCAAACTGAGAGAGCTTCAGGACCGGACTGGAGGTTTCACCGCCTTCATCCCTTGGACTTTCCAACCGGACAACACTGCACTGAAGACAAAACCAGCCACTGCAATGGATTACCTGAAAACGTTGGCAATGAGCCGGTTGGTACTGGATAACATCCAAAACCTTCAAGTCTCTTGGGTTACCATGGGATCGGGGGTTGCCCAGGTGGCCCTGCAATTTGGTGCCAATGACTTCGGCAGTACTATGATCGAGGAAAACGTGGTGGCTGCAGCAGGCGTAAACCACAGGCTGTCAGTGGAGGAAATCCGAAAGATCATTAGGGACGCTGGTTACGAACCGAGACAGCGCAACATGAGCTATGAGCTTATTAGAGAGCATAGGGCAAGGATAAATAAGTAAATAAATATGACCACTAAAGACATCAACCTTTATTCTCCCCGTGGCCGCGTCTCCGAGTCGCCGCGTCGGCCTGATTCCCGTCCTGTTCTACACCGGGCCCGGCTGGTTGTGCCCATAACCCAGCCAGCCATAGAAGATGGCGCGGTGGTGGTGGCCGACGGTGTCATACTGGACGTAGGACCATTTCAGCAGCTCCGACGACAATGGCTTGAGGCTCCAGCGAGGGACCATGGTGAGACCGTCTTACTCCCCGCCCTGGTTAACGGTCATGTTCATCTGGATCTGAGTGGTCTGGCCGGGCAGGTTCAGGCGCAGGACAGCATGGCTGAGTGGATTCGAAGTCTGCTGACAGCCAGGGAGCGGCTCAGTCAGATCCAACTGGAACAAGCGCGTCTACAATCGCTGGCATCCCTGCATGCTTTTGGGACGGGAATCGTTGGGGACATTGATTCCTCTGCCACTTTTACCGGAGAAGACAGTGATGGCACCTTGGTGGTGCGGACGTTTGTGGAACTGTTTGGTTTGCAGACCGAGAGTCTTGAGGCTGCCATGGATAGACTTCCCCATCCTGCTCGGAAGGCACTGGCAAACGGCCAAAAGAATGTGAGTCTGGCGGTCCATGCTCCCTATACAACCTCTGCATCACTGCTCAGGGAAGCGAAAGATTGGACCCGTGAGCGAGCAAGGGTTGTTTCGGTACACGCTGCCGAATCTGAGGAAGAGAGTCTTTTTCTCCGCACTGGCAAAGGCCCCCTTAGAGATCTCCTGGAAGAAGGCGGCATGGAACCTGGCAGGTGGCAGCCCCCTGGCTGTGGCGCGGTAACCTATTTGGATCGGCTGGGCTTTCTCGATTCCCTTAGCCTTTGTGTCCATGTCGTTCAGGTGAGCGAAGAAGAGATTCAACTGCTGCAACGTTCCCGAGCGGGAGTCTGCCTCTGTCCGCGCAGTAATCTTTTTATTGGTAATGGTCTGCCGCCGGTGAGGCAGCTCTTGGATGCAGGAGTCCCCTGCGCTATTGGAACTGACAGTTTGGCCAGCAACGCTGACCTTAATCTTTTCAAGGAAATGACCGTACTGGTAGACCAGTGCGGCATTGGTCCGGATGTTGTCCTTGCCATGGCCACTTTTCATGGTGCCCGGAACCTGGGGCTGACATCACACTACGGAAGCCTAGAGAAAAACAAAAGATGGCTTGCCATCCGGGTCGCAGCCACGGATATCGAGTCCGTTATTGCGGCCGGTTGCCAAGGAGCTTTGGAATGGCTGATTTAGAGGTCACTGAGAGGATTAGAGTTGGCAAGGTGAGTTTCATTAATACTTTGCCTATTTTCCACCCTCTGGAGAGTGGCGCGGTTCAACATGATTTCGATATTATAGATGGCACTCCTGCTGTGCTCAACGCTTTGCTTGCTTCTGACCACCTAGATCTGGGAGTGGTTTCATCCATAGAATATGCGCGCCATTTCGAAAAGTATCTATTGCTGCCTGATCTTTCAATAAGCTGTAAGAACGAGGTCTGCTCAGTTTTGTTGCTTTCCAGAGTACCTCTACAAGAACTGGAAGCCCAAGAGATTCTGCTGACGCCCAAGTCCCACACTTCAATAGCTTTGCTGAAATTACTGTTTGCCCGCAGGTTTACCGTGACACCACGGTACCGGGTAACAGATTACCATGCTTGCGGTTCACGGTGGCCGGCTGGTGCCCAGGCGGTTCTGGCCATCGGTGACGATGCCCTGCAATTGCGCCAGAATCCGGAAGTCGCAATGGCGCTGGATTTGGGCGCTGCCTGGCACGAGTGGACGGGACATCCCTTTGTGTTTGCGGTCTGGGCCTTACGTCGTGAAACACTGGCCCAGAGAGACGGGCTGGTACATCAAGCGCACGCAACGCTGCTAGCAGCAAAGGAGTACGGGCTTGGCCATCTGGAAGAGATAGCTACGGCGGTAGACCAGTGCTCCTGGTTTTCCCGACAAGAATGTGTGCAATACTTGCAGACCATAGAATACGATCTGGATGGTGACAAACAGAAAGGGTTGAGACTCTTTTTTGACATGCTTTACGAGATGGGGGAGTTGAGTCAAAGGGTACCGCTCAACTTTTTGTCAGATGCAGATGACGGTAAGCAGTGAACGGTAAATGGTAAACGGTAAAGAATTTTGAGGACACGCTAGACCGTTTACCGTTTACGGTTCACCGTTCACCAGGCTGCAACGGGCAACGGACAACGGACAAATTAGGTTTATAAAATGCTAAACAAGGTAGGGTTGATTCTGAAAATGATCAAAATAGAACACACGGTGTTTGCCCTACCCTTTGCCTTTATGGGTGCATTTCTGGCTGCCAGGGGGTGGCCCAGCAGAGGACAGGTTTTTTGGATTCTTGTTGCCATGGTGGGCATCCGCAGTGCAGCCATGGCCTTCAACAGACTGGTAGATGCAAAGATAGATGCTGCCAACCAGAGAACTCGAGAGCGGGAAATTCCTCGGGGGGTGCTCAAGAAAAGCGAGGTTTGGGTCTTTGTTGCGGCCTCTGCCGCTGTATTTGTGCTAGCTGCCTATGAACTCAATCGTCTCTGTTTTATTCTTTCCCCAGTGGCCTTGGCGGTCACCTTCTTTTATTCTTTTACCAAGCGGTTCACCTGGCTGAGTCATCTAATCCTGGGTGGTGCCATTGGGCTTGCCCCCATAGGGGGATGGGTAGCCGTTGCTGGTAGTTTCCACCCGATTAGTTTCCTTCTCGGGGCGGCGGTGCTCTTTTGGATTGCTGGCTTCGATATTGTCTACGGTTGTCAGGATTATGAATTTGACTGCAACTACATGCTCAAGTCCATACCGCAACGCTGGGGAATTGCCAGGGCCCTAAGGGTTTCGGAGTTCTGCCACTTGATTACTTTTGCGCTTTTGGTTACCGTGGGCTTAATGGCTGGTTTGGGGCCAGTGTACTATCTAGGATTGGTCCTCATTCTGGCCTTCCTAGTGGTTCAACACCTTATTGTGTCTCCGGAGGATCTATCCCGGGTAAATGTCAGCTTTTTCACCATGAATGGTTTCATTAGTTTGGTTATTCTTGTGGCCACTTTTTTCAGTCTATAAAAGAGTCCTTGCACGGCTCGCACTATCTGAAAAGGTGTGGTGGAATTATTCTCGTGATTTCTTACAAGCGATCAGCGTTTGGCTCTCAGCAATCAGCAAGAAGAAGAAAGAAAACAATAGTACTATCTTAAATTGAGCGATTCTCCGTTCATTGTCATTCTGAGGAGTCCCGCCGACGGCGGACGACGAAGAATCTCAGAAGGCGGCTCCACCCAGAAGATTCTTCGCTGTCGCTCAGAATGACATGGATGGTGCTGCCTGTACTCGTGCCGGCCACTAGAATCGTTCAATTTAGGACTATATGACGTCTTTGGAAAAAGGAAGTTTTTTGCTTGGAATTATCTCCAACCCCAGGCTAGTGGTGCTATTATATCAAGCTAATCTAGAAAGTTTTTGTTGAGAGCTGACGGCTGATGGCTGAACGCTAGTTTTCTTCACCAGTTACGAAGGAGGAATTATGGAACAGCTAAAGGTATTCTTGGACGAGAGTGAGATCCCCAGGCAGTGGTACAACATTCTGGCCGACATGCCATCACCCATGAGTCCGCCGTTGCATCCAGGGACTGGGCAACCCGTGGGCCCCGACGATCTGGCTCCGGTTTTTCCGATGAATCTCATCGAGCAGGAGGTAGCCACTGAGCGCTGGATCGACATTCCAGAAGAGGTATTGGAAAAGTACCTTCTATGGCGACCTACCCCGTTATACCGGGCGCGAAATCTGGAGAAACTGCTGGATGCCCCGGTGCAAATCTACTACAAGAATGAAGGGGTGAGCCCGCCGGGGTCGCACAAGCCCAACACTGCGGTGCCTCAGGCCTATTACAACAAAGTGTTTGGCATAGAACGGCTGTCCACCGAGACCGGTGCCGGCCAGTGGGGAAGTGCACTGAGCATGGCGTGTCAGATGTTCGGTCTTGAATGCCGGGTATTCATGGTGAGAGTAAGCTATGAACAAAAGCCTTACCGCCGGATGATGATGATGA
>Ga0316193_10000393_pt1 | contig 26839 bp, 25 predicted proteins | sample MerIslsedime2_MG_FD_207735 | JGI IMG/M metagenome (GOLD analysis project Ga0316193, IMG submission 207735) | Coastal sediment microbial communities from Maine, United States - Merrow Island sediment 2 | ecosystem: Environmental > Aquatic > Marine > Coastal > Sediment | place: USA: Maine... | reverse complement strand
TTTCTGGTGCAATTATGAGGGGGCTATCCAGCGCGCCTGGAGAATTTGGTTCGGACTCCTGTTCGAAAAAATTGCCGGGAGCAATTTTTCACGACCAAAGGGAGCCCGAAGGGCAGCCTACAGGGAAGTAGGCTGTAATCTCTCTTGAAGGTCACGGTATTCTAATTTTTGCGAGTAAGGTAAAGATAGTAGTTAATCAACCCGCGAAAGCGGGTTTTTTTATGTATGGCGCCACCTGGCGTTTGATGAGAACTCCTCTGTTTCTGCGCAATAGCGCACACTAGAGATATGTACTGAATGGCTGCACAGTTACAGTATCTCCAGCTTGAACTCCATTACAATTCTCATCAAGCAGAATCAGGCAATTGGCGCGAGACATGGAAGTGAGTATGCCAGAACCCTGTTTGCCTGTAGCGCAGACAGTCAGTTGAGCTGCTTCGTTCAGCGACAGAATACCGCGTTGGCATTCGAATCGGCCTGCTCGTTTTTTCAGCTCAGAAGTGCTTATTACCTTGATGGTAAGAGGGGAGCGGTCAACCTGGCCGGATAAACGCTGTATTGCAGGCACGACAAATTGATAAAATGTGGTCATCACTGAAACTGGATTCCCGGGTAATCCAAAGTAAGCCGAATTACCTAACCGGCCAAATGTAATCGGGCGACCGGGTTTCATCGCAATCTTCCAGATGTGTATTTTCCCCATGGTTTCGACGATTTGTTTCACATAGTCGGCTTCACCAACTGAGACGCCACCTGTGGTGATGACCAGGTCAGCATTAGCGGATGCATTTTTAAAGGCTTGTCGAAGATCTTCCGGATTATCTTTCACTATGCCCAGATCAATTATTTCAACATTCAGCTGACTCAGCATGCCGTGGAGACTGTAGCGGTTGCTGTCATAAATATCGCCAGTGCCCAATGTGTCACCGACTGGTCGTAGTTCATCACCGGTGGAAAAAAAAGCAATTCTCGGCTTTCGGTAAACTTCAATGTCACCGATACCGATGGAGGCCATCACACCCAGGTCGGCAGCATGAATATAGTGGCCATTTGTAAGTACAATGCTGTCTTTAGCAATGTCTTCACCGGCCTGTCGCACGTTTTGGCCTTGTTTGTGTCCCGTTGCAATTCGTATTTGTGTGTCGGAGATGTGTTCGACGTGCTCCTGCATTACAACGGTATCTGTACCCTCGGGCATTACTGCGCCTGTCATAATGCGCACACATTGGCCTGCAAGACATTGATCCTTGAAGGGCTTTCCTGCAAATGCTGTGCCGGTCACGTTGTACTGGCGTGGGCTTGACTGCGGCAGGTCGTCACCTGCTAATGCATATCCATCCATGGCGGAATTGGTGTGTCCAGGTACATTTAAAGTTGAAATAATATCCTTCGCCAGTACCCTGTTTAAACTTTGATGCAGTGTTTGTTTTTCAATATCTGTTACAGGCGTGATTGTCAACAGTATCCTTTGCCGGGCGTCCGAAACCGTAATGGCTTCACTATCGAAATCATCTGCGCAACTTGCCTGTGTTTTTAATTTATCACTTAACATGGTGCTCAATCATTTCGTGTTACGCCGCATGGGTGGGTGCTTTGCTATGGTGTTTATTAACATAAGAGATGATGAATTCTGTAATCTCATCCACATTGTTTAAATCGAGTAGTTGAAGCGTAGGCGTTACAGTGACGTCTGCGTCAGTTGCCAGTGCAATAATATTTTTATCATGCGTGCATATAAGCGGGTTACCGAGACTGGGTCTGTGGAGCTCGATTTTTGCAAAGCTTTCGTTTTTGAAGCCTTCCGCTATAACCAGGTCGAGATCATTAATGTCTAATGCAGCCAGGGCATCTGATAAATCGGGTTCATTTTTATCTATTGTATTCTCTTTTATCCATGCGATGCGCTTATGTGATGCAACAGCAACCTGTTCGGCGCCGGCTTGACGAAACTCGTAACTGTCTTTTCCAGGATGATCAATGTCAAAATTGTGATGCGCATGTTTTACAACGCCTACACGTAGATCTCGTTGTTTTAACCTGGGAATCAATTGTGTTAAAAGCGTGGTCTTGCCTGTACCGCTAAACGCGCATAAACCTATTAATGGCAATGGAAACTGGATCATGACAGCATGCCTTCAGTTTGCAGTCGGTCGCGTTGCTCGGCTGTGTTTATGTTTCTGAATGTCTCCGGGCAGTCTGAAAAATCAGCAAGTGCAACCCGGTGCTGCCTGTACCAGAGGTCGATTTTGCGCTCACCTGAATCAAGGAAGCTGTTAAGGCTGTTTGATAATGTAACCGGTATTAACGAATAGACGGGTTGCATGCGATCACCATCGTGGGCAACTGCGATTTCAGCATTGTTTTCAGTCAGGGAAGAAATCAGTCGTTCAACCAGGTCGCCGGGTAGAAACGGGCCGTCACACGGCAGGGTGACAATATGGCTTGTTGTTGAGCTTCTCATGGCGCAAATAAAACCGGCTAAAGGTCCTTGATAGTCTGCCAGGGCATCTGAAACGACAGGGTATCCATAGCGTGAATACTGTTCTTGATTGCGATTGGCATTGAGTATAATTGTCTCGACCTGGGGTTTGATGGCGTCGATAACGTATTCAATCAACGGACGGTTTGCCAGTTCGACAAGTCCCTTGTCTTCGCCATCCATCCTCCTGCCTTTACCGCCTGCAAGGATGACTGCCGTTACATTATGTTTGTTTAGCATTTTTATTCAGATGTTTCCTGTAGTGTATAGGCGTAACGTTATCACTAGTTCTGAAACGATGCACACGGCCTTCACTGATCTGTAACAAGGTATCCGTCAATGCGCCGAAGTGTACCGGGTCATGGCTGGATACAACTAATGCCACACCCTGTTGTTTGAGGTTGATCAGTAACTCAATAGTACGTGAACGGGAGCCCTGATCCATATTTGTTATGGGTTCGTCAAGTAATAAAACTCCAGGATTTCTAAGCCAGGCACGTGCAATTGCAACTCGCTGGCGCTCGCCTCCAGACAGTGTTTTCGCTGAATTATTAGCAATATTTTGCAGTCCGGCCCATTCAATAGCTGAATTGATGCGGTCGGTGCGTTGTTTACGGGTGAGCTTGTTATTTAATGAAAAGTTCAAGTTGCTGACGACATCGCCATCAAACATGTATGGCTGCTGGTGTAGATAAACAGTGGTCTGTCTTAGCTGTTGTCTGTATTTATTCAAGTCATACTTGCCGATACCGGTATTGACGAAGCCTGTGTTCGGAACTTCGAGACCGGCAATTATACGCAACAAGGTGGTTTTCCCAGAGCCGTTTTTTCCACATAACAATATACATCTGCCGCTGATTATTTCCAGCTCTGTATCAGTTAAAACCTGCTGATGACCGAAGCGTATCCCTATGTCTGAAAAATATATGTGCGTGCTATGCATGTTTGTCTCTAGTTGCTTAAATGCCCTTTACCCTGGAAGTACTGTAACGATGTATTCAGGGCAAAGGCCAAAATAATCAGCACTATCCCCAGTGCGATACCCTGTGAGAATTCGCCCTTGCTGGTTTCCAGTGCTATGGCTGTGGGAATATTGCGGGTGTAATGCAGGATATTTCCGCCCAGCATCATAGATGCACCCACTTCTGCAATGATGCGGCCATAGGCGGCAAATAATGCGGCAAGCAGGCCGAATCGCGCCTCTTTCATCACTGTGTAAAAAGCCAGTGACGGGCTGGCGCCCAGTGTACGTGCTGTTTCCCAGGCGCGTTTATCAACAGCCTGGAAGGCGGCATGGCCCATTGCTACCAGGATGGGGAAACATAATGCAGTCTGACCCATGATCATGGCCGATTGTGTAAACAATAATTTCCAGTCGCCCATAGGGCCCTGTTTGGAAAGCAGTAAATAAAAAGTCAGTCCGATGACGACAGCAGGTACGGCCAGCAGCGTATTGAATATTGAGATGAGTAATCGCCGCCCTGGAAAATCAGCATTGGCCAGTATGAAAGCGATGGCCAACGCGGGAGGAACACTAATAAGGATGGCAGTGCTGGAAACCTGGAATGACACAGCAATAATTTTCCATAATTCCGCATCTCCGCTGAATAATAAGTGGATTGCATCCAGGGTTATTGATGTGGATTCATCCATTATTGCGTGTTATGGGCTGGTATTATGCCCGGCCACCTGTTTGGCATTGGCTGAAGGTTTAAATAACAAGGTGTCGTTGATGGAAAACCTGCCTATTAATGATTGGCCCGTCGCTGAAGTCATCCAGGATATCAATGCATTTGCGCCTTGATAGTTGATATCGGGATAGCGTTCCGGGTTTACTGCGATGATATGGTAGGGGTTGTACAGTTTAGGATCACCCTGGCTCAGTATTTTTAATGGCGATTTGTCCATGTAGGCTAGCCATGTTCCGCGATCGGTTAGTGTATAGGCATCGAGCTCAGCTGCCATTTGTAAAACCTTTCCCATGCCCTGGCCAACTTCAAGGTACCACTCTCCCTGAGGTCTGATACCGGCTTTTTTCCATAAGCCGAGTTCTTTTTTATGGGTTCCTGAATTATCTCCGCGTGAGATGAATGTTGATTTACTTTCGGCTATTTGTTGTAGCGCTTTGCTGATATCGCTGTCAAATTGAACAGTCGCGTTTGCAGAAGGGGGGCCAACCAGTACGAAATCGTTGTACATCACAAAGAGGCGTTTTTCTCCATATCCGGATTTAACAAATTCTGTTTCCGCTTCGGGGGCATGTACTAATAAAACATCGGCATCACCATCACGTCCCATGCGTAATGCTTTTCCGGTACCAACAGCAATTACATGTACACGGTATCCGGTTTTGTTTTCAAATGCCGGCAGCAGGTAAGAAAGTAAACCGGAGTTGTCAGTGCTGGTGGTGGTAGCCAGACGAATAATGTCTTTGGTGTTATCAACCATGTTCGTATCTGCAATAGCGGCTCGTAGAACAAACAGAGAGGCGAGCATTAGAATATTAGTTATTGTTGATTTAATTAATTGCATGTGAGTACCTGTCATGGTCATTGGCATAAGAAAGTACTGGCCAACCAGTTGTTGTTCTGCTGCTCATCTTGAAGAAGAATGAACGCTCAGCAATATTCAATGAAGCAATAGCTATGCCAATTGAGGGTTGAATTGTGTGTTGGCTCGAAAATCGTTCGGCAGGCTATGTATAAAGCGGATAATTGCTAGTAAATGTCGAGTGAAATAGACGTGAACCTGATAACGTGCATAATATAAATGACAATTTGGGTAATTTTGGCTACACCGGTATTTGGTAGCAAGGACAAATTGTCTCAATATTAACGTTTACTGAATTAACTATGGATAGGTTAGTATTTGTCTCCAAACGTCAGAAATGGTGTGCTACATGAAATCAAGTGAACAGCGATTGAAACACGGTTCAATTCATGAACCTGGATCTGTAGATGCTGGCGATGCAGGCACAGCAATCAAAAATTCAATGAGTTCTGTACTCATCGTTGATGATGAGGCGGGTATACGAAGTTTCCTGCAAAAAGGGCTGGCCAGCAGATTCGGTTTAATCGAAGTGGCAGAAGACGTTGAAACCGCCAATGAGCTAAGAAAACGCTGTCATTTTGACCTGATAATCGCAGACATTCGCTTGCCTGGACGTTCCGGTGTTGAATGGGTTACCGAGTTGCGCGAGCAGGGCAGTATTACTGAAGTCATATTCATAACTGCCTATGCCGACATAGACACGGCTATATCCGCTTTGCGAGCAGGCGCAGCTGACTTTATTATGAAGCCGTTTCGAATGGAACAAATGCATGCTTCTGTAAAAAGATGCATGGAAAAACAAAAGTTTCAACGTGAAAATTATGTTTTGCGTCGTGAAGTTAAAACCCATTATGACAGTGCGGGCATGGTGGGTGATTGCGATTTAATCAAGAATGTCTGTCAGGTAATCAAGCGCGTTGCGCCCATGTCATCGACAGTTTTGATTACCGGTGAAACGGGTACGGGTAAAGAGCTTGCGGGACGCGCCATGCACAAGTGGAGCAAGCGTTCGGGTAGTTTTGTGCCGATAAATTGCGGTGCAATGTCAGCGGAATTGCTCGAGAGTGAGTTGTTTGGCCATACCCGCGGCGCCTTTACCGGTGCTCATCAATCCCGGGAAGGATTGTTTATGTATGCCAATGGAGGGACCCTGTTTCTTGACGAAATTGGAGAAATGCCGTTGAGCATGCAAACCAATTTACTGCGTGTTATGGAACAGCAAAGTATTCGTCCGGTCGGCAGTAACAAGGAATATACTGTTGATGTTCGCGTTGTTGCGGCCACGAACAGGGATTTGTATGAAGAAGTAAAAAAAGGGAAGTTTAGAGAAGATCTTTATTATCGCCTGGATGTACTAAGTATCAGGATGCCATCATTGAAGGAAAGGCTGGAGGATCTGCACGCACTGGTAAACCACTTCTCAGGCATGCTGGCCGGTGAGATGGGTGTAGCTAAACATGAAGATGACAATGAATTGTCTTTGCTTCAAAGTTACACTTGGCCTGGAAATATTCGCGAATTGAAAAACGTGATCGAAAGAAGCCTGCTATTAAACAGAAAACCCAGTGAATGTATGGCTTATGCAGCTCCCAGCGTCCAGACAGCTGTTGAACCTGACGATTCCTGCCTGAGACTCGATGAAATAGAAAAAAGGCACATCTTGAAAGTACTGGCTGATACTGATGGAAATAAATCATCAGCTGCGAGAATGCTGGGTGTATCCCGTAAAACGCTCGACAGAAAAACCAAGTTCTGGCAGGCCGAATAAATCAGTATAGTGACAGATGCCGCCATTAACGCGTTTTATTGAAACGATTCTTGGCACAGTACGATACAAGTTACTGGCACTTGTATTGTTTCCTATCTTGCTGGTTATGCCTATTGCGCTGGTATTGGCGATCTACTGGGGAAAAGGGTTTTCCTACGACCAGTTATTCATAAAAGTTAATACCGATTTATCCGTTGCCCATGATGTCTTCAAGCGAATCCGCGAAGACTATTTAGCCCGCCTGGCGGTATTGGCCGAGTCGCATTCTTTTTATGTTGCCCTGGAATCAAAAGATATTGAATCTATCAATCAACAAATCACCATATTAAAAAATACAACGGGTTTTGATTATCTTCATGTTCTGGATACAGAGGGGAAGCTGTTGATTGGTGCTTCTGCAGAGCCCTACAATCGTGTCTCACAATTGTCGCTCGCGGCTGCACAGGGAGATCCCGGTGTAGGCATAGAGATTTTCGACCATGAAAGGTTGTCGGCAGAAGATAAAGCCCTGGCCAGGAAAACAATACTGCCATTGGTGGAAACAGTGCGTGCCGGACCAACAAGTCGAAAAGTTGAAGATCGTGGCATGGTAATTCGTGCTATTTACCCGGCAAAAAACGCTAAAGGCAAAGTGGTTGCATTGCTGGATGGAGGGGTTTTGCTCAATTCAAATTTTGGCTTTGTCGACACCATTCGTGATTTAGTTTACGGACCTGGAAGTCTGCCTGAAGGCAGTATTGGCACTGTGACTGTATTTCTGGATGATGTGCGGATCTCTACCAATGTGGCATTAAAGCCGGGTGAAAGAGCGCTTGGAACTCGCGTCTCGAATGAAGTAAGAGAGCGGGTGCTGGAACAGGGTGAAACCTGGATCGACAGTGCTTTTGTGGTAAATGACTGGTACATCTCATCGTACGAACCCATCATCGATATTAATGGCGAGCGAGTAGGGATGCTTTATGCCGGATACCTGGAAGCACCGTTCCGGTTGGCTTTGTGGAAAGCGCTGGGTGTATTGGCCTTGCTTTTCATCGTGTTAATGATGCTGTCTGCCTGGTTATCTATACGAGGTGCAAAAACCATATTCAAACCGCTGGAGGCAATGAGCGCTGTCATCAAAGCAACACGTGAAGGTAAACAGCAGCGCATAGGCAGGCAGGAATCAAAAGACGAGATCGGAGAGCTGTCTCGTGAGCTGGATATCATGCTTGATTTGCTACAGGAACGTAGTCAGCAAATACAGCAGTGGGCGGCGCAACTGGAAGTAAAAGTTGCCGAACGCACTGCTGAACTCGAACGTAAAAATGTCGACCTTCATAACACAATCGACGTGCTGAGGAAGACCCGCGAACAACTGGTTCTCGCTGAAAAAATGGCAGCATTAGGCGAGCTTACTGCAGGTGTAGCACATGAAATCAATAATCCGGCCCAGGTGATCCTGGGTAACCTGGATGTTGTAATCGAGACTCTTGGTTCACAAATGGAACCCGTTGGTGAAGAAGTGGAGTTGATCATTCAGCAGGTGTATCGCATCCAGGAGATCATAAATAATCTATTACAATACGCGCGTCCCGGAGAATATGCCGGTTACCTGCAAAAGATTAATGTTAATACGGTTATCAGTAATACACTGAAGTTATTACAGCATATGAGAAGGTCATATTCCTTTGAACTGGAACTTGACATGAAAGCGAAGCAATTGGTGCGCATCAATGAGCAGGAACTTGAGCAGGTGCTGGTTAATCTGATCGTCAATGCAATTCATGCGTTGGACAAGGCGAATGGAAAAATATGCGTAGTGGCTCGCGACTGGGACGATAAGGGTGTGGTGATACTGATTAAAGACAATGGCTCAGGCATGGATCAGGAGCAAATAAGTCGTATATTCAACCCGTTTTACAGTACCAAGCAACAGGGGGAGGGCACCGGGCTGGGTTTGTCGTTAAGCTACGGTTTGATACGACGCTATGGCGGAAATATCACGGTAGCATCAACGCCGGGTTCAGGTGCGGAATTTTATGTATGGCTGCTCGCAGAACCCGTACTGGTCGCTGATGAGGAGACCATATCTGAGCAGTTGCACGAATTAGAGACCGTGGCCGCAAATGTAAGATTTGGTGAATAAATGCGTAAGCTGTAATAGCCAGGATTAAATCTGACAGTCAAAGTTATATTAATTCAAACTCCGTCTATGTTTTTTTGTCAGTACAGCCGAGATTGGCTAAATTGAAAAAGCAATAGACATTTACTCTCGCAGAGGCGCAAAGAACTCAGAGGTGACATGTATTTTTTGCAAGGACAGTATTGTTTTATTCATCTTCCTTTGCGTTCTCTGCGCCTCTGCGAGAAATCAGATGTTAAACCAACAGCATCGGCTGGTTTGCCGACCAAGCGAAAACATGCAGTAACTGTCAGATTAAGTCAGAACCAGTACACTTTAGTTGTGTTGTTGTGTTGTTGTGTTGTTCGCGTTCTTTGCGCTTTTCGTGGATAATTATTTTTTATGAATATCCGCGAATATCCAAACACAGCTATTCAGATGAAAATATGACATGGGCAAAACTGATGCTGTTTGTCAGATCAAATACAGATCGCTACAACTAAGCAGAGTGTGAATATGCATCGATACGCATTGATCGTACGCTGGAAATTTCGTTATCAATATGAATGATGAGCAATTATTACGCTACGGTCGACAGATCATGTTGCCACAGGTCGACATTGAAGGGCAGCAATGCCTGCTTGACTCCTGCGTACTAATATTCGGCATGGGTGGGCTGGGCTCTCCCGTTGCGCTGTATCTGGCGGCATCCGGTGTGGGTAAAATTATTATCGCCGATGATGACAGCGTTGATCTTGCCAATTTACAGCGACAAATCATTCACAGCAGTAACCGCCTTGGGCAGCTGAAAGTGAATTCTGCTGTTGAAGCGATCAAGTCGCTTAATCCGGAGATCAATGTCAGCGTCGTCGCAGACAGAATTAGTGGCGAGAAATTACAGCACAATATTCAGCGAGCTGACATTGTGATAGATGCAACAGATAATCTGGCTTCGAGGCTGGAGATAAACCAGCAGTGTTATACAACACGTACACCGCTGGTATCAGCATCAGCGATTCGGTGGGAAGGGCAGTTGGCCGTATTTGATTCACGTCGGCAGGACAGTCCCTGCTATCAATGTTTATACGGAAGCATGGGCGAAGTGGGACAGAGCTGTAGTGAAAACGGTATCATGGGGCCCGTGGTCGGTATGCTGGGCTGTATGCAGGCAAATGAAGCCGTCAAGCTGTTAACCGGAGCAGGCACTTCATTGATCGGGCGGGTACTCATGCTGGATGCATTGAATATGGAGTGGCAATTTATACGACTTCAGCGTGATCCGGCATGCTCTGTTTGTGGTAACTAAATAGATCAGGTATGGTAAAACATTCAAAAATAACCGCGCTTCATGGTGTTCTGCTCATGAAGCAATGATGATTTATAATAGAGCACAATAACAACATATATAGAAAATATGGATAAAAATACACAAACACAAATTGAAGCAGCCGTGTTTCGCCAGTTAATAAAGCACTTTGCTGAGCGAACAGACGTGCAGAATATTGACCTGATGAATCTGTCTGGATTTTGCCGTAACTGCCTGTCCAAATGGTACAGTGCGTCGGCCCAGGAGCATGGCCAGGAAATCGATTATGAGCAGGCGCGGGAAATTGTTTATGGCATGCCGTATTCGGAATGGAAAGCAAAGTATCAACTGGAGGCAACAAAAGAACAGCTTGACACTTTTAACAGTAATAAAGAATAGTGGTTAAATAGCGGAGAAATACAGCATGTTGTAGTGGTTGGTATTTAATCTCGCAGGCCGCGTCGGCTTGACGCCTGTCATATTCTACAGCTGAATTGCTGTATCAGGACATTAGTGGAGACTCGAAAATTAATTATCCGCTGATACACAAACATAAAAACCTTAGTCCACAGATGAGCGCAGATAAACACAGATGTTTTTATAGTCTGCCTGCCGCTATACGGCCCCAGGCGAAGCAACGCAAATAATATTGTGGCACTTCTGCGCGCGCAGCGACGTAGGCTGGCATAAGCGAAGCGTTGCCGGCGCTGGAAAAGTTCGCAAAGGTTTTATGGTCAGCGAAAAACGCAAAGAACGCGAACAACACAAAAACTTAACTATAGGGTCTAACGCACTGCTATCCCACATAATTGTTACCAGGATGTGTTTAACACTGTTATTACAGTGATTTCATGTCTTTGAACTGCCAATGGACATGAGAATACAGAACAAGAATAATGTCATACCCGCGGACAAATAACATGTTTAATATCTGTGTTTATCTGCGTTCATCTGTGGACTTCCTTTCCATGTCCATTCAGGGGCGATATGCGGGCTATTCATCTCCCCATACCAGTTCACCGGACTTGCTCAAGTCGTAGCCGCTCAGGGTCTCGGCAAGCTGCTGGCTGGAGAGGGATTTCATCCGGCTGATTAATTCCTGAAACAATCGCCGAAACCATATTTGTTTGGGAATGACCAGATCAAACGATTCCCAGCCAAAAGAAATAAAATCAAGCCCGTATTCGGTAGCTGCTGCGCGAACACCCGGTGCAATATCAGCAATGCCCATGACGATTGAAGCGGCTGCTTCCCGTTCGGACAGGGCAATGTTTACGCTGTTGAGATCATCTACGTTCAGGTTGAAAGGAGATAATCGTTCCATTAAAAAACGTTGGGCGCCGGCGCCTGCCTGTCGCAGCGACCATCGCAGCGGGCTGTTAAAAAGCTCCTCGATAGTCTGATTGTTTAAATCAGAGTTTTTGTTGAGCATCAAGCCCTGTTCGCGTCTAAAGGCATGTATAAGTACCCAGTTGCTGGCTTCAGAATGCTGTTTGAGCAAGGCAGGGTGTCGTATATGACTTTCGGTGTCCGGGCCCCAATGGATACCGCATACATCGACACGGCGTGACTCCAGCAAGTTAAGCCCCAGCTGGGTTGCAGTAGGGCTGTAACTGATGAGGGCATAAGAACCTGTGGCAGCGGCATATTCGAGCACAATCCGGTAGAGCAGGGGGTCGTCGCTGCCTGAAAGAATGAGCCTGTCAGTCAGCAGGCCTCCGTGTGAGGAGTCGAGCATCCATTTGTCGATGAGTTCACGTGGGAACATCCATTTCCCGGTTATTTTTGTCGCCGGGATGCGATTATCAGAAACCAGCGCATAGATCTTTTTTTCATTCAGATTGAGGTAGTTGGCGACCTGCTTCACACTCATGTAGACAAGCCCGGTGTCTGCGCTGGTTTGTGCGATTGCGGACATTTTCAAGTGCCCGTTTGTTGTACGTTGGCGCCAGGGCTGCGGTTGCTGCCTGCCCTGGTCATTGCATCGAATTGAATACATTCGGCGCCATTATAAATCAGGAAATGACGGCCCTTGGCTCGCGCGATCAAGGTAACACCGACCTTGCGCGCCAGTTCACGTCCCATCTGTGTAACACCTGACCTCGACAGCAGTAGCGGTATACCCATTTGCGCAACTTTAATCACCATCTCTGATGTGAGGCGCCCGGTGGTATAGAATATCTTGTCGTTGCCCTCGATCTGGTTCAACCACATGGAACCGGCAATGGCGTCTACCGCGTTATGACGGCCGACATCTTCGACGAAATCTAAAATACTGGATTGCTGGCATAATGCACAGCCATGTACGGCGCCAGCGCGTTTGTAAATCTCGTTATATTCATTGAGGTTTTTCAGCAGATCATAAATTGTTGACTGTTTAATATTTGTTACCGGCAGGCGGATTTTTTCGATATTATCCATTAATGCACCGAATACAGTGCCCTGGCCACAGCCTGTTGTTATTGTTCGTTTATTCAGTTTTTCCTCAATATTCTCTGCTGGCTGGTGTGTGGTAACAGCGACCGAGTCGGTTTCCCAGTCGACCTGTATCGATTTGATATTTTTGATGTCGGAAACCATGTGTTGATTGCGCAGCCATCCCAGTATCAACAGTTCTGGTTGTGTCCCAAGTGTCATCACGGTGACGATTTCACGTTTATCCAGATACAGCGTTAACGGGCGCTCTGCCGCGATGTAACTGGTTCGTATTTTGCAAAACTCGTCGACCGCGCTGACAGGTGCTGAAGCATCCAGGCCTGCGTCGGTCATTTCGGGTCTATACAAAATGTCTTGTGTCGGCTTATGCATCAGCACTAACCTCCTGTAACATTCATGTGTCTCAAGATGACTTCCTGTGTATTTAAATCAAAGTTATGACCTTTGGGCTTGATCTGCATTGATTGAACGATGGCATTACGCAAGGCTTCATCATCAGCGGGATTGGCACGTACTACGCGCCTTAAATCCACAGAATGTTCCTGTCCCAGGCATAATAACAGGCGACCCACTGCGGTCAGCCTTACTCTGTTGCAGGTATCGCAGAAGTTGTGACTGTGTGGCGAGATCAGGCCGATACGCGTTTCGCTGTCCGGCATGCGAAAATAGCGTGCAGGTCCCGCTGTTTTTTCGGTCGTGGCGATTATCTCATGGTGCTGGCGCAAGTCAGTGAGGATGTCGTCAGATGAATAATAGTATTCGGCACGATCATGACCGTTGATCATGCCCAGTGGCATTTCTTCTATGAAGCTGATATCCATACCCCGGTTTCTGGCAAATTCAACTAAATCAAAAACCTCATCATGGTTCATGTGCCTGAGAACAACGGTATTAATTTTAACTTTTTTAAACCCGACGCTTAAGGCGGCATCAATACCAGCAAGCGTTTTAGTTAATTTACCGACGCGTGTAATTTTGCTGAAACGTTCCGGTCTCAAGGTGTCCAGACTGATATTGATCCGGGTTACGCCTGCATTACGCAGTGCCAGGGCGTAATGTGATAGCTGGGATGCGTTCGTGGTGATGGTTAAATCGTCGAGGCCATCGAGTTGTCCCAGCTCTTCAAATACTTTCAGAATATTACGGCGCGTTAGAGGCTCGCCGCCGGTAATACGGATTTTATTAACGCCCAGATCGACGAACGACTTTCCGACACGAATGATTTCTTCCAGGGTCAGCAACTGGGTACGCGGTACGAATTGCATATCATCCGACATGCAATAAATGCATCTCAAATCGCAGCGATCGGTAACAGATATCCTTAAATAGGATATTTTTCGATCGAAACGATCGGTCAATTTTATTTGCGAATCGAGCCTGTCGATATTCTGCGTAGTTTCCGGGTCGAATGCCTTCACATTTCACGCGCCTCAAATGTCGTTCTGTCAAGGAACACATAGCAAGAACCGTTCCTACTTTGTTTGAGCAATAAAAATAATCGGTGTTATTTCCAGAACACGGCAGTTGTCGGCATTTACCTCTCATATTAGTTTATGCGTAATACCTGATATTCGCCTCAGGCCTTGCATGTTGGGGACATTTGTCTCTTTTGCAGAAAAAATTAAGGACAAATTGTCGCATAGTTGTATTTCCGGAAACCATTGATCGAGGTATTTATTGATTAATCATTGGTTTTGGTACACACAATCAAGCTTGCCTCAAGCTGGTATGTAACTTGCTAGGTAACTTAAGGATAAACATCAAATGTGTAACCAATGCTATGAAGCCTGATGATGAAATGGCAATAACAGCGGATTTGCCTGACTGTTTTCCAGTGACTGTCGTTATGGAGAGACAGCCGGCAAAAGTAAGCGCATGGGTCGATTATGTCTGGAAGGCGATCGGGGTCACTGTAGGAAATACCCTCGATAGCCAGGATGAATCACGCGTTGAACACCCGGAAGAGGGTTACCGGCTACAAATATATCCTGGATACCAGGTCAGGTTATACGTCGATGAGTGTGACAGTTATTATCACAACCTGATGTCTCCATCTCCAAACTGTTTCATCGTTGTGCGTCAGGATGACGACGATGACGAGCCCAGGCCGTTCATAGTGAGTCTCAGCTTTGATGAAGCCCATGCCTATCTGGAAGGAGATGACACGGTATTTACCGTGGATATGCCGCCGGAACTCTACCGCTGGACAGAATCCTTCGTGCTCACACACTATTGCCCCCAGCAGCTGAAAAAACGAAAACGCAAGGACTGGCGCAAGGATGGATCGGAGCGACAGGCTCGATGAGCCAGGAAAAAACAAAGTCGGCGGAACCTGAAGACGTACCCGAAGCTGGTTTTGTTTCTCGCTGGTCACGACTCAAACATGAGACAGATAAGGACGATGAGACTGCAGCAAGCGAGAATAAAGCAGGTAATCATGTAGTGGCAGAAAACAGTGGGCAAGAAGTCAAGCAGGCGTCTTCAACCAGAATACTGACCGACGAGGATATGCCCGACATTGAAAGCCTGACGCCGGATTCTGTTTACGCTGATTTTCTTTCACCCGGTGTCAGTGAGGAGTTGCGGAAACTGGCGCTAAGAAAGCTGTTTCACGGCGAAGCCTTTAATATTCGAGATGGCCTGGACGAATATGACGATGATTTCACAAAGTTTGAAAAGCTGGGCGACATCGTGACGTCTGATATGCGGCATCAACTAGAGCTGGAGGCACAGCGCAAGGCGGAACAGCTATTGCAGCACGAAGACCCAACGAGTGATGCAGGTAGCCTTGATGATGTGGAAACGAATCGCGATAACGATGAGCATGTCGATGAGAACATCAATACACCTGCAAAAATGAGTGCTCATCCTGATGAAATTCAAAAACCTGCAAACACAGATTTTGACAATGAGACTGAAGATGGCACAGAGTGCGGTGAAAAAGCCGTTTTAAAAAATGAGTAATCATTATGACTAGAGTTGCGCAACCATCAGATGAGATGCGTAATGCACATGCCAATACTTTAGCAAGCGCGGCTGTTGAAGCACTGGTAACCGAATCAACCAGCCTGATCCAGTACAGCTCTCGCGGGAGGGTCGCTGTCATCGGCGGTATCGAGGCGCAGGAGTTTGCGTCGCGTTTGGGAGGTAACCTGACGGCACAGGTCATATTGACAGACGGCGCCGAAGAACCTGGCGTGCCGACGATACCTGTGGGCAATCGACGCCTGCAGATTCAGGGATATTTAGGTAATTTCAATATCATTCTGGGCGAGGAAGGTCGGGCAAATTACGAAACCGTGACTGTGGATCTTATACTGGATTTATTGGTTAAACCGCTTTTGACCATGCCGATAAAGCCTCCGGGTTACCTCACATCTTTAACAGAGGAGCCGTACTTAACCCTGGTTGAAGAGGAACTGAAAGGACTGACGGGTACTTTCGAGAAGCCAAAATATTTTAATTACGACGCATCGATATGTGCACATGGACGTTCCGGTATCACGGGTTGCACGAATTGTATCGATGCCTGTCCGGCGGATGCGATTACATCGCTGCTTGAATCCGTGGAGGTTAATCCAAATCTTTGCCAGGGCGGTGGTATATGTGCCAGCGTTTGTCCGAGCGGCGCAATTCGCTATGTTTACCCGAATGCAACTGACACCTTGCATACGGTGCGTACGCTATTGAATCGTTATCTTGAAGCTGAAGGTAGCAACCCGGTGATTGCGTTCATCGCAGCGGAAGAGGCCGACGCGTTGAATAATAAACCGGCCAATATGCTGGCTGTTGTTGTTGAGGAACTGGCCAGTGTAGGGCTGGATATCTGGCTGTCTGCGCTGGCTTACGGCGCAGAACGTGTATTGCTGATTGACGCTGGCTCAATGCCCGACAGCGTGGCAGCGTTTTTACGGTTACAGCTGGAAACGGCAGAAGAAATATTGCTTGGACTGGGCTATGCAGATATGGCTATCCATGTGGTTGATCCTGCGTCGATGCAACAGCAATGTGTGCTTGAAAACGGTTTCAAAATTGCCAAATTGGCAAATTTCGCAGGATCACTGGAAAAACGCAGAACGGCCCTGCAGGCGATCGATCATCTTTATCAGCAAAGCAAGGCTGCGCAGCCGATCATCACGCTGTCGCAGCAGTCGCCTTTTGGACGGATTGTTGTCGATGCCGGTGCATGCACAATGTGTATGAGCTGCACATCAGTATGTCCGTCCAAAGCGATCAATGCAGGCAATGACTCGCCCAGGCTTGAATTTCATGAAATCAACTGCGTGCAGTGCGGGATCTGTGCCAGCGCGTGCCCGGAAAATGCCATCTCACTGGAACCCAGATTGGTTGCTGATGCTGAACGCCGTCGTGGTGCGGTCACCTTGCATGAAGAAGTCCCATTTTGCTGTATCAAGTGTGGCAAGGCCTTTGCAACAAAGTCGCTGATCGACAGCATGACAAAAAAACTCGCCGGGCATTACATGTTCAAGTCAGAGCGCGCAAAACAGCGTCTGATGATGTGTGAGGACTGTCGTGTGGTCGACGTGGTGCAGGATGAAGGCGCGATGCGCTCGGCCTGATCATGCCGTCTTTCTGGTCAATAGGGTCATTTGCGACCATGCATTTCATACTTTTGAGAACAAAGACACACTGATAGCCCGCATATTGCATGAGAACGCTCTCAAATTTACTTAAGTACATGAATGATATTGGAATTTTTCGTATATTAGAAAAGTGCACTATGTACTCAACAACGCTATGCAGTTTTTGGAAAAATTTCAGCGGCCACTTTGCCCGATTGGCCTGTAACCATAGCTATGGCTATGCTTTTCGGCCAATCGAACAAACTGACTCACTGAAATTCCCCCAAAATTCTGCATTCTCATGCAATATGCGGGCTAGATCATTTTGGGTAATCGCTTATGAATAATTTGCCCTATTTGATATTTTTTTCCTTCGTATTTTGGCGTAGTGATTGCATATGAAAGATAAACGTGATGACACAATGATAATGCAAACACAACAATCATCTGTATGTGGAGACACGGTTCGGGTTGAAATGACGAACCTTGCAAACACGTCAGCAGGCAGTACATCAACTGACGGCTATGGACAGGCTGACGCAGATCAACTGGCAGAGGACCAGTACCGCGCGGGCGCGTACAGCATGCTGGCGGCCCTGTTGCGCCAGCCGCCCCGGCAGGACGTGTTGAATGTGGTTACCGGCCTGGCTGACGGGGTTGAGGATAAGGATGATTTTGCCGTTGCCATGTCGATGCTTGGGCTTGCAGCGCGTGCAGCCACACCCGCTGAGCTGGATGATGAATTTCATGCATTGTTCATCGGCCTGGGACGCGGCGAACTGGTGCCCTACGGCTCCTGGTACCTGACCGGATTCCTGATGGAAAAACCCCTGGGTGTTTTGCGCGATGATCTTGCTTCAATGGGTTTTGTGCGTAATGACAGTATTTGTGAGCCTGAAGATCATGTTGCCGCTTTATGTGAAGTGATGACGCTGTTGATCAATGAAGGACGAAGCATGGGTGAGCAAACACGGTTTTTTAATGCGCATATGTCGTCCTGGGTAGGGCGGTTTTTCGCCGATTTAAGCGAGGCCAAATCAGCTGTTTTTTATCGTGCTGTCGCAAGGTTTGGTAAAGCCTATTTTGATTTTGAAAAACAGTATCTGGCGATGCGTGTTTGAAAGAAAGTTGGGTATGTACGAATACTATCGAAATAAACAGAGGGTCATAACCATGAGTGAAAAAGAACAGCCGGCAGATTCACAACGCCGTGATTTTTTACGAGGCTCAATAGCCGCTGCAACGGGAATAGCGGCCACGGCAGCGGCAGGAACATCGATAGCCGCTGTTGCCGAGACAGCTGTTGGCGTGGAACCTGAAAAAAAAGAAGGTTACCGGCTGACCAGGCATATTGCAGATTATTACAAAAGCGCTGCGATTTGATCGCACAAACGGGCAGAGGTTAGAACTATGAAGCTAATCAAGAAATCAGATCAGGTTATTATTCCCGACGCTGATAGTAGTGCTCAAAAGAGTAACGAGGCGCCTGGTCGTTTTGGCGGCTGGAGCATGAATCGTCGCGAATTCCTGCAAAATTCCAGCCTGGTCGCAGGCGGAGCGGCGCTGACCACCATGTTCAGTCCGGCGATGATACGAAAGGCTGATGCCAGTGTATCAGCAGGCAGCAGCACAACAAAGCAAGTCAAGTCTGTCTGTACCCATTGCGCAGTTGGTTGTGGTGTGATTGCTGAAGTCCAGAATGGCGTCTGGACCGGCCAGGAGCCTGCATTCGATAACCCCATCAGTAAAGGCGCGCATTGTGCAAAAGGCGCAGCTGTGCGTGAACATGGCCACGGTGAACGGCGCCTGAAATACCCGATGAAACTGGTTGACGGTAAATGGAAGAAGGTATCCTGGGACCAGGCCATTAACGAGGTCGGTGACAAACTGCTGGAAATACGTAAACAGTCAGGCCCGGATTCTGTCTATCTGCTGGGCTCTGCCAAGCACAGTAATGAACAGGCTTATCTGTTTCGAAAAATGGCCGCCATGTGGGGTACGAATAATGTCGACCACCAGGCACGCATCTGTCATTCAACGACGGTAGCGGGGGTGGCGAATACCTGGGGTTATGGTGCGATGACCAACTCCATGAATGATATTCATAATTCCAAGGCTATTATGCTTGTCGGCGGTAATCCTGCCGAAGCCCACCCGGTGTCATTGTTGCACATTTTCAAAGCCAAGGAAGAGAACAATGCACCATTGATAGTCATTGATCCACGCTTTACCCGTACTGCAACGCATGCCAGCCAGTTTATGCGTATTCGTCCTGGAACCGACGTGCCTGTTATCTGGGGCATGCTGTATCATATTTTCAAAAACGGCTGGGAAGATAAAGATTTTATCAGGCAACGCGTTTATGGCATGGATGAGATCAAAAAAGAAGTCGCGAAATGGACGCCGGAGGAAGTAGAGCGCGTTTCCGGTGTGCCGGAAAAAGAAATCTACACTGCGGCTAAAACCATGGCCGAGCACAGACCCGGTACCTTCATCTGGTGCATGGGTGGTACACAGCATACGATTGGTAACAACAACACCCGTGCTTATTGCGTGTTCCAGCTGGCATTAGGCAACATGGGTGTGGCTGGCGGCGGTACAAACATATTCCGTGGCCACGACAATGTTCAGGGCGCCACTGACCTTGGAGTGCTGGCCAATACATTGCCCGGTTACTACGGACTCAGTAAGGGTGCCTGGAAGCACTGGGCCGGCGTCTGGGACCTGGATATCGACTGGATCAAAGGCCGCTTTGACCAGGGCAGTTATGAGAAAAGTAAAGACAAGGATGTTGCGGTGATGAATACCAAAGGCATTCCGGTGTCCAGGTGGATCGACGGCGTGCTCGAAGACAAGGCGAATATTGCACAGAAAGATAATGTACGCGCGATGATCTTCTGGGGGCATGCGCCCAACAGCCAGACCCGCGGCCTGGAAATGAAGAAGGCGATGGAGAAGCTTGACATGCTGGTCGTGGTCGATCCCTACCCGACTGTGTCTGCAGTCATGCATGATCGCAAGGACGGTGTCTATTTGCTGCCGGCATCGACCCAGTTCGAAACCTATGGCTCCGCCACCGCATCAAACCGCTCGCTGCAGTGGCGCGACAAGGTCATCGAGCCATTATTCGAATCGTTGCCTGACCACACCATCATGTACAAACTGGCGAAAAAACTCGGCTTTGCCGATCAATTGACCAAGCATATCGAGGTCAACAATGATGAACCCCTGGTTGAGGATATCACCCGTGAGTTCAACCGTGGCATGTGGACGATTGGATACACGGGACAAAGCCCTGAACGTCTCAAGCTGCAGCAACAAAACTGGGCAACGTTTGACTTTACAACGCTTAAAGCTGAAGGCGGTCCCTGTGATGGTGAGTACTACGGCCTGCCCTGGCCCTGCTGGGGTAATCCTGAAATGGACCATCCGGGAACGCCAAATTTATACGATACCAGTAAAAAAGTGGCAGAAGGTGGTCTGACATTCCGTGCCAGGTTCGGGGTTGAACGCGATGGTGTCAATCTGCTCGCTGAAAACTCATATTCCAAAGGCTCTGAAATCAAGGACGGTTACCCTGAATTCAGTGACAAGCTGCTGAAGAAGCTTGGCTGGTGGGATGACCTTACCGACAAGGAGAAACAGGCGGCCGAGGGCAAAAACTGGAAGACGGATCTGTCTGGCGGTATTCAGCGCGTGGCCATCAAGCATGGTTGTTCCCCCTTTGGAAATGCGAAAGCCAGGGCGGTGGTATGGACATTCCCGGATCCGGTGCCGATACACCGTGAACCGTTGTACACGAGCCGGCGTGACCTGGTCGAAAAATATCCTACCTATGAAGATCGCAAGTCGTTCTGGCGTTTGCCCACACGCTATGAATCAATCCAGGCAAAAGATTATTCCAAGGATTATCCGATTATCCTGACATCCGGTCGACTGGTGGAATATGAAGGTGGCGGCGATGAGTCTCGTTCAAATCCATGGCTGGCGGAATTGCAGCAGCATATGTTTGTAGAAATGCATCCAAGGGATGCCAATAACATTAGTATCAAGGACGGTGAAGATGTCTGGGTGGAAGGGGCCGAGGGCGCCAGGATTAAAGTTAAAGCGCAGGTGACCCGGCGCGTTGATCCAGGCGTAGCATTTTTGCCGTTCCATTTCGGTGGTCACCTGGAAGGCAAAGATCTTCGATCCAAGTACCCTGAAGGTTCAGACCCATATATTCTGGGCGAGGCTGCTAACACGGCAATGTCTTACGGTTATGACTCAGTGACACAGATGCAGGAATCGAAATGCAGCCTGTGCCGTATCACCAAGGCTTAAAGGCAGGAGATTACAATGGCACGTATGAAATTTTATTGTGATGCTGAACGCTGCATCGAATGTAATGCCTGTATAACGGCTTGTAAAAACGAGAATGAGGTTCCATGGGGAGTCAATCGCCGGCGTGTAGTTACGATCAAGGATGGAGAACCCGGCGAGCGTTCGTTGTCAGTTGCCTGCATGCACTGTTCTGATGCACCCTGCGCGGCTGTTTGTCCAGTCGATTGTTTTTATACAACGGATGACGGCATCGTGCTGCACGACAAGGATATCTGTATTGGCTGTGGTTATTGCTTCTATGCCTGTCCCTTTGGTGCACCCCAGTTCCCGAGCGCTGCAGCGTTTGGTTCACGTGGGAAAATGGATAAATGCACATTCTGCGCGGGTGGGCCGGAAGAAACACATAGCAGTGAAGAGCATACCAAGTACGGTTCCAATCGCATCGCCGAAGGCAAGCTGCCATTGTGTGCGGAAATGTGCTCAACCAAGGCCTTGCTCGCGGGTGATGCAGATGTATTGTCGGACATATACCGTAAACGCGTGATCAATCGAGGTGCAAGTGTTCTCAACTGGGGAGTGCAATACAAAAAGGCCGGCATAGATAGCTAAAACTGAAATCAGGATAGCACCACGTGTTTGCTGATTGCTTGATCGACATGGCACGTACATTCGGATTGCGATTGCATCTATCAAAACGAGGCTCTATTTGATGGCGAGTGAAACAAATACAAAATCAGCACGAATGCGCAAAACAGTGTATTTCAGCATCCTGTCGTTATTAATTGTGCTTGCGCTGCCTCTGATTCCCTATGCATTTGATGCACTGGCCGTCGATGTGAAGCAGAACAAGGAAGACAAGCTTGTCGCCTTGCAAAGCCCTGCCATCAATTTATGGAACGATGTGCGTCAGCGTAATGGCAAAATAGAAGGCACCAGCCAGGTAAAGAGTGTAGACAGCGGCATACTGATTAACAAAACAGGCGAAGACTGGCGTCGATTCAGGCTGGAAATACTGGTGCCCTACGGCGCTTATTTGATGGCCGGCATACTTGGTGCAATTATTCTTTTTTACCTGGTTCGAGGAAAAACGCTTATATCCGGTGGTCGCTCGGGTGAACGCATACCGCGATTCACGCTTAATCAACGCACGGCACACTGGTTTACCGCGGGCGTATTCTGGCTACTGGCTATCACGGGCCTGATATTACTCTATGGAAAATTCGTGCTGATACCGCTGTTAGGCGCTGAAGGCTTTTCTATTACAGCGGCCGCCTGCAAGGAAATGCACAATCTATTCGGCCCGTTATTCCTGCTGGCCGTGCTTGCCATGCTGATCCTGCTTGTAAAAGATAATTTTTTCAAGCTGGTTGATCTCAAATGGTTTGCTAAAGGTGGAGGCATGTTTGGTGGGCATGTCAGTGCAGGGCGTTTTAATGCGGGAGAAAAAACCTGGTTCTGGATGGTTATGATCTTTGGTATCGCGCTTGGTATCAGCGGCCTGATTCTCGAGTTTGCGATACTGGGACAGGGTAGGGAAGTCATGGCGCTGTCACACATGTTCCATGGTATATCGGCGCTGATTCTGATATCAGTTTCATTCGGCCATATCTATCTCGGTACCGTGGGTGTGGAAGGCACCCTGGAAAGTATGACCACGGGCTCTGTCGATGCAGCCTGGGCAAAGGAGCATCATGACCTCTGGTATAAAGAAATGACTGAAGACAGTGAGACCATTGTATCAGCCGATAAAAATACCCAAAGCGGTATAGCGCAGAGCGGTATTGCCAGTCCTGATACAGGCGGTTAACACTCCGCTAAGATGAAGCATACACAGACTTGAAAGGACATCGATATGTTAGAACAGCTTGTTGATGGAATATTTTGGGATATCGCTCTGGTTGTTTTTTTTGCTGGAATAGCCTGGCGTATTGTTGATGTTATACGTCGGCCCGGGCGTAATGATCTGGCGGAGTCACGCAACTCGGGTATTTCCGGTGCAATAATGGCGAACATACGTGGCTTCTTTCCGCGCAGGGAAATTTCGCCACGTATTCGAATACACGTAATCGCCGGTTACATGTTCCACCTTGGTTTGTTCATCCTGTTAATTTTAGCGGCGCCTCATGTGAAGTTTATCGAAGAACATATTACCGGCTTCGGCTGGACGGCGATGCCCTACGGTGTATTTGTAATAACAGCGATGATTTCCTTTGCCGGTTTGATCCTGTTGTGGATACATCGCCTGCTTAATCCCGTATCGCAGTTGATTTCCAGACGTGGCGATCATGTTGCAACAACACTTGTATTTTTTGTCATGTTGACAGGTTGTATGGCGCTGGCTGAATCATCGACAGGACTCAGGTTATTTCACCGTTTTACCGTGGAATTGTTGATGATTTATTTCCCGTTCAGCGCCTTGATGCACGCCATCATGTTTGTGCCAAGCCGTGCTTACACGGGTTCGTTGTTTGGGCGGCGTGGCGTAAAGCTTTAGTCAGGCGATACTTTGAAACAGGAGATGTAGTTATGAGCACAGCACTGGAGCGTGGAGTCGATATGCTGAAATCGCAGGTCGATGCGCGTGTCGAATCCTATTTTTCAAGTTGTACTCGCTGTGGTGTTTGTGCGGAAGCCTGCCTTTTCTACACTGAAACCGGTGATCCTCGGTATACACCTATATACAAGACAGAGCCGTTACGAAAAGTCTGGCAGAATGAACACACACTGTGGGGCAGGCTATCAACCAGCCTGGGTCTGGGTGAATCGATGACAGAGAAAGACCTGTCTGACTGGGAGGAGCTGGTCTATGACGGCTGCTCCATGTGCAGCCGCTGCAGCATGGTGTGCCCGGTCGGTATTGATATCGCGTACCTGATCCGCAAAGTAAAAGAAGGTATGGCTGCCGCAGGCTTTGTACCTGAAGGACTACAGGCTTCGAGTGAGCGTGCGCTCGAGTTTGGCAGTCCTATGGGATTGACCGCGCAGAGTTTGCGCGCAGCAACCACAGCACTGGAAAAAGAACACGGTATAGACATTCCGATAGATGTGGCAGGTGCTGAATACTTGTGTATGTTGTCATCCAGCGAAGTCGTGCTCTATAGCGAATTTATCGCCGCAATCAGCAAGATATTTTCCGCGGCAGGAGTCTCATGGACACTGAGCAGCAAATATTTTGAAGCCACCAATGCCGGTGTGCAAATGGGTAATTCCCGGATAGCTGCACAATTGATTGAACGAATAGTTGAAGTAGCGACCGAACTTAAAGTTAAAACGCTCATCAGTCCTGAATGCGGACATGCCTATACGACCATTCGCTGGGATGCGCCGAATATACTGGGCCGGGCCTTGCCATTTAATGTTGTCCATATTATGGAATTACTCGACCAGCTACGTGCAGAAGGAAGGCTGAAGACGACGGGCAGCTTCGACGAGCGTCTCACCTATCATGATCCCTGCAATATCAGCAGGCGCGGTGGTGTACTAACGCAGCCTCGACATCTATTGAACCAGGTGGCCCCCAATTTTGTTGAAATGCATGAAACCATGGAAATGAACTGGTGCTGCGGAGGTGGCGGAGGGGTCAGTTCAAACGAGCGTGCAGAACCCTTGCGTCTAAAAGTCTTTAACATCAAGAAACGCCAGCTGGACGAGCTGAATGTGACAACCCTGGTAACAGCATGCTCCAACTGCCGCACCATGCTGGAGGAGGGGATGGAAGAAAATGACATGGATATATCCGTGGTTGGTATTACAGAAATAATTGCAGACCACCTGGCGTAGGCAGAAGCCTTGACGTATCTACGTCGGAAAAACCGGAATGCCACGAAAAACACTGGTCACCATCCGAATAAAGTGAACATACATGTGCTGTTTTTCGCCAGCCTCAAAGAGCATTTAGGGCTAGCTGAACTGCAGTTAGAGATTTCATCGATGCAAACTGTCGCGGCTCTGTGGGAGACGCTGAGTGCGGGCAAGGATGCATTGCCTACGCAGATCCTGGTTGCAGTGAATCATCAATATGTGAAAGCTGATTATCAATTAAAGGATGGCGATGAAGTGGCGTTTTTCCACCCGTAACCGGAGGATAATGACGGCTGTTATAAAAACAGATGTGATTATATCCATGGATAACAGGGTCTGTCACATACTGGAAAAACGTAGTACAGGATGATGTTTCTAAACATCAGGCAGAATATAATACACACGATATCAACAAGCATGGTCATTAAATATGGATGAAGAAGTCCTCAATATGAGCGTACGCAAGTTTCTGAAGAAAGTAGGCATAACATCACAAAGGGAAATCGAAAAAGTGATTAATCAGGCTGTCGCTAACGGGGATATAGATCAAAACTCGATATGTAAAGTATCGATGCAGCTCAATATAGATGTATCAGATAAGCCGCTGACCATTGAAGGGGAAATACATTTGTCCTGATTTTGTGATTCAAACTGAAGTAGCGAGTATACAATCTGACAGGCACGGTCATACCAGCTCAGGCTATGATATTTCGCCAGTATGGCTATAAAAATGCTACAGATATTTACTCTCGCAGAGGCGCAGAGAGCGCAGAGTAAAAATATATCAATTCTTGCCAAGGCACAAAGCCCGCAAAGGTGTTTGGGGTAAGAACAGATTAAACAATGAAGTTCTCTGCGACCTCTGCGCCTCTGCGAGACAATAAATAACTAAATCTCGCCAAGACGCAAAGTACGCAAAGATGTTTCGTGTAAGAATAAATTAAACATTGAAGTTCTCTGCGACCCCTGCGCCTCTGCGAGAGAAAAAAACAAATAAACTCTCGCCAGGACATAAAGCCCGAAAAGGTATTTGGGATAAGAACAAAATAGGCATTGAAGTTCTTGGCGGCCTCTGCGCCTTTGCGAGACAAAAAATAACTAAATCTCGCCAAGACGCAAAGTACGCAAAGATGTTTCGTGTAAGAATAAATTAAACATTGAAGTTCTCTGCGCTCCCGGCGCCTCTGCGAGAGAAAAAAACAAATAAACTCTCGCCAGGACATAAAGCCCGCAAAGGTATTTGGGATAAGAACAAAATAGACATAGAAGTTCTTGGCGAGCTTGGCGCCTTTGCGAGAGAAAGCAAAAACATAATCTCGCAGAGGCGCAGGGAGCGCAGAGGTATTTTTGGGTGGGAAAACATAACACACACTCTGCGCACTCAGCGCCTTTCCGAGAGAAAAAAAACAAATTAACTCTCGCCAGGACGCAAAGCCCGCAAAGGTGTTTGGGGTAAGAACAGATTAAACAATGAAGTTCTCTGCGACCTCTG
>Ga0316193_10000391_pt1 | contig 26882 bp, 23 predicted proteins | sample MerIslsedime2_MG_FD_207735 | JGI IMG/M metagenome (GOLD analysis project Ga0316193, IMG submission 207735) | Coastal sediment microbial communities from Maine, United States - Merrow Island sediment 2 | ecosystem: Environmental > Aquatic > Marine > Coastal > Sediment | place: USA: Maine... | reverse complement strand
TGGAGCGGTTTGCGCAGTCCATGGCGAGCGGCTAGAATCGGGGCGGCTTCAAAGACGTCATTTCGGGCCTGCCGGGCCAACCAGGAGATCGCCATACTCATGACCGAGTCAGAGACCCCAGTGCGGATTCGACAGTTGGAAGACACCGACATCGGAGGTATCACGGCTCTCGATGAGAAGATCGGTGGGCAGTACCGACCCGAGATTTGGGAGCGCCGGATCGGCTACTACCTCAGGCGGGACCCGGAAGCCCTGGTGGTGGCCGAGCTCGATGGCAAGGTCGCCGGTTTCATGCTCGGCGAAGTCCGATCCGGTGAGTTCGGTCTCGAGGAGCCCACGGGCTGGATCGAGGTGATGGGAGTCGACCCAGACCTCCGGGGGCAGGCCATCGGTAGGCGACTCGCTGAGAGAATGCTGAGCCACTTCCAAAACCAGGGTGCCTCGAGCGTCAGGACCCTCGTCGACGAGACGATGACGGAGATCGCCAGCTTCTTCGACAGCTTGGGCTTCGAGCCCGCTCCATTGCGCTCTTTCGTCAAGAATCTGTAGCTGGACTACTTTTCATCCCGGCCTGAGAGGCCCGGAGTCTGAACATGAGTGTGACCAAGACCTACATACCGAAGAAATTCCACCAGGCTGTCGTCAAGTGGCAGGAGACCTACCTGCCGGACTACGACTTCCTGCTCGACAACTGGGACAGGTATTTCCCGCGGGATACCCAATTCGAGCTCTGCGCCTTTCGCGAGATGGGAATGTGCAACGAGATCGAGTGCGGCGAGCAGAAGGGCAGCACCAAGTTCCGACAGGCCGCCGAGATGGAGCACCAGCAGGGCCTTCACGTCTTGGGTGCAGTCAAGGCGCAGGCGAGCACGGAGTTCGGCTCGATTCAGCAGCACCAATTGACGCTGGCCAGGGCGCAGGAGGAGGAAGAGCAGTTCTGGATTCTCCGCATGATGGCCGAAGAGCTTCGACACGGCTACCAGATGTTCCACCTTCTTCTGGAGGACGACTGGAGCGACGTTACGGATCAGTCGGGGCCGGAGATGGTGGAAGAGATCCTCTCGATGCAGACTGGCTCCCACATCCTGGGTGCCTTCAACATCGATTTCGACTCGTTCATCGACAACGTGACGTTCTGCGCTCTGATCGATCGGGTGGGCAAATACCAGCTCTCCATGCAGCGCATCAGCGCCTACAAGCCGATGGCCGAGAGCATGCCGCAGATGCTGCGAGAGGAGGCCTTTCACCTGGCTGCCGGGGTCGTTCCCCTGCGCCGATGGATGGAGAAGGCGGCTCAGGACTCGGTCTACATCACCACCCAGGACATCCAGAAGGCGATCAACAAGTGGTTGCCGCGGGGTCTCGAGATGTTCGGCGATGAGCGGGGCGGTGGCACCAACGTGCGTTATGGTCTCAAGCCGATGAAGAACGCCGAGGCCCAGGAGCAGTATTACCAGGAGGTCGGCAAGGTCGTTCGCGACCTGAACATGCGTTTCATTCGAGCGCGCCTGCCCGAGCTCTCGCTGGCGCAAGCCGAATCGCTGCTCGAAAAGCTCTTGGCGGATGGCGGCAGCAGTCGAGGCATCTCCTGGGAAGAGCTTATTTCTATGCCTCATCGAGACTTCTTTCGGCGTCGCGGCGTGCCGGCCTTCAAGATGGTCGGTTGGGCGGGGGAGAACTTCGACGACGTCGAGGCTTATCTTCGGCATCTGACCGTTCATCTGCCCGACGGTTATCGCGCCGGCAGGGACTTCAAGGACTACGCGCAGATGATTCGCCGCGTCGATTCCGCCGAGCTGACCGGGGATGAGGCAGCCCGCACGATGCCCAGCTTGCGGCGTGTGGGGGGTGTTTGTCCGTGCTCTCGTGCGGTAAGGTGGGTGGTGGAGGAGCCTGACGGTAATGGCTCGGGCGGCCAGGCGCAAGCAGCTCGCTGAGCGGCCCCCGAACCCATCGAGTTAACCCTTACAACGGAGCGGAACGATGAGTCTGTTTGGCCGGCTCGTAGTGACCACTTTGCCCCTGGTACCCAAACCCGTGGTCGGGAAGGTGGCCTCGCGGTACGTAGCAGGGGAAACGCTGGAAGAAGCTCTCGAAGAGGTTCGCAAGCTGAATGCCCAGGGCGCTATCGCCACTATGGATGTGTTGGGCGAAGAGGTCAGCGAGCGCCCCAAGGCCGAAGCAGCGGTCGAGGAGTACATCCGGCTTTTCGAGGCTATCGAAGCCTCGGGTGTCGATTCGAATGTCTCGATCAAGCTGACGCTTCTGGGCCTGAAAATCGACGAGGGATTCTGTCTCGACAATGTGGAGCGTATCGCCTCGGCGGCCTCCACAATCGGCAACTTCGTGCGGATCGACATGGAGGACCACACCTGCACCGATGCCACTCTGCGGATCTATCACCAGCTGCAGCCGAAGTACGGCAACCTGGGCGTCGTCTTCCAGTCCTACATGCGACGCACATTGCAGGACATCGAGGAGATGCCGGAAACGGGCGGCAACGTTAGGCTCTGCAAGGGGATCTACATCGAGCCCAGGGAAGTCGCCTGGAAGGGCTACGAGACGGTGCGGTACAACTTCGTGGCCGCATTGGAGAAGATGATCGCCCGTGACATCTACGCTGCCATCGCGACGCACGACGAGTACCTGGTGTGTGCCGCCGTGGCACTCCTCGAGCGCCACCGGGTGCCACAGGATCGCTACGAGTTCCAGATGCTCCTGGGAGTCGACGAGCAGCTGCGACAGATTCTGATCGACGCCGGGCACCGGCTCCGGGTCTATGTGCCGTACGGCAAGGACTGGTACCCGTACTCCACCCGGCGGCTGCGGGAGAACCCCGAGATGGCCATCCACGTCATGCGTGCCATGCTGGGAGTTCGCAAGGACTAGCTCCAGCATGTAGAATTCCGAGGAATGGGGAAGTTGCTGTAAGCTTTACAGCGCAATCGGTTTAGGGGGATGTTTCATTCTTTTCCTTCGCTCTCTGGTGGAGGTGGACCATGACAGCTGTAGATGATGTAAAGGTTCTGAACCAAGTCGGACTGTTCGAAGGCTTGAGCACCGAAGATCTCAATCGTCTCAATCTCCTGTTGCACAAACGGTCCTTTACGACGGGGCTCAACATCATCACCGTGGCCCAGCCCGGTGATCTGGTCTACGTGCTCCTCGACGGTACCGTGAAAATCTACGTCGACCAGCTCGATGGCTCGGAAGTGATCCTGGCCTTTCTGGGACCTGGCGACACTTTCGGTGAAATGAGCATGGTGGACACCGCCGGACGGTCGGCCAACGTGATCGCGCTGGAGGAGTGCAACTGCCTGATCATGGATCGCAACTCCTTCTATCAGTGTCTCAAGAGCATGAAGGGCCTGAGCTACAACCTGGTTCGACTCCTGAGTCGGCGACTGCGCCTGGCCAACGAACAGATCCAGGCCCTGTCGACACTCGACGTTCGGGGAAGAGTGGCACGGCAGCTACTGGCTTTCGCCCAGCAGTACGGCGAGTCCGATCCCTCGAACAACGTGCGAATTCCGCTGCGACTCACCCAGACCGATGTGGCGGCGCTCGTCGGCGCCTCCAGAGAGCGGGTCAACCAGGTCATCGTCGACTTCAAGGACAGCGGCTTCATTTCGGTCGACCCATCCCACCGTTTCACGGTTCACGACGTTCAGGCGCTGGTTGGTCGCTGCCAGTAAGCTTCAACCAGGCTCAGTAATCGGACATCCTCGACGCACGCGTCGAAGATGTCCCTAGCTGTGTGGGAAGAGCGAGGCTTTGCTAGACTTTCGCTCCGCCCATGTTGCTCGAGCCTCGCGAATCCGATCCTCTCTCCTCGCCCACCCCGTGGGTATGGCGGCTGGTCTAGGGGCATTCGAGGCAGACTAAGTGCTGCGAGACCTCCATGTCCGAAACCTTGCGGTGCTCGAAGATGTCTCCGTCGAGTTCGGCCCCGGCTTGAACGTCTTGACAGGGGAGACAGGGGCTGGGAAGTCCATTGTGGTGGACTCTCTGGCTCTTCTGGCAGGGGTTCGGGCTACCAGCGAGCTGATTCGGGCGGGAGAAGAGGTTCTGTCCGTGACGGGTGTCTTCGAACCGGAAGGTGAGCGGTGGCGCCAGGTGCTGAGAGAGGCCGGTCTACACAGCGGCTCAGATCAGCTGGTCGTGCGGCGCGAGATCAATCGCGAGGGTCGCAACCGGGTCTTCGTTCAGGACCAGCCGGTGACCCTCACCTTGCTGACGCGACTAGCGCCGCAGTTGATTCGGATTCACGGGCAGCGTGAAGAGCTCGGACTGGTATCGGCTCGATTGCAGCGGCAATGGCTCGATCGGTCAGGTGGGGAGAAGGGCGCCGAATTCCTCCGCGATGTTGAGGAGCGTTTTCACAATCTTCGCGACTTGACCGAGCGGATCGAGCGCCTCGAAGGGGACGATCGATTGCGGCAGGAACGCATCGACCTCCTGCGGTTCCAAAGCGGCGAGATCGACGCAGCCAGGTTGCAAGCGGGCGAGGAGGACTCTCTCAAGGCGGAAAGAGACGTGCAGCGTCACGTCGAGGCCATCGGCGCCGCCCTCGGCGGCTCGCTCGGCTTGCTTTTCGAGGAGGAGAGCTCGGCCTCCGTCAGGCTCTCGATGGCCTCTCGACGGCTATCAGAGATCGCCGAGTGGGAAGAGCAATCGGCGGTCTGGTCCAAGGATCTGGAGACGATGTCCATCGAGCTGCAGGAGATGGCCCATACGATGCGATATCGTCTCGATTCGTTGGAGGCCGATCCGGAGCGGTTGAATGCCATCGAGGAACGACTTTCGGTCATCGACAGGCTGACTCGCAAGTATGGCCAGACGGCCGCGGAGGTCCTCGCCTACCGTCAACAAATCGGGGCGGAGCTCGAAGAGTTGGAAGGAGATGTCGAACAGCGGGACGAGCTGGAGGAACAGCTGGTCAGTACCCTGAAGCAGTTTCGTCAGGCGGCCGCCGAGTTGTCGGGCCGGCGGGCCCAATGGGGCAAGCAGTTGGAGAAACGGGTTCACCGGGAATTGCGAGAGCTGGCGATGGCCAAGGCGCGATTCGAAGTAGATCTGTCAACGCGACGACACGAGGCGAGCCGCCTCGAGGTCGACGGTCGACCCGTAGACTTCTCGGCTCGCGGATACGACCAGGTGACCTTCAAGCTGGCTGCCAATCCCGGCGAAGAGATGCTGCCGCTGGCCAGCAGCGCCTCGGGCGGTGAGCTGTCGCGCGTCTATCTGGCACTGCAACTGGCAGTTCGAGGTGAAGGCGGAGGGGAGGTGCCGACGCTGGTCTTCGACGAGGTCGATGCGGGTGTCGGTGGAGCCGAAGCGGCAATTCTCGGCGACAAGCTGCAGCGCCTTGCCGACGGTGGCCAGATTCTCGCCGTAACCCATCTCGCCCAGGTAGCCAGTCACGCCGACCGGCACTTCAAGGTCCGTAAGCGGGTCAGTGGCGGCCGAACCGCCACTCGAGTCGACTGCCTGACGGAGCCCGATCGAGTGGAAGAAGTGGCTCGAATGTTGGCTGGCAAGCGGGTCACCGCTCTATCCCGTTCTCACGCCGAAGAGCTGATCGCTTCGACGACCCGGAGGGTGTCATGAGCCGCCGACCCGAGGTCTGGTGCTGGGGAGATTCTCTCGACGTCATCCGAGAAGCCCTGGCTGCCGGCGAAATGCTCGCCGTGCCGACTGAGTCCAGCTACGCTCTGGCGGTGGATCCCAGGAGCGCGAAGGGAGTCGAAAGTGTCTATCGGTTCAAGGCGAGGCCGGCCGACAAGCCGCTGCCGGTGGTGGTTGGAGCCCTGGAGCACCTCGCCATGCTGGGAATCGACATCGACGATCCCGGCCTGCGGATCCTGGCATCGCTCTGGCCGGCGCCACTCAGCGTCGTAGTTCCGATTCACCGACCGTTGCCCGCCTCCGGTGCGAGCGGCTCGCTGGCGGTGAGGATTCCCGATCACCCACGTCTGGTCGAGTTGCTGGCCAACTTGCGAAGTCCCTTGACGGCAACGAGTGCCAACAGCAGTGGAGAAACCCCTATCTTCGACCCGGTCGACCTCGCACTCAGGCTGGTGGGATGGCCGGCGCTGATCGTCGATGATGGACACCTACCCGGCGGGCCACCTTCCACCATGGTAGCTCTCGGGCCGGAGGGTCTGGAGGTCCTACGGGTAGGTCGCTATCCGGTTGCCGGGCTTCGACGGCGACTCTCGGAGCTGGGATGGAGCATGGACTTTTCCGCAACGATTGCGGAAAAGTCTGCGGATCGTTCCGCAGAACCTCGATGATCAGGGAGCGGCACCGAAGTGCATAGGATTTTGTGCAGTCTCCTCGTTTTCCTTCTGCCGCTCGGAATAGGTGCCGAGACCCCGACTCCATCCCTCGCCGCCGCCGGAGAGCTCTTTCCTCTGGACTCTGTGCGAGCCGGTCTGACCGGCTACGGCCTCTCCGTCTTTCAGGGCGCCATCCCGGAGCGCTTCGAAGTCGAGGTGTTGGGGGTATGGCGCAACACGCAACCCTCGACGAGCTTCATTCTGGCTCGATTGAAGGGTAGGGGTCTGGAGTCCAGCGGTGTGATCGCGGGCATGAGTGGAAGCCCGGTATACGTCGACGGCCGCCTGCTGGGTGCCGTGTCCTTCTCGTGGTTGTTCGCCAACGAGGCGGTGGCGGGAATCACCCCCATCGAGCAGATGCGCCATCTGAGCGCCGGTGCGCCGTCCACATCCTCATCGCAGAACGGGAGTAGGCCTCGAGAGGCCCGAGACCTGATCTCCGGCACTCCTACCTGGCAAGAGGTCCTGGAACCTCTGGGAAGCCTCGAAGGTACGGGTCTGGACTCGGCGATCAGCGGTGTCCAATGGAGCACGGTGGGCTTTGGGAGCGCCACTCGCGCCACTCTCAAGGGGGCGCTCGATAGCCTGTCTGCCGCCGGCCAGGCGTCGGACACCGGGGATTTGAGACTGGTTGCGGGATCGTCCGTATCTGGGGTGCTGGTCGATGGAGACCTGCGCCTGGCGGCAACCGGAACCGTCACCGAACGCAGGGGCGACGAGATCCTCGCTTTCGGTCACCCCTTCCTCGGCGTCGGTCCGCTGAGTTTGCCGATGGCCACGAGCGAGGTCGTAACGGTCGTCTCCAGCCAGATGAACTCGTTCAAGATCTCCAATCTCGGAACGGTGGTCGGCGCGTTCGAGATGGACAGAGCTGCTGGCATGCGCGGCCGGGTCGGAGCCGAGGCCCGGATGACACCCGTTAGTGTGCGGATCGCAGGGCTCGTGGACCGAGAGTTCGACCTGCGAGTTGCAGACCTGCCGCTGCTGACCCCGACCCTGGTGGCCATTTCCACTCTTGGCTCTCTCGAGGCGGCGTCGCAGAGCAGCGGTAGCCAGGGGCTGGACCTCGAGGCCCGGTTCGACCTGGCAGAATGGGGAGAGCTCGAGATCCGCCAGAGCTTCGATGGCGAGCTGGCGTCTCAAGAGGCGGCTTTCTACCTGTTTGCCTTCACAGGCTTTTTTCTCAACAACAGGTTCGAAAAGGTGAGTCTGGAGTCCATCGATATCGAGCTCGAGCAGCACGCGGAGCCCAGGACGGCCCGCCTGGTTGGAGCGCACGTCAACCAGACTCTCGTTCGCCCGGGCGAACGAATCGAACTGGTGGTCGACCTCCAGGCCTACCGGGGCGAAACGTTCCGCGCGACGCTGGCGCTCGACGTACCCACTGGCCTGCCAGAGGGTCGTTACTCTCTGTTGGTCGGAGATGGGGTCAGTGTCGATATGGCGCGGCTAGAGGTTGAGAAGACGGCACCTCAGACGTTTCCGCAGGCTCTCAGATTCCTCCGCTCGTTTCATTCGAGTCGTGAGCTGGTGGCTCTGGGAGTCTTTCGTGGAGAGGGGCTGTCGGTAGGAGGCGAGGTGCTGCCGCAACTCCCGGCCTCGGTGCGGTCGCTGTGGAGCGCAGCTCCCTCGACCAGCGCGACGCCGCTGCGGTTGGCCGTGGCCCAGGAGAGTGTCATCGAGCTGGACCAGCCTCTAGAAGGCATCGTCCGGGTCGACCTCGAGGTGCAACGGGAAGGACCGCTCAAGAAAGAGCCGGCAGAGGGAGACTCTCCAGCGGCCGGTGGGGGTCTGCAGCCATCGACTCCGACATCGACAGGGACCGAGGGCGGCGGCTAACAGGAAAGACCGAAGTTGGTGAGGAGCCGATGTGAAACGACGATCAAGAGGAGTGCATCGACTGATGACGGACTTTCGTTGGCTGGGTTTGGCGGTCCTGGTTTTGGCCCTGGTCGGACCAGCCAGGCCGGCGGAGGCTGAGGTGCGGATCTACTCCATGCAGAGTCGAACAGCGTTCCTGGCCGGTACTCTGGATGGAATCGGAGTGGACTCGCTTGGAACGCTGCGGCTGGCAGATCAAGTGGAGCGGTTGACAGAGGTCAACGAGCCGTTCCTCCTGTCGGCAGCTTCCCATCCAGACGGTTGGGTCGTGGGCACTGGCAACGGAGGCCGGGTCCTGCTGATTGATCGGCAGGGTGAGACGACTGTGCTCTTCGAGGCGGAGGAGCCTGAGATCTTCGCCGTTTGGGTAGCAGAGGATGGCGCGGTCTTTGCCGGCTCTTCTCCGAACGGCAAGGTATATCGCCTCGGCGAAGACGAGTCGACGGTCTTCTTCGATCCCGAGCAGACCTACATCTGGGACCTCGAGAGGGGTGCTGGTGGAAGTCTCCTGGTGGCGACCGGAACGGATGGCAAACTCTTCAAGGTAGAAGCCGATGGTCAGGCTGAGGTTTTGTTCGACAGCCAGGACACGCATCTGAGGTCTCTGAAGGCGCTGCCCAATGGCCAGGTGCTCATGGGTACCGCCGGTGAAGGTCTCATTCTCCGACTCGACCCGGATGGCACCGTTCGCACTCTCTATGATGCTGCGCAACCGGAGGTGGTGGCCTTCGCCGCCGATCCGGACGGCGACTGCTACGCCGCGGTTCTGGCCTCGGAGGCGAGTCTTGTGAGTCTGCACCAGCCAGCGGAAGAGCCCTCTGAGGAAGACGAGTCGAGCTCCGAGGAAGGTAACGATGGCGGCGAGGTGACGGTACAGATCACGGTCTCCGCCGAAAGTAGGGGAGAGTCGGAGATGGTCGGTACGAGACCGAGCGGTTTTCAGGGCCCCCGGTCGGAGATCCTGAGGATCTCTTCTGAAGGTCTGGTGCAATCTTTGACCGCTTTCGAGGAGGAGACGGTCTACAGCATCGCCTGGCAGCGTGGCCGCTTGTGGGTGGGCACTGGTCTGGAGGGCAAGGTCTTCAGCCTGAGCGACGGCAAGCCGGTGCTGGAGAAGGACGTCGATGAACGTCAGGTAGTCGTGCTTCTGGAAGATGACCCCGGTCCTGCCTTCGCGACCACGAATGCGGCGGCTCTCTATCGGATCTCGGGCCGCACCGAACGACGAGGCGTCTACACCAGCCCGACTTTGGACGCCCAGCAGTTCGCGACCTTCGGCAACCTCCGCTGGCAGGGAAAGGTCCCTCAGGGCAGCCAGGTCCGATTCTCCTTCCGCAGTGGCATGAGCTCGGATCCCGATCGAACCTGGTCGGACTGGACACTTTGGCAAGTTGGGATGGAAGTATCGCTGGCGCAGCTGCCAGCCGGCCGTTACTTCCAGTGGCGAGCCGAGTTGGAGGCTGACGGCGGACCCTCACCGAGCCTCAGCGAGATTCAGATCTCCTACAAACAGACGAATCTGCCACCGAGAATCGACAGCTTGACGGTCATGGAACCGGGTCAGGTCCTGGTCCCGGCCAACTTCAATCCAGCCCAGCAGGTCTATGAACCCGTGCATCCGGACCGTCAGGGGATCTTCACGGTATTGGAAGCCGAAACACCCAGCGAGAACCGGCGGTTGAAGACCCTCTGGAAGAAAGGTTATCGAACGCTTCGGTGGAAGTCGGAGGATCCCAACGAGGATGACCTCTTCTTCGATCTGGAATTTCGTCGGGCTGATTGGAATGAGAGCTGGCTGCCAATGGCCAAGGATCTGAGGGACTCTCACCACAGCTTCGACGCGACGGCTCTTCCCGACGGTAGATATCGGTTCAGGCTGAGCGTGAGAGATCGAATCCGGTCCGAGGAATCGGGGGTGCAGCGGTCCGAGGAGATCAGTGAGCCGGTCCTCGTGGACCACGGCGTGCCGGAGTTGGTGGGTGTCAAACGACAGGCAGAGAGCCTGGAAGTGCAAGTCGAGGACAGGTGGAGCCCTCTTCGGCGCGCTGAATTCAGCCTCGATGCGGGAGAATGGCTGCCGGCCAGACCGGTGGATGGACTTCTGGACGGACAAAATGAGAGACTCCTGGTGGATATTCCGGCTTCTGGAAAGCTCGTTCTGCTGCGGCTCATGGATGCTGCCTTCAACGTCGTGACCTTCGATCTATCCCAGGATGGACCATGAGTAGAAAGCGAATCGCCGTTTACCCAGGCTCGTTCGATCCGATTCACAACGGCCATCTGGACATCATCGGTCGATGCCGATCGGTATTCGACGAAGTGGTGGTAGCGGTGCTCGGCAACGAAGAGAAGAAGCCGGTCTTTTCCGTCAGCGAGCGGATGGCCATGATCACGCACGAGCTTCGAGAATGCGAAGACTGCAGAGTGGAGAGCTTCTCGGGCCTGCTGGCCGACTTCATGGACCAGGTGGGAGCTCGCACCATTATCCGTGGTCTGCGAGCCGTCTCGGACTTCGAGTATGAGTTCCAGATGGCGCTGATGAATCGGCGCCTGAATCCCCGGATCGAGACGGTCTTCATGGTGCCCAAGGAGGAGTACATCTACCTATCGAGCCGCCTCGTCAAGGAGGTCTTCTTCCTGGGCGGGGATCTCACCGGTCTGGTTCCCGAGAATGTGCTCCGGGAGCTGGGCGATCGAGCGACGGGGCGGGTCTGAGAGGGCGCCGGTTGAGTCTGGAACCAGCACTGGACGCCTTCATCCAAGAGATGCCCAAGGTGGAGCTCCATGTCCATCTGGAAGGCTCCATCCGTCCCCGGACTCTCTTGGAGCTGGCGAAGCGGCACCGAGTTTCCCTACCGGCCGATACCGTCGAAGGGCTACGTGAGTGGTTCCGATTCAGGGATTTCGAGCACTTCGTCGAGATCTACCTGACCTGCAGCCAGAGCTTGCGCGATCCGGAGGATTTCCAGCTGGTGGCCAGGGAGTTCCTGGGTGAACAGGCAGCGCAGAACATCCGCTATAGCGAAGTCCATTTCACCATTGCCACCCACCTCCGGAACGGTGCCAATGGGAGTGAGGTTGCGGCGGCGTTGAGCGAGACCTTGGAGGAGGAAGAGAGGCGATCGGGCGTCACCGCTCGGTGGATCCCCGACATCGTTCGGGACGTTCCCTGGCAATGGGCGGACCGTACTCTCGAGTGGGCTCTGGATGGGAGAGGGCAAGGCGTGGTGGCACTCGGACTCTCCGGCTTCGAAGCCTCTTCAGACGAGCCCTTCCGAGAGCACTTCAGGGTTGCTCGGCAGGAGGGACTTCACCGGGTCGCTCATGCTGGCGAGCATGAGGGCCCTGACTCGATCCGTTCGGCCCTGGAGGTCTGCCAGCCCGAAAGAATCGGCCATGGGATCCGATCGGTAGACGATGCCGAGCTCTTGGAGGAGCTGGCGGAGCGTCAGATCCCCCTCGAGATCTGTCCGACGTCCAACGTCCAGCTGGGTGCTGTTCCAGATTTGGCGAGTCACCCGATCGAGACGATCCGGACCGCCGGGGTTCCGGTAACTGTGAACTCCGATGATCCCCCTCTCTTCGAGACGACCCTGACCCAGGAGTTTCAGCGCCTGTCAGAGACGTTTGGCTATGGAGCGGAGGAGGTGGCAGCTTTCGGATGGTCTGCACTCCAGCACGCCTTCGTCACTCAGGAGGAACGACGTCAATTGGAGGTCGACTTTCGTCGCCAAGTCATGGAACTGGGCGCCAAGCACCTGGGTGATGAGGCGATTCTCCAACGAGGGCTCGCCGAAGTCGGTATCGAATAGCTCGAAAGAGAGGCTCGAATGTCCAAGCCGAAAGTAGCCGCAACGAGGCCTGCAGTGGTGGAGTTGGAGCCGGGGACCTATTTCTGGTGCCAGTGCGGACACTCGGAGACACAGCCATTCTGCGACGGCTCTCATACGGGGACCGAATTCACGCCGCTGAAGGTGGAGCTGGGCGAGAAAAAGCGGGTGGCCCTGTGCCAGTGCAAGCACACGGCCAACCCGCCCTATTGCGACGGCACTCACGCCCAATTGGATTAGGCGGCGAGCGGCTGGGTTCAGTCGAGCTCTGCCAGAGCCTGGATGCGAGCCGCCTCGAACTCGTCGCCTGGCGTCCAGCTCGGTAGCTCCTCGGTCTGAGCAATAGAGAGACCGGCTTCGAAGGCCAGGACCGTGTCTTCGATGATGCCTTCGAAGTTCCAATCGTCAGCCATCTCATCGCTCGGCTGGTGGTAGTGGACTGACTCCCAGGCCTCGGCCTGCTCCTTGCCCCAGCCGTCGGGGCGACCGATGTAGGTCGTACCGCTGTCGGCATAGATGGCCGGCACACCGATCTTCGAGAAATTGAACTGGTCCGAGCGGTAGAAGGAACCCCGATCGGGAAACTGGTCACCCACCACGGTCCTTCCCTGGCGTGCCGCCGCAGCTACCACGACATCGTCGAGGGTCGATTTCCCGAAACCGATATAGGCGACGTCGCTCGTCCGGCCGAAGATGTTGGCGCCGTCGATATTGACATTGGCAGCGATTCGACCCGGCGGGAAAGTGGGGTTCTTGGCGTAGTACTCCGAACCTATGAGTCCCTGTTCTTCCCCGGCTACGAACAGAAAGAGGACCGAGCGTCGGGGAGGCTCGGGCAGACGAGTGAAGGCGTCGGCAATCGTCAGCACCTTGCCGCATCCGGCAGCATTGTCCAGCGCACCGTTGTAGATGTTGTCGCCCTCGTCGTTCGGCTCACCGATCCCGAAGTGGTCGTGATGGGCCGAGTAGACGACGACCTCGTTCTTCAGGATGGGGTCGCTGCCCTCCAGCAGTCCCGCCACATTTCCGGTCTCCACACTGTCGATGCTGTTGGTCAAAAGCAGAGATGTGGTGATTCCCAGAGGTACAGGCTGAAAGTCACGGCTCCTAGCCGACTCGCGAAGCGCATCCAGCTCGTGACCGGAGACGGCCACGAGACTGCGAGCCGCTTCTTCCGTAATCCACGCCGAGACCTGCGATCGCGGCTCGTCTCCTGCCGGCAGCTCGAATTGCGCACCGGTCCAGGAGGCCTGCACGACCTGCCACGGATAGCCGGCTGAAGGCGTCGTATGGATGATGATGGCCCCAGCTGCTCCATGCCGGGCGGCCACCTCGTACTTGTAGGTCCAGCGACCGTAGTAGAGCCGCCGATCTCCCTCGAATAGCTCCGGATCCCAGTCAGGATCGTTGTTCATCATCAGGAGCACCTTGCCTTCCAGATCGGCGCCCTTGATGTCATCCCAGTCGTACTCCGGAGCTTCGATGCCATAGCCTACGAAGACGAGCTCGGCATCGTCGATGAGAGCTTTCTCGCTCTGCACGCCGCTGCCGGCAATGAAGTCGTCCCAGGATGCGAGGTCCAGGCTGCCATCCTGCCCTTCGAAGGACCACACCTCAGGCGCCTCCGAGGTAATGCTCATGATGGCGAATCTCTGCTGCCAGGCACCGTCCTGAGCGCCCGGCTCGAGGCCCAGCGAGGCCATGGTGTCCTGCAGGTACTGCCGTGCCTTCTCGTCGCCTGGGCTGGCGGGCGCTCGGCCTTCGAACTCGTCACTCGACAGCGATGCGGTGTGGGCCTTCAAGGCCTCTTCATTGATGGCCTCGGTCGCAGTCTCGACGCCCGGCGGAAGATCGAGCGAGACGGCCGCCTCGGGTTCTTCAATGGCCGGTGGAGACTGCTGGCAGGCCGCGAAGGCTAGAACGAAGCTCAGCATGATGGCCACATGGGTTGTCATATCGAGGTCCTTCGAGAATTCGGTTTTCATGGATTCCCTCCGAGGAAAGGTAGTTGAAGTCCTGAACTCTAGCAGAGGCGGAACGCTTCGGAGGTTGGGATTGGGGCAGTCCGACCGGATCGCGGCAGGGGCCAGGAGGGTGCGGCTTGCGGCCTGTCCTTCAGCAGGTTATGGTTTTGATTCATGGGGAAGAAAACTCGGGGGTCGGATTAATGAGGGCGGGTCCAGAATGACGGCTCAGGGTACTACCGTCCGCACGGTCGTCAGGGACTGCTTGTATCTAAATTGGGCGTTTCCGGTGGAGGCCCTGCCGTCCTTGCCGGAACCGCTGCGATACGAAGCTCACGCCGCCGAAGGAGCGAGCCTGGTGTTCGGCTCTGCGCTCCTCTTCCGCCATGAGCATCTCCATGTGGCCGGCTTGCCCTTTCTTCGTCTTTCCTATCCGCAGTTCAATTTCCGCTTCTACGTCACCGATCACGAAGAGGTGCCGTCGATCTTCCTACATCGACTGCTGGTACCCCACTGGGTCGTACCCGGCTCTCGATGGCTGGCGGGCCAGCCGGCCGTGGGGGGGCGATTCAGTTTTCCGGCCCCGACCGCGGAAGCCAATGCTGGCTGCTGGCAATGGGAGGTACATCGCGAAGCCAGCCTCAAGCTCACGGCCTGCCAGGGATCCCCTGAGGTCACCGCCGGTCCGTCACTCGGCTCGTGGGAGCGAATGACCTCCTACTTCCGGCAGCGTCGTCGCGCCTACTTGGTCACTGCTGGTGGCCTGCGGTCCGTCGAGACCAGCCAGCGGTCAGTCCCGATCTGGCCACTGAGCGTCGAGATGCAGGATATTCACCTGCTCGATCTCTGTCTGCCGCTTCCCGAAAGCACTCCCTGGCCCGAGTTGCACTCGGCCTGGCTCTGTCCCGAGATCCCCTTCGTCTTCGAATTGGACACGGCGGCAGCGCGAGAGGCCCAGAGACGGGCGGCGGTGGCAGTGGCGACCGATCCGGCGATGCTGGAAACGGCCTCCCAGCGTTCGCAGCGAGCGGCGGTTCGACCGTCGCGGGGCGAGATGCTGTGCTAGCATCCTGGCGGTGAAACCGATCCCCCCAGAAGGTCGCAAACAGCAACGAATTGCAGTGATTCCGGGCGACGGCATCGGTCCGGAGGTCACGGCCGAGGCGATGAAGGTGCTGGCGGCCGTGCGGCAGAAGTGGAACCTGGATCTGACCCCGGTCGACTTTCCCTGGAGCGCAGATCACTATCTCCAGACTGGTGAGACGCTTCCCGATGGCGCCCTGGACGATCTGCGTGAGAACTACGATGCGATCTATATCGGGGCCTTTGGCGATCCCCGGGTGCCCGACATGAAGCACGCCGCGGATGTGTTGCTGGGTATCCGATTCGGCCTCGATCTCTACATCAACTTCCGTCCGATCAAGCTTTACGCAGAGCACCTCAGCCCACTTCGGGGCAAAGGAGTTGCCGACGTCGATTTCGTGGTCTTCCGGGAGAACACCGAAGGGGCCTATGTTGGAGTCGGAGGCATCTTCAAAAAGGACACCCCCGACGAAGTCGCGGTACAGGAGGAAATCCATACGCGCAAAGGGGTCGAGCGGATCCTGCGAGCTGCCTTCGAGTACGCCACGGAGCGTGGTTTCAGCAAGGTTTGCATGGCCGACAAGTCGAACGTCATGCGTTTTGGCCACGACCTCTGGCAACGCGCATTTGCTGACGTCTCTTCGGACTATCCCCAGATCGAGGCCTCCCATCTGTTTGTCGACGCCTTGGCCATGCAGTTGGTCCGCAAGCCCGAGCAATTCGAGGTCATCGTCACGAACAACATGTTCGGCGACATACTCACCGATCTAGGAGCGGCCCTGCAGGGTGGGCTCGGAATGGCCGCCTCGGCCAACTTGCATCCCGGTCACACGTCGATGTTCGAACCGGTTCATGGGTCGGCGCCCAAGTACGCCGGCCTGGGCACGGCGAATCCCATGGCCGCTATCCTGACACTGGCCCTTCTGTTGGACACTCTCGGACACCAGGAGGCTGCGACGGCGGTCGAAGACGCCGTAGGCCGAGCTCTTGAAGGAGGAGTCACGACCGCAGACCTGGGAGGTCGAAGCTCCACCTCGGAAGTTGGGGACTTCCTGGCACGTGCGACGGTCGGTAGCTGAGACCGGCTGATCTCCGATGTCCGATCGCAAGACCGCGACCGGTTCGTCAACAGAGCCCCTCTGGCGGCGGGCCGTCCAGCGCTATCTGGAATCCCTTTTGCTGGAGCGTGGGCTCTCGAAGCGCACGGTCGAGGCCTACGGATCGGATCTGTCTCGTCTGGGCGATTCCCTGGACCAACTGGAAGTCGACCCTCTGGCGGCTGACCAGGAGGCCATCGCCGCACATCTCAGACAGCTGCGCAGACAGGGACTGTCGCCGCGCTCTATCGCTCGAGCCCTGGTGTCGATCCGCGGCTTCTACCGCCACTTGGAGGAGGTTGGCGAACGGCCCGACAACCCTGCGGTCAACCTCTCTCCACCCCGGCTCTGGCGTCGGTTGCCGAAGGTACTGACGGAGACCGAGGTGGAGTCCCTTCTGGGGGCGCCGGACCTGGACCGGCTGTCAGGACTTCGAGACAAAGCCATGCTGGAGCTGCTGTACGCCACCGGGCTGCGCGTCAGCGAGTTGGTCGGACTGCAGCTGTCCCAGCTGCGCTTGGACTTCGGCTTCATCGTAGTCCTCGGCAAGGGAGGTAAAGAGCGTGTCGTTCCCGTGGGCGAGCAGGCTGAGGCCTGGCTGACTCGCTATCTCAGGGAGGCGCGCCCGCAACTGCTGACCGGCCGTCACGAGATCGTCTTCGTGAATCAGCGGGGTGCACCACTGAGCCGACAGGGATTCTGGAAGATCATCAAGGGGTATGGTCTGCGAGCGGGGGTGGGGGATGTCTCGCCGCACGTGCTGCGCCACAGCTTCGCAACCCATCTTTTGGAACATGGCGCCGACCTGCGCGCGGTGCAGATGATGCTTGGACACTCCGACATATCGACAACCCAGATCTACACCCATATCCATGCCCAGCGATTGCGCAGTCTCTACGACGAGTTCCACCCGAGGAGTAGCTCGCGTTGAGTTGGTGGCGACTGACCGGCCGACGTCCCGGCTTTCCGGCCTGGCTCTCGATGCTTCTCCTCGCGGCGCCATCGAGCTCGAGCGCTGAGCTCGTGGTGATGACCGATGGCCAGGTGCTGAAAGTGGAGTCCTTCGAGCGCCAGGAGGACAGGATTGTACTGGGCTTGCGAGACGGCGGGCGACTGACGATCTCGATCGAGCGGGTAGCGCGCATTGTCGAAGACGAGATTGTCGAACGGCCGGCCGCTGGGGAGCGCTACGCGGTGGGCGACCTGGCACTCTGGTTCGAGGGTTCCTCGGTTGTTCCTGATACGCCGTTCGGTGAGCTGATCTACGAGACTTCCCGGCGGCACGAGGTCAATCCGCTCTTGGTCGCAGCCATGGTCCGGGCGGAGTCGGCCTTCGATACTCGAGCGGTTTCGCCCAAGGGTGCCATGGGCCTTCTGCAATTGATGCCGGCCACTGCCACGCGATTCGGCCTTCAGCAGCCCCAAGCTTTCGATCCGGCTTCGAACCTTGAAGCGGGGGTGCGCTACATCAAGTGGCTCGGAGAGAAGTTCGCTGGCGATCTCGTTCTGGTCCTGGCCGGCTACAACGCCGGCGAGGCCATGGTCGAGCGACACGAGGGAGTGCCGCCCTTTCGCGAGACCGACAATTACATTCAGCGGGTCCTGGAGTTCGCGGACGCCGCCACCGCAGGGCGATAGTGCATCGCCACCAGGGTCCTGTCGTCCGAGGCTGGGACACCTCGGGCATGGCTTTCGACAGCCGCCAAGAGGCGTTGGCTCACCTGTTCCACACCGTCGGCTGGTCCATTCAGTGCTTGCTTGAGCCGGTCGTAGCCGAACGGTTCTCCGCTCGGATCGAGGCCCTCGATCAGGCCATCCGAGAGCCAGACGACCACGTCATTGCCCTCGAGCGTGATCTGTTTCTGGCCGAAGGACTCGCCAAGAGCCCCAAGGGGGTTGCCGGGCAGCAGAATCTCATGCGCGAAGCCGCCACGCAGTAGGTAGGTGGGGGGGTGCCCGGCGTTCGTCAGCTCCATCTCGCCTGCTTCCAGGTCGATGAAGGCGATGGAGGCGGTAACAAAAAACCGGCTCTCGTTCTCGGAGTTGACCATGGTGCTGAGTCGGCGCAGAATTTCCTTGGCAGGCTTTCCTTCCTCCACCAGAATCACAAGGGCAGCCTTCAGCATGGCCATCCGCAGCCCTGTTGGCAGGCCGTGGCCCGACACGTCGGCAATCACCACGACCAATCGCTGATCGTCGAGGCGCAGGATGTCGAAGTAGTCTCCACCGATGGCCGCGCTGGGCTCGAAGAGGGTGGAGAATTGTGCGGCCTCAGAGGTCGGAATGTCGGCCGGGATGAGGCTCTGCTGCAGGTCACGAGCGATCTGCAGCTCCTTGTCGAGGATCTCCTTTTGGGCTACCGCAGCCACAGATTCCTCGAGATTGGCCGTCATCTCGTTGAAGGACCGCTGCAGCTCGCCTATCTGGTCGCCTCGCTTGACGGGGATACGGGTTGAGAAGTCTCCAGCCCTCACCGAGTTGGTGGCGCGACTCAAGCGGTTCACCGCGCGGCTGAGCGCGAAGATCAGGAAGAAGGCCATGAGGAAGGCGAAGCCGTAGATGGTTGCGAGGAGGCCCGTCACCGAGATGAGGCTGGCCCACACTGCGGTGTTGACCTCTGCGGATCCCGAGAAAAGGTGTTTGAAGACTCTCGCCGGCCTGCCTCTGAGAGTGGCGACGACATCATCTGTCAGCACTGACCCATCTTGCAGGCTCCTGAGCGGACCGGCCAATTCACCCCAAAGAAGGATGGGACGTTGCCACCAGGATCGTTTCTCGCCGTCGGTGAGTGCGGGCTCGTGAACCTCGGCCCTGCCGCCCTTGAAGGGTACCAGGGCGAATTCGCGGCTCCCCAGGCTGACCTGGATTGTTCCCTCTTTGTCGGGATCGTCGCTGCGCATCAAGGTCACATCGAGGTCGTTGCGTCGTCCGAGCTCTTCGTCGATCGGTCCAACGTACACCGCCAAGACGCCCCTGTCGCCTCCCGCAGCGCTACCGACGAGGGTGGGGATCTCGTCCGCCAGGGCTACGAAGGGTTGAACCGGCTCTGTGCTGGACGGTTCCTGCTCCAGGCCCTCTTGGTTGTCGAGCCAACCGGGCCATTCAGAGGGCAGCAGTTTCGAGCCCGCCACTCGGCGACCCTTGCGGTAGTAGGCGAAATCGATTCGACCGGCTCGATCCACCTCTGCTTCGCGGCCGCTGGCGAATCCGACCAATGCGATCTCAGCCGCATGCTGCACCTCGAGTTGGAGCGAGCTCGCTGCATCTCGATAGAGGTGCCCGAGAAAATAGCCACTCAAGAGAAAGCCGTTGAGGATCAGCAGCAGGGCCAAGAGTGGGATGGGGAAGATGCCGATCAGAAAGTAGGAAAATGCCAATCGTCGACCAACACTCCACAGGAACTTGCGCAGACCCTTCCATAGCAGCCAGAGAAGGGCCAACAGGGAGAAGCCGAGCAGCAGCCCCTTGGCCAAGAGTGACAAAATGGCGGAATCCGCGGTCAGGGCAACAACGGCCAGCAAGGCGATGACCAGGGCCAGTAGGACCAGGAGAGAGGAGCGGAAGAGGACCGAGGTTCTGGACATGGGAGATCGGGGAAAGAACTGGAGCGAGCCCTCGAATACCTCGCACTACGGGGATCGTAGGAGAAAGGTTCGCTGGAAGAGCCAAGTCAAGACACCATCGACTCGCCAAACGGTGTGACCGAACCAAATACCTCCGAGCGCCGAATGCATAATAGCCTGATTTTGGATCTTGAGCCCGGCGGCCGGCTTTCTGCTAAACTCCTGCCGTCGTCGGAGGAAGATTACGGTGTTTCGTTCCAACCTTGCCTCCGAAGTCGAATGTATCCCGGCGAGATTCACGACTGAGCCTGGCCAGCGCTAGGTTTCCGCCCATTTCCACAACCCTTTGGTGAAGGATCGATGACTACTCGAATCACTGACGACAAAGCAGTGTCAGAACGCCAAGTAGAGCTCCAGAAGATGGGTGAAGTGGTGGTCCGCTTTGCCGGTGATTCCGGTGACGGAATGCAGTTGACCGGCAATCAGTTCACCAGCACCTCCGCCTTGATGGGCAATGATCTGGCTACCTTTCCGGACTTTCCGGCCGAGATCAGGGCGCCAGCCGGCTCCATCGCAGGGGTCTCGGCGTTCCAGGTTCGCATCGCCGACTACGACATCCATACGCCGGGAGATGCCCCCGATGCGCTCGTGGCGATGAATCCTGCGGCGCTCAAGAAGTCGCTGGCGGACGTGCGACCCAATGGCATCATCATCGCGAACACTGACGAGTTCGACGAACGCAATCTGAAGAAGGCGGGCTACGAGACCAATCCCCTGGAAGATGGGAGCCTCGAAGGGTACCGCCTCTATACCGCCGACATTACGACCATGACTCGGCGAGCCCTGGAGGACAGCGGCCTGGATGTGAAGACCCAAGATCGGTGCAAGAACTTCTTCGCCTTGGGAATGATCTATTGGGTGTACAGCCGCCCAGTGGAGACCTCCATCACCTGGCTGAAGCAGAAGTTCAAGCGTCGCCCGGAGATTGCCGCAGCCAACGTCAAGGCGCTCACGGCCGGCTACAATTTCTGCGATATTACCGAGGCCTTTCAGGTGCGCTACGAGGTGGAGCCGGCGCCGCTGGAGGCGGGGGTCTACCGGAATATCATGGGCAACGGCGCCCTCGCCATCGGGCTCGTAGCGGCCAGCCGGCGAAGCGGCCTGCCTCTCTACCTGGGAAGCTATCCGATCACCCCGGCGAGCGACATCCTGCACGAGTTGGCGCGTTTCAAGAACTATGGTGTGACGACGTTTCAGGCGGAAGACGAAATTGCAGCTGTCTGCGCCGCCATTGGGGCTTCCTTTGGAGGCGCCCTGGCGGTGACCTCCACCAGTGGTCCGGGCCTTGCCCTCAAATCCGAGGCCATCAATTTGGCTGTCATGGTGGAGTTGCCGCTTGTCGTGTGCAACATCCAGCGTGGCGGCCCCTCCACCGGCCTGCCCACCAAGACCGAGCAGTCGGATCTCCTGCAAGCCATGTTTGGCCGCAACGGTGACTCACCCATACCTGTTCTCGCTGCCAATTCACCAGCTGACTGCTTCGACACGGCCCTGGAGGCTTGTCGAATAGCCGTCAAGTACATGGTGCCGGTCATTCTTCTCTCCGACGGCTACATCGCCAACGGTTCGGAGCCGTGGAAGTTGCCCAGCCTCGAGTCTCTTCCCGACCTCAGGACCGAATTCTGGTCGAAGGCGGAAGGGTTCCAGCCCTACTCTCGCGACGAGAAAACCCTGGCCAGGCCATGGGCGGTCCCGGGCACTCCGGGTCTCGAGCATCGCCTCGGGGGGCTGGAGAAAGAGGATCTCACCGGCAATGTCTCCTACAGTGCCACCAACCACCAGAAGATGACCCACTATCGGGCCGAAAAGGTGCGGCGCATAGCCAACGAGATTCCAGAACTGGTCCTCAACGGCGATCCGGCAGGCGACCTGCTGGTCGTTGGTTGGGGAAGCACGCTGGGGGCCGTCGCGGGTGCCGTCCGACAGGCACGGCGCGAAGGTTTGAGTGTGAGTCAAATCCATCTGAGATACATCAATCCGTTTCCACCCGACCTGGGTGAGGTCTTGAGCCGCTTCGAACGGGTTCTGGTGCCGGAGATGAACTCCGGTCAGTTGTCCTTCCTGCTCCGGGCCGAGTTCCTGAGAGAAGTGATCAGCTACAGCAAGGTCAAGGGGAAACCCTTCTTCCGAACCGAGATCTACGACAAGATCAAAGAGATCCTGGAGGCCCGAAGAGATGTCAGTTGAGCTACCGGTGCTGAAGAAGAGTGACTTCCAGACCGACCAAGAGGTACGGTGGTGCCCGGGGTGTGGCGACTACGCCATCCTGTCGGCGGTGCAGTCTTTCTTCCCGACCCTGGGGATTCCCAAGGAGAACTTCGTCGTGGTCTCCGGAATCGGCTGCTCCAGCCGGTTTCCCTACTACATGGACACGTTCGGCTTTCATTCGATTCACGGCAGGGCTCCAGGAATCGCCACGGGGATCAAGATGGCCCGACCGGAGTTGGAGGTCTGGGTCGCAACGGGGGATGGTGACGCCCTGTCTATCGGCGGCAACCACCTGATCCACCTTCTACGGCGCAATGTCGGTGTCAAGATCGTGATGTTCAACAACCGGATCTATGGCCTGACCAAGGGCCAGTATTCGCCGACCAGTGAGGTAGGGAAGCGGACCAAGTCCACTCCCTTCGGGTCTATCGACAGACCCTTCAATCCTCTCTCTCTGGCGCTGGGAGCGGGTGCCACCTTCGTCGCCAGAACTGTCGATATTTTCCAGCGGCACCTGAAGGAGACGCTACGTCAGGCCGTCGAGCATGAGGGCTCTGCCTTCATCGAGGTGTACCAGAACTGCAACATCTTCAATGACGGGGCCTTCAAGTACATGACCGAGAAGGAGTCGAGAGACACTCAATCGATTCAGCTCGAGCACGGTCAGCCGCTGGTGTTCGGCAAGGACAAGAGTCTCGGGATACGCATGAACTGCACCCAACCGGAGGTCGTGGAGTTGGGTGACGGCCTGGGACCTGATGACTGTCTCACCTGGGATGCTCACGACCCCAACCCCGCCCTGGCGTTTCTGGTGGCGCAACTGTCGCCACCGAATTTCCCGACTCCCATCGGGGTCTTCCGTTCTGTCTCACGGCCCGCGTATGAGTTGGCGTCCGTCGCGCAGATCGAAGAGCTGACCGAGCAACGAGGTGAAGGGACTCTCCAGGACCTGATCTACTCCGGCGAGGCTTGGACAGTCAGGCAGGACGGGACTGTGGTCAGCGGAGTGGAAGAGGCCTGACCTCGCCGCAGAACAGGCTCTCAAAGATCGATCAGATAGGTGTCGGCCTCTACGACTTCGGGGTCCAGGGAGAAGTCGTAGAGCTCGAGCCCCCCGAACAGCGCTCGCACGTGAGGGAAGCCTTCAGCTTGCAGCTCGCCCGCTAGCAGGACCGACCTCGACCCATCCTCGTCGAACAGGACCACCTGCTGGTCCGCCAGCGGCCGCCAGTCCGGGCTGGGCATGGGCATCGCACCACGCAAGGTTTTGCCTGCTGGGCGTTCTCGTACATCGATGAGCAGTGGGGCCCTGCCTTCCCGGAGGCTGCGAAACAGGGTGAAAGCCGACACTTCCAGTCTCGGGTCGAAGGACACTACCGGCTTGTTGTCGTCACGAAAGCTCGTCGGCATGGATTCGTCCTGGTCGGATCACTCTGACTCGATGTGTGGCACCACTGGGTTCGCTCTCACTCGGCACCTAGGCTGGCCCAGACCAGACCGGAGACGATCTTGGGCAGGAACCGGGTCGACTTCGGTGGCAGCAAGGCTCTTTGGGCGGTCGCCTGCGAGAAACTCTGCGGTGACATTGGCGGTAGCACGAACCCGGCCGTGAGCTCGCCATGGCGGATCGCGGTTACCAGTTCGTCTGCATCGGAGCGATAGACGATCCTGCCGTCGCGGGCTGCGGCGGCGTCGAGTCCGAGCCGCGGGAGCACGACATCGTGCAGCCACGCGACTGCCAGATGACGGGAGTAGGGGGGTAGGTCGACAGGGGCCTCTGACGGTTCGAAGGACCAGACTTCGGGCTGGCGCCCCGTCGCAAGGACGACGAGAGCGGGCTGCATTTCTTGTGCCGCTGCTGCTGCGAGGGTGACTCCCGCAGTCGCATCGCAGAGCCGGCGACTGCTGGCCAGTCCTGCCGCCGAGTCCAGATCGACTGCTGCCGGCAGTCCGCGATGGATCGGATCGATAGTCAGGCCAGGGGCTTTCAAACTGGCGATCACGGCCAGTTTCGTTGCCTTGTCGGAGCCAATCTTCAAACCCTGCTCGGTGGCGTGTCGGAGGGCGACCGCATAGCGGTGATGGCCATCGGCGATGAGGCCTGGACAGGTTTCGAGGAGGCTTCGGTATTGCTCGATTCGAACCGCATCGTCGAGACGGTAGAGCCGGTGGCGGTTGCCGAAGGAGTCCTGGTGCTCGACCAGGAATGCGCCTGCCGTCACGTCCTCGGTCAGCAGCGGGTCGAGGCCGCCATTGTCGTCGCTCAAGAGAAGGATGGGCTCGAGGTCGGCGTTGGTGGCGCGCAGGAGATCCAGCCGCTCGTCCACCGTCTTGTCGACCGTCCTTTCGTGCGGTCTTATGATCCCTGCCGTTGGGTCCTCGAGGCCGACGAGCGCGGTGAGGCCGAGTCGACGTCCCCCTCCTGGTAGGAGAACCTCATAGGGGTAGAGGGCCTCGGTCGGGTCCTGTTGAACGGTGCCGGCCTGCAGCCATTGTTCGTGTGTCTTATGAGCACTATCGTAGGGGTTACCGTAGTCCGTCGCGACCGGGCGGGTGAGCCACGCGAACTGGTGCAGGTTCTCTCTCAGGCGAGCGGCGTGGGTGTCGTCAATCTGGTCGTACGGTGGTGCCGCCAGGCTGCCGCGGTCGGCGAGCCCGTTGGCGTAGCGGATACCCTTGAAAGCAGAGAGACGCATGGCTCGAGGAGCGGCTATTCTATCTGGCGCCGCGGAGGGTTGTGCCCGCCAGCGCGGACCAGGTCCCGATCTCGTTCTGCGGCCGCCCGTCGGACGCGCATATACTGGCGATTCCAATGGCTGAGCAACGCCTATCCATACCGCGAGAGGTGATTCAGTGCTGTCGCCGCGACCGACTCAATGCGGAGTCGGCCAGCATCGCCTACTATTTCTTTCTCTCGTTTTTTCCCATGATCCTGACCCTATTCAGTCTCACCGGTCTGATCGGGCGGCGCGCGGCCTTCGAATGGGTAATGGAGGAGCTACTGGTGGCACTGCCACCTGCATCCGCCGAGACGATCGGCCGCTTCGTGCTGCAGGTTACGGAGTCTCGAAGCCCCAGCGCCCTGTCGATTGGCGTCTTGTTGACGATCTGGACGGCCTCGAACGTCTTCACTGCTTTGGCTGACAGTCTCAACAAGGCCTATGAGGCGAAGCGGGCCCATCGATGGTGGAAGAAGCGCGCTCTCTCGCTGGCCATGTTGCTGTTGCTCGCGGCAGCCCTCGTGGCGCAGGCCGCCTTCCTTTTGGCTGGACCCGAGGTGGCCAGAATCCTCAGATTCGAGACGTTCAACAGCAACATCAGGTGGCCGCTCACCCTCGCGCTCTCGGTGCTGATGATGTGGTTTATCTACTTCACGCTGCCGAATCACGACCAGAGTCGATCCAAGAGGTGGATTCTGGCCGGTGCCGTGATCGGCACTTCGCTCTGGGCGGTGGCGACGGTCGGCTTTCGGCTCTTTCTGATCAACACTGGGCGCTTCAGTGCTGTCTATGGCATCGTCGGCGGAATGGTGGCACTGCTCATCTGGCTGTACCTGACCGCAATGTCGATCTTGATCGGCGGAGAGGTGGCTGCGGTCTTGGAGCGCCGCCTCGGGAAGAAGGACTCGACGGCCAGGACCGCCCCGAAGGGCAGCCCCGGGTAGTGGAGCTTAGTGGCTTGAGGGACTGAGGGCTTAGGGGCGTAGGGGCCTAAGGGCTTAGGAGCTCAGGACATTTTCCGGCCTGTTATCCGACCGTGTTCTCTGGCACTTTCGGGTCTCTTGGCTGGCTGGCGTTCACTCTTCCAGATCGCTTTCCAGCTCGCGTAGACGGTTCTCCAGTGCTTCCAGACGCTCGAGCAGCTCCTCCTGACTCGAGTTGTAGCTGTGCAAGCGCTCCCGCCAGTCTTCGCTGCTCAACTCCAGGTTCAGACGCTCGATGGCTTCGTCGAATGCCTCGACCTGCAATTCGATGACCTCGTCGTAGTCACCATCCGGTACAACCAGGCCCCGGTGCCCGCCACCAGGATCGACGTTGAAGTGACGGATGTCGATCTGGGGCCGTTCAGCTTTGGTCAGAGTCGCGTTGAATGCCAGCAACTGAGCATCTCTCCACACTTCGACCCTGACGGCATCTCCTTCTTCATGTCTCGAGATCTCGTGAAACAAATCGACAAAGGAGGCGATGGACTCGTCGTCGACGGTCGTCAGGATGTCCCCGACCTGAAGACCGACACTCTGCGCGGGGCTGTCGTCTGCCACCCGCGAGACCAGCACTCCGACCTCAGCCGGAGCCCCGAAATGCTCGCGCAGCTCGGGAGTCAACTCGACCGCCTCGACTCCCAGATAGCCTCGGCTAGTCATCGTCCCGTAGCCGTGGGCTACTGCGTGGTGCTCCCCGGGACCCGCTACCTTGATGACGCGGGTCTGCCGGATCTCTTCGCTCTCTTCCGTCTGGCTTCCGGCCCAGAGCGGTGCCGCGGCGACCAGTCCGACAGCCATGAGAACGATGGTAAGAGGGAGGGTCCGTCGGGCGGTGAAGATAGAGCCTTCGGTTCGCATAGTCATGGGTCTCCTTTTCTCTTCATTGGATGCGGGGGTCCCCGGGTGCTGCTCGCCGGGTGCCTACCGCTGCAGGTCGAATATCGAGTTTCGTGGGGTCAAAGGCGCCTTGCCCAAGATCCAGGACGAGATCGATTTGACTGTCGCCTCCAAGGTACAAGACAGGCGGAGGCTGGGCGGCGAGCGAGCGCAGGGCCGCTACCTCGTCTTGAAGACTCTCGTACTCCTGGCGAATCCTCTGGGCGCCCTCCTGCTGCACCGTCGGCTCAGCGGCGGGATAGGAGCGGAGCCAAA
>Ga0316193_10000390_pt1 | contig 26921 bp, 18 predicted proteins | sample MerIslsedime2_MG_FD_207735 | JGI IMG/M metagenome (GOLD analysis project Ga0316193, IMG submission 207735) | Coastal sediment microbial communities from Maine, United States - Merrow Island sediment 2 | ecosystem: Environmental > Aquatic > Marine > Coastal > Sediment | place: USA: Maine... | reverse complement strand
TGAACGCCGGCACGGATGGGGGTTTTGTGCGAGTGACAGCCAGGGCTGATAACCACCTTGTCATCGGCATGCACGCGGTTGGCGCCCATGTTGCCGAGCTCAGCAACCAGTTTGCGCTGGCGCTGGAACTGGGTACCTGCCTGGAAGATATAAGCGGTACGATACACGTTCACCCAACGCTGGGTGAGGCGACAATGGAAGCCGCTTTAGCCGGTCTCGGGAAGGCAATACACGCATGACCGGGTCAGCCTGAGCCCGAAGATCAGGGATGGCTGCTTTAGTGTTAACCGATGCCCGCTTCGTTGCTATCCCTGTGTATCGGATTTTAGACCAAAGCGATCCAGGTGGTACTGCCAAATTAACTACGCCTGGGAGACAATCCCGGAATGAATACCTATAAGCGCTATCGATTCCCGCCAGATATCATCTCCTACGCCGCCTGGATCTACTATCGATTCAACCTAAGCCATCGCGATATCGAAGATCTTCTCGCCGAACGTGGTATCACGGTCACGCGTGAATCAATTCGCTTATGGTGTATCAAGTTCGGAGCCATTTATACGCGCCGTTTGAAACGAAGACCCCGAGGTTACGGCGACACTTTCTACGTTGATGAAGTCTTCGTAAAAATAAACGGCAAGCAGCATTATCTTTGGCGAGCTGTCGATCAGGATGGCGAGGTGGTAGATATTTACCTCCAGGTCAAGCGGGATGGGGCTGCGGCCAAGCGCTTCTTCAAGCGTCTGATAAGGAGTCACGGTGGTGAGCCTAGGAAGATTGTGACTGACAAACTACGGAGCTATCCGGTGGCACGTCGGGAAGTGATCCCTGAATCGATCCACGTTACCGACCAGTATGCCAATAATCGTGCCGAGCAATCACACGAGGCAACCAGGGTGAGGGAGCGAGGGATGAGGCGATTTAAGTCGATGAAACAGGCTCAGCGATTTTTGGGCGCTCACGCTGCGGTTTCAAATTTGTTTAACCTTGGTAAGCATTTGGTCAAGGCTGAACATTACCGTGATCTCAGGATCAGTGCTTTTGGTGAGTGGAGAAGGGCGGTAGCTTGAGATCAGATGGTAGATTCCAGCGGTCTCAATGAGTTAAGTTGCCAATACCGTCATCACCGCGACGACTACCGGATGCGATACTTCAATTGTCGAACGTTGCTGGTACAAATCGTCCCGCTGCTTCCACTGCAAAGCGGATGGGCTTGCCAGCCCAGACCCCGTGCTGAAAGCGAGACTCCTTAATCACCGTCTTACCATTGACGATTACATACGGAATGTCGGTGGTAGGTCGGCCCTGCTCGCCACGTTGATAGGTGGCATTGTCCTTGACCTTGCCCGGGTGAAAAATCGTGATATCTGCCACCATGCCAAGCTGCAGGCGACCGCGAATTTTCATTGCCTCAATACCGGTGTCTCCCAGATGTTTGGCCGGCAGATAGCTCATTTGCGCCAGGGTCGTCATCAGAGGTACTCCCTGCTCCCTGGCCATGGCCAACACTTTGCCGTGGCTACCCGCCGTACGCGGGTGCCCCTGATATTCGTCGTAGCTGGCATCCCAGGAAAGATTACACCACATGGAATCTGCGGCTACCGTCATATGTGGTGCCTCCAGCCAATTCGGCAACCATTGCTTTCGCGCCGGATTAAATATAATAACGGTGCGTCCCGGATCTTCTGCGACCACTTTTTTATAGTCTGCCGTGCTGAGAAACTTGTCTTGAATTGGGTCGAATAGAATATCTTCATAATTCAAACCCATCGCGTCTTCAATCATGGCCGGCCTTAAAAACTCTGAGCCAATGGACGTAGAAGCTGAATCATAGGGGTAATACTCAGACCACATATTATGACCCTGTTCACGCGCCAGTTGCAGCTTCTCTTCAATTTCCCGCCAGCCATAGTCATTGTTGTGAGCCATCAGTAGTGGCGCATTCAGCAGCGAGGCGTTGGTGTATATCTCAGCGAAGGCCAGAGTCGCTTCGGTGGGTGTCTTGTTCATGCTGTGGAAGCGGGTATGTACAGAAGTCAGTCGCCCGTAGCGGGCTGCCGCTCGCTGCGCTTCAAACATTTCGTAACTGGAGATACCGCGACGGGCGTATCCTACCGTGGATCCGACGCCCAGGGCGCCCAGCCTCAACTGCTCGTCCAGCATTGCCGTGACCTGGTTCATCTGCTCGAGTGAACTGCGGGTCTCCGACCAGCCGATAACACCGTCCTTTTCTGACTCGGCGCGAAGTTCGAATACCCTGGTGGCATCCACTGGCCCTTCTATTTTAATCTCGGGATCGTGCACCAGCATACGGGTGACTTCCTGGCTCGCCGTGGTGCCGTAATTGAGAGGCCAGCGGTTTTCTTTCTCGGCGTACCACTGCGCCACATTATAGGCACCCAACTCCAGATCCATGCCGGTAGTCACGCCATCGCGGGCCGCCAGCCGCACGGAAAGGCCGTCCAGTGCGTGGAAGTGGGTGTCGATAAACCCCGGTGCAACCACCAGGCCACGGGCATCGATCGCGGCGCTACCGTGAATCGTCTCTTGGGTAATGGCGATGATCCTGCCGTTGCGAATGCCAACGTTAGCCACGGCGTCATATTGGGTTTCCGGGTCCATCACACGACCGCCGGTTATGACCAGATCGTATTGTTCCGCTGCGACCAATGATGCCGTTAAGAATATCAAGGCAGCTCCGATAAGGCGCTGGCATCTAGCTGTGTTGATTTTGGGCATGTAGTTTACCGTTGGGATTCCTTCACTATGGTTATCCCGCTGCCGGTGGTGGCGTTGCGGATTGCCTCGACGCCGAGGGTGCCCATTTCACTGGCTGATCTGGCCTCTCGCACCCAGTGTGATACCACGCTGGCAAGGTCACTGATATTGCCGCCAATCATCTCGTGCTCTGGAAAAGAGACTGTGCACCGTTCATATCTGGTCTCCGTTTGTCCGTTTTTCGGGGCGGGAAGTTTTCCGGTCATCGAACCGGCGGCCGTTGCGATTATCAGGGGTAATCAAACATCGCGGCTTGATAGATACCGATGGCCTTCTCCCAAGCCGGTCCGACCAGCCCGTCGCCAACCGGCTTGCCATCCAGCTCGATCACCGGGGTGATGAGCTTGGAGGAATTGCTGACCCAAAGTTCATCGGCCTGGCGCACCTCGTCCATCGAGATAACGCGTTCCTCGACAGGAGTCGAGCCCTCGGCCCGCAGCGCCTCGATCGCTATGTGGCGGCTGATGCCGGGCAGGATCTGGTGATCCAGCGGCGGTGTGACCACGACACCGTCTTTTACAGTGAAAACGTTAGAGGCGCTGGCCTCGGTCAGGTCGCCGGCGGCGTTGTAGAGAATCGTTTCGTCCAGGCCGCTGGCGTAGCTCTCCTGGAAGTGTAGTACATTGCCCAGCAGGGAAGTCGACTTGATGTTGCAATGCTGCCAGCGTTTGTCCTCGGAAGAGGACACGCTCAGGCCATCCTTTTTGTCTCTGCCCGGGGACGGAGGCGGTGGAATTACCCCCGCCATGGCGAATACCGTGGGTTGCACATCGACCGGGAAACCGTGGAAGCGTCGCCCCTCGTTGCCGCGGCTCACGTGGAAATAGATGCCTAGGTTTGGGCCATCCTGTTCACGAATCAAACTGGCCGCCACCTCTCGCCACTGCTCATCAGTCAGGGGGCTCTCCATGCCGATACTTTCAAGTCCGCGCTTCATGCGATCCAGGTGCAGCTGCATGCCCACCAGTTTTCCATTGTAGGAAGGCAGGGCATCATAGATGCCATCACCGAACAGAAAGCCCCTGTCGAAAGGCGAAATCCTGGCTTCTTCCGCGGGAATGTACTCGCCGTTTAAGTAGATAATCATGATGAGCCTACAATGCGTCTTATGCGTTAGGTTGTGATGATAGGCAGAAGTGCCTGCTCCGTATTGGCATTTTGTGCCACCGAACAGACATTACAGGCCAATCTGCCAATGTGAACATTACCCGCGCTTTGCCCGCTTCACGGTGTCGAGCCGGAATTATCCAGGTGGGTCAGTTTTCCGCGTTTTGCCGGAATGTTTTTGGCGTTTGCCCGCTGAGTCGCTTGAAGGCGCGGTCGAAGGCACTGGTATCGGAGTAACCGAGCCGCTGGGCCAATTGAGTGATACTGACCGGGGTATTGACCAGCACCTCTTTGGCAATCTGAAAGACCACGATATCGCGCAACTTGCCGACGCTGGTACCCTGGTCGGCAAGACGCCTGTGCAGGGTGCGCCTGCTCATGCCCAGACGAGCCGCGATCGACTCCGCCGAGATGTCTGTCTGGCCAATCTGGGAGGAGATCAGGACGCTGACCCGGTCGCGCAGATTGATACCCCGCTTGAATTGCGAGATCGAGCGCTGCACCTGTTGTTCCAGCACCTGCAGAAGCAGGGGATCCGCGTGGCTGGTGGGCATGGCGAGGAACCCGCTGGGAAAGCTCACCCCGTTGAAGCTGTGGTTGAAGGTGAGCCGTTCACAGAACGCGGCCTGAATCGGACCAACGTCCGCGGGCGGGGCGTGTCGAAAACAGGTTTCCAGCGGGTGCCAGTCGGGCAGGAAGAGCAATTCCCGGATGGCATTGACGAACTGCTTCAATGTCATTTCCACCTCATGCCGGCACTGCTCGGGTGTAAAACCCTCTATTTCGTAGGTCCAGGTGCTGGAATCCCCGTGATTGATCAGACCGGAACTGGCCCCGGGGGTTACATGGTCGAGATAACTGTCGACTATGGCTAATGCACGTCCGAAGTCCGGTGCGCTGCGTGCCATATAGCCAACCGCCCCCAGGTTGGCAACATCCCGGGTTCGTGCCATGGATATTCCCAGGTAGGGGTCCTGGCGCTGTTCAGCCGCGCGATTGAGTAGCTCAAGGTGGGCCGCCATGGTCACCCCGCCGTTGTCGACGCCGAAGTCTTCCTCGCGGATGTGCAGTGCGCGGTACAGCGGTGCCGTGTCCACGCCCAGTTGGCGCAGGGAATCGTGGATACGGCGGTAATTGGGTATTCGTCTTGCCGGGGTGCTTTGCATGGCTACTTTCTCCCCTGCCTATTGCCTTGTGTCTTATGTTTGCAGCATAAGCGGTAGATACACTGCATTGGCACATATTGTCAACATCCTGGCCCGTATTAACAATACTTAGACCTCGTCTTTTCCTAGACTGATTCGCTATTCGGTAGAGCCACGGTTGAGACGACCCTCTGGTATCGCCATGTATCCTTCGACAGAGGTAATCGCCCATGCCGACTCAGCCGCCTGCCGTGCGCCCCCTCTCCGTCCTCAAGATCGCCGGGGCGTTCATCGCCTTCCTGTTCGGCTCGGGCTTCGCCACGGGGCAGGAGGTGATGCAGTTCTTTGTTTCTGCGGGCATTGCCGGCGTCGGGGGCGCGGTGTTGTTCTTGGTGCTGTGTACCTACCTTGCCGTCACGCTGCTGCTCGCGGGACAGAGATACCAGTTCCATAACGTCGACGAGGTGTTCCGCCATTTCGCCGGCGATCGTCTGGGCCGCCTGTTCTCATGGTATACCATGCTTCTGCTGTTCAGTGTGTACGCGCTCATGCTGGCGGGTGCCGGCTCCGTGCTACATGAGCAGTACGGCATACCCGTGTATGTGGGCAGCGGGCTGTTGTCGGCTGTGGTCCTTTTCAGTCTGTTCTTTGGCTTGCACGAACTGATTGACGTGATCGGCACAATCGGCCCATTGCTGGCGTTATTCGTTCTCACTATAGCAATCACTACCCTGTTGCAGGATCCAGGGGCGGTCGCTGTGGGTGCGGCAACGATACCCAGGCTCGAGATGCTCCGCGCTTCGGAGAGTTGGTGGATGTCGGGCCTGCTCTATACGGCATTGAATGTCTATGGCCTGTTCAGCTTCCTCCCCTCGGTTGGCGCTACCATTGAAAATAGAAAAGAACTGATTCTGGCGGGTATTCTCGGTCCCGTGGTATACGCGACGGCACTCGGTGTGACCATCCTGGCTTTTATTAGCCTGCTGCCGGAGGTCAACGGGCGGCTGATACCCATGTTGCACCTGGTGAACAATACCCTGCCGGCGCTGGCTTCGGTATTCGCCTGGGTGGTGTTCGCGGGTATTTTTACCACTACCGCGCCCGTGCTCTGGATCGTGCTGGTGCGCTTCACACCCGATGGCAGTCGCCGCTATAAGTGGCTGGCACTGGCCCTGTCGGTAATCGGATTCTTTGCATGCCAGGTCCTTCCGTTCGACCGACTGCTGAATCTGATTTATCCGACAGTCGGTTATTTCGGCATGCTGCTGATCGGAGTCATGATCACCAAACAGATCCGAATCCGCTCTCTGGTGTGATGTCTGCAGCACAAGCTTGATGTCAGCTTACTGCTCTACTCCGGTGATAAGCACTTCTGTCTCAAATTAACAATTACCTGTCCCAGAATGACAATTCCCTCCCAGTTTACCCAATTACTATACCGGCTCGAAAATATATTAGTCGTGCCGATTCGCGCACCAGGTTGCGGACAGGCAGTGGCTAAAAATCAGCGACCGCAACGTTGCCAGATCGCAAATCTATACCAATAACTCAGAGGGAGATTACACTCATGAAGAAAAAACTACTCGCCAGCGCCATTACATTGCAGACCGCTCTCATGGGCGGGGTGGCCGCCAACAGTGCGGTGGCCCAGGAAACCCGCCAGACAGCTGCTTCAGCAATGCTTGAAGAGGTCATTATTACAGCCCGGAAGAAAGAAGAGTCAATGCAGGATGTGCCGGTGGCCGTCAGCGCTCTGAATTCCGAGCAGTTGGAGGTCCTGAAAATCCGCACCATCGACGGCGTCTGGCGCGGTATGCCGAACGTGAACATGCAGGAGAACGGCACCATCAAGGGTACCGCGAACTACTCCATCCGCGGGGTGGGCGTGGTCAGCTCGATCCCGGCGGTTGACCCGGTCGTCGGTGTATTCCTGGACGGCATCTACCTGGGCCAGAACAACGGCCTGATCACCGACCTGTACGATGTGGACAGCGTCCAGGTGCTGCGCGGGCCACAGGGGACTCTGTGGGGTAAAAACGTCACCGGCGGCGCGGTGCTTATTAACAACAAGCGGCCGACCGAGGAGTTTGAGGCGCAGGCGCGCACCGCCGTGGACGGCAACCCCAATGGCGACGGCGGCATGAACTACTACGCCATGGGCTTCGTCAACGGCACGCTCATGGATAACCTGGCCGGCCGTTTGGTAGGCTACTACAACAAGGACGATGGTTGGTTTGAAAACGAGTTTGACGGCGATGATTACGGCGAAAACAAGACCCAGATGTGGCGCCCGTCGCTGCTGTGGACGCCCACCGAAGACCTTGATTTATTCATCAGCTACGAGTACCAGGACGTAGACGGCGACGGCGCCGTTGCCCAGAGCATGAATGTGGGCCCGGGTGCGCCCGGCCTGCCCTTCGCAGTCGATAAATCCGACAGTTTCGACAGCCACAAAGTATCGAATAACAACAAGGGCTTTGACAAGCGCCGGCTGGACAATGTCGTTGCGCGATTGGACTGGCAGGTCGGCTTCGGTGACGGCACGGTGACCAACCTGTTTGGCTACCGTGATTTGAGGTCGAAGACCTCGATTGACTACGATTCCCAGCCGGTTGACGCGCTGGTCGCCTACGCGTTTAGTGACTACGAACAATGGAGTAACGAATTGCGCTTCGTTGGCACCTTCGGCAACTGGGACGTGACCACCGGCCTGTATTACTTCGACAGTTCAGTCAAGTACACCGAAGGTCGGGTGTTCTACACGTTAGCGCCGGTGCCCATCAACATGTGGGGGGGCGGAGACCAGGACTCGCACAACTACAGCGTGTTTGCCGAGGCCGAATACTCCCTGGGCGACAACTGGAAATTCAGCGCGGGCCTGAACGCCAGCCGCGACGACAAGTCGATCAAGATATCGACTATCGAGCCCACCGCAGACAATGAGCCCTGCGATGTCCGCAACGGTACGTGTGACTATGGGTTCAAGGACAGCTACAACAACGACGAGATCTCGCCGAAGGCGGTGGTCAGCTATTTCCTGTCAGACGACACCATGTTCTACGGCCAGGTGGCCCGGGCTTTCCGCTCCGGCATCTACAGCGTGCGGGCGACCTACGACGTCTCCGACCCATCGACCCCTCCCGGACCGACCGACGATGAACAGACAGACTCTTTTGAGCTGGGCTTCAAAACCGCCATCGGGGGTGTCGCCCGCCTGAATGGAGCGGTGTTCCTCAATCGCACTGACGATAGAGCGGCCATTGTACAGACCATAGGGCCCAGCGGCGCCATCCAGACGCCGCTCACGATTGGCGACACCGAGGTCTGGGGTGTAGAACTGGATGGATCCTGGTCCCTGACAGACAGCCTGCTGCTGACAGGTTCCGTCGGTTACATGGACAATGAATACCGCAGCGTGGCCACAGACCTGACCGGGGATGGCATCGTGGATAAGACGGATGAGGATCTCGATTTGATCATGGCGCCCGAATGGACCTACCGCGTGGGCCTGCTGTACGACCTTGACCTCGGCGACTGGGGTAGTTTGAGCAGCCGGGTCAGCTACGCGTACATGGATGATCGTTACGAACTTGAATCCAATGCCATCACGATGCCCGACCGTGAAATGGTTGACGCCGGTATTGACTGGTTCTCGCTGGATGGCCGCTGGAACGTGGGTATCTACGGCAAAAACCTAACCGACGAGGTCTACCACGGCGGCGTCGACAACTTCCCCCAACTGCCCAGCGGCGATAATGTCAACCCGTACTGGGGGGGTGGCACTTTTGCACCGCTTGCGAGGGGCCGCACTGTGGGCATCGACGTGACCTACAATTTCTTGTAGGCCGAATCGGACTCCGGGTCATGGGGGTTGGTGTTTGTCCTGGTCGGCTCCGGCTTTGCCATCGGCCAGGAATCCATAGACCAACCAGCTCTCAGTACCTGATAGCTTGCAGGCTGTATGGCCTCCAAAATACCGGAGGCCACTTTTTTAACCTGGAGAAACCTATGATTTTTGACCACCCGGAATTCGACAATCACCAACGTGTAACCTTTGTTTGTGATGAGGCCAGTGGCCTGCGTGCAATCAACGCTATTCATAACACCCGATCGGTTGGAGCCGGGGGCGGCATTCGTTTTCGTGCATATAGCAACGACAGCGAGGCTTTGACCGACGTTTTGAGGCTGTCCAGCGCCATGACCTACAAGCTGGCCTTATCCGGCTTGCCGCACGGTGGCGCCAAGACCGTTATTCTTGGTGATCCCACCACTCACAAGACACCTGAGTTGCTCAAAGCGTATGGGCGTTATGTCGACAGCCTGGACGGCTTGTATACTTGCGCCCCCGATGTTGGCACGACAACCGAGGATATGGACACGATTGGCGAAGTTTGCCGATTTGTCCTCGGCAAGTCCGATCAGGGCGGGAACACCAGTATTCCCACAGCACTCGGCGTCTTTAACGGCCTGCGGGCCGTGGCCAAGCATGTATTCAAGTCTGATGATTTAAAAGGTCTCCGTGTAGCCGTACAGGGCACCGGTGGTGTCGGAGCCCAACTCGCTGAGCACTTGGCTGCAGCCGGTGCCGAGCTTCTTATCGCCGATGTTAATTCGGCCGCGGCAGAAGCCGTTGCAGCCAAAACTGGAGCAAAAGTGGTGGGGAACGATGAGATCTTGTTTGCCGATGCTGATATCTTATCGCCCAATGCCCTGGGCGCGATCTTCAACGAAGAAAGTATTGCGAGGTTGAACGTCAAAGCCATCTGTGGCGGCGCCAACAACCAACTGGCCAGGCATGAAGATGGCGATCGCCTGAAAGACCGCGATATAGCATGGGCGCCAGATTATCTGGTCAATGCGGGCGGAGCTATTGCGGCTGGGGCCATGGCAGGTGTTATCTCCGAGTCCGATGCGCAAATGAGAATCGACAACATTTATCAGACCACCCAGGAAATTCTTGGGCGTGCAGCTGCTGATAACGTGTCTTCTGATGTTGCCGCTACGGCGCTTGCGAAGGAGTTGCTGGCAAAGGAAGGGTAGAGGAGCCTTGATCCAGGTCATACTATAAGGAGGGTTTAGTCCCATGATTAAACTGGACAAGGCACAGGAGCTCATCGCAAGAGACAGTCAGGTCTATTCCCAGATTGGCAGGATTCCCTATGTTCCGTTGGTGGTCAAAAAGGCTCATGGGGCAACCCTCGTGGATGCCGATGGCAATAAATACATTGATCTCATCGCGGCTGCTTCATCACTGAATACAGGCAGCAACCACCCGCGCGTCATCCAGGCAATCAAAGGGCAATTGGAGGACTGCATCAATTATATGGCGGGGTACAGCTATAACGAACCAATGATATCGACGTCGTATTGCCAGACGGACGCCGAGTATGCCAGAGCACTAGGCTTAAAGACCGAGACGCTGCCACCGAGTTCCTGATCCGCCTCAAGGCAGACGCATACGATGCACAACAGAAACCACTGCAGCCCGATCGCAGTTGGAAGGAGGCCGTGCTGCGCTACGTCGGCGAGCTGGATAGTCCCAGCCGCCTCGTATCCAGTCGCGACCACCTGCGGCAACTTGACCCCTTTCTCGCCGAGCTGCGGCTCAAGGAGATCTCGATGGAGTCACTGCAGCCGTTTATCCGCCATCGCAGGGATGTTAAGGGCGTAACCAATACCACGGTGAACCGGGCATTGGAGGTTGTGCGACGTATTCTGCACCTGGCCCGTGATGAGTGGGGTTGGCTGGAGCGCTTTCCCCGCATCCGGATGTTGAGTGAGCCCAGGCGCCGCGTGCGCTTTCTCTCACGCCAGGAAGCCGATGCTCTGCTGGAGGCACTGTCGGCGCACTTGCGCCCGGTGGTGTCGTTTGGACTGGCCACAGGCTGCCGCAAGGGAGAAATCCTGAACCTGGAATGGCACCGGGTAGATTTTGACCGTCGCGTCGCCTGGCTGGACCACGGCACCACCAAAAACGGCGAGGGACGTGGCATCCCCCTGAACAGCGATGCCATTCTCGCCCTCAGGGCGGTCGAGGGAGATCACGGCCGCTGGTGTTTTACGTACCAGAAGAAGCGCATGGAGCGCGTGGGCTCTGGCTGGAAACGTGCCCTCAGGCGGGCCGGGATCACGGCATTTCGATTCCATGATCTGCGCCACACCTGGGCCAGTTGGCATGTCACCAACGGCACGTCGTTACAGGAGCTGATGGAACTGGGTGGCTGGAAGTCTTATGAGATGGTGTTGCGCTATGCGCACCTGGCACCGGATCATCTGAGTCACGCCGCGGCGCGCATATAGCGAACGTGGAAAATCGTAGGGCAAAACTCTACGAAAACCCTACGTTAGGTCTTGAAGAAGATGAGCGCGAATGCGTAAGTCTTTGATTTGATTGGCGCGCCTGGCACGATTCGAACGTGCGACCGCCTGGTTCGTAGCTCAACAAATGAAATTTAACGTATTGTTTTAAATGGCTTTTTTGACGGCGCCCGTTGTCAACCAAGCACGACAGAGCACCACTAAGCACGCTGATGTCGGAAATTTGTCGGAACCGAAATTATATTATATAAAATCGAGCCGTTTATGCAGGCTCACCCCACCATAAAAATGAGGCTTTACAGGCCCATGCTCCAGTATTAATATTTAATACACTCACTTTCAGGTACAAACACATGGCTAGGAACACGTCCGTCACCCTCGGTGATCATTTTGAAGCGTTCATCACCAGTAAGATTGAACAGGGGCGCTTTCAATCTGTGAGCGAAGCAGTCCGCGCCGGACTTCGAAAGCTGGAGCTGGATGAAGCCAGGCTTGACTTATTGAGGACTCGACTAAAAGCGGGTGAGGACAGCCCAGTCGTTGAAAACTTTAATAGCCGGGAATTTCTAGAAAAGCTCCGTAAAAAACACCACGAATGAAGCAACGCTATTTCATTCGTGAACTCGCTCTCAAAGACGTGGAGGAAATCTGGCTCTATACCTTGTCCGAATGGAACCTGGAGCAGGCCGACGCCTACACCAGTTCTATCCTGGCTCGCCTGGACTGGCTGGCTGACCATCCCGGTGGTGGCAAACCGAGGGATGACATAAAGCCTGGTTATTTTTGCTTCCCCGAAGGACGCCATCTCATCTTTTACATCATGACGGATCACACAGTTGATGTTATCGGTATTCCACACCAGAGCATGGATATCACAGGGCATCTGACTGAGTGAAGCCTACGTGCGAGCATCCAGCAACCAGCGCTATTTAAAACAGACGACGCCCTTCCGACCTGTGCATGGCGAATTAGTAATTCTCCAATAGTATCAGAAGGTTAGCTATTGCCGCTTTCGCCGACAGATATTACCCTCGGCAAGCATGAAGGACGTCATTTACCTGCTTTTCGGAAGGTGGCTGAGTTTATGTGGGGCCTGTGGGTGGCGAATTAGTAATTCGTCCACAGAAACAGATGGTTGGCCGTTCCGGTGTTCGGTGTTCGGTGTTCGGTATGGAAAACGCCTTACCTTTCTTCCGCTTACTGCCCCGGTTGGGCTCTATCCCAGCTCCTCATAATCGGGCGCTCTAAAGTCGCACCCTCACTCAGCAGATAGATACCTATATAGATCTGCCACTTAGATTCACTTGGAGCGCCCGACTCAGTGCGCCCCGTCAAAACTCTTTTCCGTCGAATGCGATAGCCAAATGCACTGCGCAGGCACAACAATCAGCTTTGCTGCTACAGATAGATTCTTCAACAGTCATAGCAACATATGGATTCAGGAGTCTTGCTAATGGACTCAGCTTAGGGAATGTCCGCATCCAGTAAATGACCCAGGTAGACCATAAACCACCCGTTCATGTGGATTGTTGCAATTAGGTTCCGAATTTCAAAATCCGGTAACCAAGCAACCCCATGCCGCGGAGTGCTGCTCTCTATGTTTTTAAAATTTGAGCACAATCGTCAACCACGGCTCCCAGATGGCAGTGTCAACTAATTTATGAATAAGTAGACACCCGATAACTGGTCTCTAGAGTTGTACACTAAATCGCCACATGTCGTTGGTTGACGCAATGTGTCATCAAATCGATTTAATTTACACATCAGACCTTTATGAACCATGCTACCGAATAGGAGCCCCGCTCCATCCCATTGGTTTGGACCAAGAAAGCCAGCTTACGGGCATGTCTCTAGTAACCCATTATGCTCGCAATGCTTGAAGAGCATGCTCCGGATCAGCCTCCACAATTTTAAGCAATGACCGGGCGGCTCCCGTCGGATGCCTACGTCCCTGCTCCCAGTTCTCAACCGTTCGCTTGCTAACGCCCAGGATCATCGCAAATTTGTCCTGAGACACACCCAATCGCTCCCGAATGGCCTTCACCTCTGGGTTCGGGAAATCAAATTTCCGGGACACTTTCCTTTTGCCTTTGACGATAGCGTCCATCTGCTGGACGCTGTTCAACAACTCATCAAACGAATCTTTGTCCATGGTTACCACCTCTCAACAATTGCCTTCAGCTGTTTCAACTGTGCAGGGGTCAGGTTGTCCTGTTTACCCTTGGGATACACGTACAGCATTCGAATATGGTCATCGTTAACTACCCAGTAGTAGATGACCCTTACGCCACCACTTTTGCCTGTGCCTTCCAGTCGCCACCGAATCTTTCGCAACCCACCCGACCCACTGATTAGGTCTCCCGCATCTGGGCGATTCACCAGCGCTTCCTGCAAACCTCGATAGTCTTCATCGCTCATCAGCTCCTTGATAAGCTTGGTGAAAACCTGAGTTTCTACTATGACCATACGTCCTTGATTATACGCCAATGGCGTATGCTGTCCAATGACTTTTATCTGGTTAAGCTAGGTGCCTATTTGTGTCCCCCCACGTCACTATGGAGCGCAGCGGGTAGTGACGTGGGCAGCACGCACTTTGGCGGCAATCTTGGTAACACCGCGGCTTAACGTCTTTTCAGGGGTGGTTACAGTGGAACCACCCCCTAAAAGGCGGATTTGGTTGTGCAAACACAGTCAAATATGGCCAAACTGCCTTGACATGAGCTTTCGGGACCATTGATGGCAGCAAGTTTTCGCGCTGCCGGGCAGAAACCACGCCCCATTCAGGCGGAGTTTTCTGTGACACCCGTATTCCGTGTTCCTATAATCGGCCCCAACTCAGAATTTTGTCGCCGCCACTGCGCTTAAAGTGGCAAGGAATACCCCGCCTTGCGAAAGCGAACGGGGTAGGCAGAATCCGGTTGTGTTGGAATCTGCTGAACGCGTCACGTAGGACCACTACGACGCAACTGTCAGCGATGACTGGGTCCATCTTCGAACCATCGCGATACCGCTTCGTCCGGGTAGCGCACCTTCAAATCCGTCCCGCCTGGTACGGGGATCGGTTCCATAAACGCTGTGGATGGCCGGGCAAATATGCCGGCCTGAAAGACAGTTTCTTTAACCCCGCAAACGCACTGGCGGTCAGCGCGTTCTGCTTTTCTTAACTAAGGAGGTAATTCCACCCCAGCCCAAGGCTGGATAACCGTTGGTTTGCACGGGCCAGTTTTCTCTCGAAAACACACCGTGCTGTCTATGGCCAGACACATTCAGGTCAACCGGGATTGGTGTCCCGTGATCGCACCGCTTCGGCGGACCTGCGCAGCATTGTTGCCAGGTGATCAGAAACACTCACCGAAGGAAACAGCACTATGCGAGACCTGAACTACCAACTGAAATTGTTATGCAAGCACAGCCATGAAGGCAGCTTTGAAACCCGGGTGGGCCGGGAGCGCCAGCTGAGCGCCATTGCCAACCAGTTACACGACCTGGGCTTCCGGCAGCTGAAGGCCACCTCCCTCAAGCAAAAGCATGTCCAGGCCCTGGTAGACCACTGGCTGGACCAAAACCTCTCCCCCGGCACCATCAAGAACCGCATGAGCTGTTTACGCTGGTGGGCCGAGAAGGTTAACAAGCGGGCCGTCGTGGCCGGCTCCAATGACTTTTATGGGATACCTGACCGGCAGTTTTTGTCCGACACCAGCAAAGCCAAAGACCTGGCCGAGGAACAGCTCGTCCTGGTCAAGGATGAACACGTCAGAATGAGCCTGCGGCTGCAACTGGCCTTTGGGCTCAGGAGAGAGGAAGCCATCAAGATCCAACCGCGCTGGGCGGATCGGGGCGACCACCTGCAACTGAAGGCCAGCTGGACCAAGGGCGGGCGGGAACGCACCGTCCCCATCCGCACCCGGGAGCAACGCGCCCTGCTGGAACAGGCCAAACAACTGGCCGGGCTGGGTTCCCTGATCCCCGGGGGCCGGCAATACATTGAGCAACTGCGGATCTACGAGCGCCACACGGCCAATGCCGGCTTATCGAAAATGCACGGCCTTCGCCACGCCTATGCCCAGCAGCGCTATCGGGAACTCACCGGCTGGCCCTCGCCCCATGCGGGCGGCCCTACCAAAAAGGCACTGACTCTGGCGCAACAACAGGCCGATCAGCAGGCCCGACTGGCCATCAGCCAGGAGTTGGGCCATGTCAGGGAACAAATTACCGCGGTCTACCTGGGCAGGTGATCCCCGTGCAAAGAAATACCCCCGATCGCCCCACCACACCGGTACTGCAGCCCCCCACCATCCGCGGCCTCAACGAGGCACAGGCCGCGGCCTATGTGGGACTGGGCGTCACGCTGTTTCGAGCGGTCGGCCCGCCCCCCATCCGGGTCCGCCACCGCAATATCTGGGATCGACTTGACCTGGATGCCTGGCTTGATGACTATAAGCGTCGAGGGCGGGCCAAGGAGGAAAATCTATGGCCCGAGAAAAAGGACTCTACCAGCGTAAGGACTCGCCCTACTGGTGGATCGACGTCGTCCTGCCAGACGGACGCCGAGTATGCCAGAGCACTAGGCTTAAAGACCGAGACGCTGCCACCGAGTTCCTGATCCGCCTCAAGGCAGACGCATACGATGCACAACAGAAACCACTGCAGCCCGATCGCAGTTGGAAGGAGGCCGTGCTGCGCTACGTCGGTGAACTGGATAGCCCCAGCCGCCTCGTATCCAGTCGCGACCACCTGCGGCAGCTGGACCCCTTTCTCTGCGAGCTCATGCTCAATGAGATCTCGATGGAGTCCCTGCAGCCGTTTATCCGCCATCGCAAGGACGTTGAGGGCGTAGCCAACGCGACGGTAAACCGGGCGCTGGAGATTGTGCGCCGTATTCTGCACCTGGCCCGGGATGAGTGGGGGTGGCTGGAGCGCTTTCCCCGCATCCGGATGTTGAGTGAACCGAGGCGCCGTGTGCGTTTTCTCTCACGCCAGGAAGCCGATGCTCTGCTGGAGGCACTGTCGGCGCATTTGCGCCCGGTGGTGTCGTTTGGGCTGGCAACAGGTTGCCGCATGGGCGAAATCCTGAACCTGGAATGGCACCGGGTGGATTTTGACCGTCGGGTGGCCTGGCTGGACCACGGCACGACCAAAAATGGCGAGGGACGTGGCATCCCCCTGAACAACGATGCCATTCTCGCCCTCAGGGCGGTCGAGGGAGATCACGGCCGCTGGTGTTTTACGTACCAGGGCAAGCGCATGGAGCGCGTGGGTTCTGGCTGGAAACGTGCCCTCAGGCGGGCCGGGATCACGGCATTTCGATTCCATGATCTGCGCCACACCTGGGCCAGTTGGCATGTCACCAACGGCACGTCGTTACAGGAGCTGATGGAACTGGGTGGCTGGAAGTCTTATGAGATGGTGTTGCGCTATGCGCACCTGGCACCGGATCATCTGAGTCACGCCGCGGCGCGCATATAGCGAACGTGGAAAATCGTAGGGCAAAACTCTACGAAAACCCTACGTTAGGTCTTGAAGAAGATGAGCGCGAATGCGTAAGTCTTTGATTTGATTGGCGCGCCTGGCACGATTCGAACGTGCGACCGCCTGGTTCGTAGCTCAACAAATGAAATTTAACGTATTGTTTTAAATGGCTTTTTTGACGGCGCCCGTTGTCAACCAAGCACGACAGAGCACCACTAAGCACGCTGATGTCGGAAATTTGTCGGAACCGAAATTATATTATATAAAATCGAGCCGTTTATGCAGGCTCACCCCACCATAAAAATGAGGCTTTACAGGCCCATGCTCCAGTATTAATATTTAATACACTCACTTTCAGGTACAAACACATGGCTAGGAACACGTCCGTCACCCTCGGTGATCATTTTGAAGCGTTCATCACCAGTAAGATTGAACAGGGGCGCTTTCAATCTGTGAGCGAAGCAGTCCGCGCCGGACTTCGAAAGCTGGAGCTGGATGAAGCCAGGCTTGACTTATTGAGGACTCGACTAAAAGCGGGTGAGGACAGCCCAGTCGTTGAAAACTTTAATAGCCGGGAATTTCTAGAAAAGCTCCGTAAAAAACACCACGAATGAAGCAACGCTATTTCATTCGTGAACTCGCTCTCAAAGACGTGGAGGAAATCTGGCTCTATACCTTGTCCGAATGGAACCTGGAGCAGGCCGACGCCTACACCAGTTCTATCCTGGCTCGCCTGGACTGGCTGGCTGACCATCCCGGTGGTGGCAAACCGAGGGATGACATAAAGCCTGGTTATTTTTGCTTCCCCGAAGGACGCCATCTCATCTTTTACATCATGACGGATCACACAGTTGATGTTATCGGTATTCCACACCAGAGCATGGATATCACAGGGCATCTGACTGAGTGAAGCCTACGTGCGAGCATCCAGCAACCAGCGCTATTTAAAACAGACGACGCCCTTCCGACCTGTGCATGGCGAATTAGTAATTCTCCAATAGTATCAGAAGGTTAGCTATTGCCGCTTTCGCCGACAGATATTACCCTCGGCAAGCATGAAGGACGTCATTTACCTGCTTTTCGGAAGGTGGCTGAGTTTATGTGGGGCCTGTGGGTGGCGAATTAGTAATTCGTCCACAGAAACAGATGGTTGGCCGTTCCGGTGTTCGGTGTTCGGTGTTCGGTATGGAAAACGCCTTACCTTTCTTCCGCTTACTGCCCCGGTTGGGCTCTATCCCAGCTCCTCATAATCGGGCGCTCTAAAGTCGCACCCTCACTCAGCAGATAGATACCTATATAGATCTGCCACTTAGATTCACTTGGAGCGCCCGACTCAGTGCGCCCCGTCAAAACTCTTTTCCGTCGAATGCGATAGCCAAATGCACTGCGCAGGCACAACAATCAGCTTTGCTGCTACAGATAGATTCTTCAACAGTCATAGCAACATATGGATTCAGGAGTCTTGCTAATGGACTCAGCTTAGGGAATGTCCGCATCCAGTAAATGACCCAGGTAGACCATAAACCACCCGTTCATGTGGATTGTTGCAATTAGGTTCCGAATTTCAAAATCCGGTAACCAAGCAACCCCATGCCGCGGAGTGCTGCTCTCTATGTTTTTAAAATTTGAGCACAATCGTCAACCACGGCTCCCAGATGGCAGTGTCAACTAATTTATGAATAAGTAGACACCCGATAACTGGTCTCTAGAGTTGTACACTAAATCGCCACATGTCGTTGGTTGACGCAATGTGTCATCAAATCGATTTAATTTACACATCAGACCTTTATGAACCATGCTACCGAATAGGAGCCCCGCTCCATCCCATTGGTTTGGACCAAGAAAGCCAGCTTACGGGCATGTCTCTAGTAACCCATTATGCTCGCAATGCTTGAAGAGCATGCTCCGGATCAGCCTCCACAATTTTAAGCAATGACCGGGCGGCTCCCGTCGGATGCCTACGTCCCTGCTCCCAGTTCTCAACCGTTCGCTTGCTAACGCCCAGGATCATCGCAAATTTGTCCTGAGACACACCCAATCGCTCCCGAATGGCCTTCACCTCTGGGTTCGGGAAATCAAATTTCCGGGACACTTTCCTTTTGCCTTTGACGATAGCGTCCATCTGCTGGACGCTGTTCAACAACTCATCAAACGAATCTTTGTCCATGGTTACCACCTCTCAACAATTGCCTTCAGCTGTTTCAACTGTGCAGGGGTCAGGTTGTCCTGTTTACCCTTGGGATACACGTACAGCATTCGAATATGGTCATCGTTAACTACCCAGTAGTAGATGACCCTTACGCCACCACTTTTGCCTGTGCCTTCCAGTCGCCACCGAATCTTTCGCAACCCACCCGACCCACTGATTAGGTCTCCCGCATCTGGGCGATTCACCAGCGCTTCCTGCAAACCTCGATAGTCTTCATCGCTCATCAGCTCCTTGATAAGCTTGGTGAAAACCTGAGTTTCTACTATGACCATACGTCCTTGATTATACGCCAATGGCGTATGCTGTCCAATGACTTTTATCTGGTTAAGCTAGGTGCCTATTTGTGTCCCCCCACGTCACTATGGAGCGCAGCGGGTAGTGACGTGGGCAGCACGCACTTTGGCGGCAATCTTGGTAACACCGCGGCTTAACGTCTTTTCAGGGGTGGTTACAGTGGAACCACCCCCTAAAAGGCGGATTTGGTTGTGCAAACACAGTCAAATATGGCCAAACTGCCTTGACATGAGCTTTCGGGACCATTGATGGCAGCAAGTTTTCGCGCTGCCGGGCAGAAACCACGCCCCATTCAGGCGGAGTTTTCTGTGACACCCGTATTCCGTGTTCCTATAATCGGCCCCAACTCAGAATTTTGTCGCCGCCACTGCGCTTAAAGTGGCAAGGAATACCCCGCCTTGCGAAAGCGAACGGGGTAGGCAGAATCCGGTTGTGTTGGAATCTGCTGAACGCGTCACGTAGGACCACTACGACGCAACTGTCAGCGATGACTGGGTCCATCTTCGAACCATCGCGATACCGCTTCGTCCGGGTAGCGCACCTTCAAATCCGTCCCGCCTGGTACGGGGATCGGTTCCATAAACGCTGTGGATGGCCGGGCAAATATGCCGGCCTGAAAGACAGTTTCTTTAACCCCGCAAACGCACTGGCGGTCAGCGCGTTCTGCTTTTCTTAACTAAGGAGGTAATTCCACCCCAGCCCAAGGCTGGATAACCGTTGGTTTGCACGGGCCAGTTTTCTCTCGAAAACACACCGTGCTGTCTATGGCCAGACACATTCAGGTCAACCGGGATTGGTGTCCCGTGATCGCACCGCTTCGGCGGACCTGCGCAGCATTGTTGCCAGGTGATCAGAAACACTCACCGAAGGAAACAGCACTATGCGAGACCTGAACTACCAACTGAAATTGTTATGCAAGCACAGCCATGAAGGCAGCTTTGAAACCCGGGTGGGCCGGGAGCGCCAGCTGAGCGCCATTGCCAACCAGTTACACGACCTGGGCTTCCGGCAGCTGAAGGCCACCTCCCTCAAGCAAAAGCATGTCCAGGCCCTGGTAGACCACTGGCTGGACCAAAACCTCTCCCCCGGCACCATCAAGAACCGCATGAGCTGTTTACGCTGGTGGGCCGAGAAGGTTAACAAGCGGGCCGTCGTGGCCGGCTCCAATGACTTTTATGGGATACCTGACCGGCAGTTTTTGTCCGACACCAGCAAAGCCAAAGACCTGGCCGAGGAACAGCTCGTCCTGGTCAAGGATGAACACGTCAGAATGAGCCTGCGGCTGCAACTGGCCTTTGGGCTCAGGAGAGAGGAAGCCATCAAGATCCAACCGCGCTGGGCGGATCGGGGCGACCACCTGCAACTGAAGGCCAGCTGGACCAAGGGCGGGCGGGAACGCACCGTCCCCATCCGCACCCGGGAGCAACGCGCCCTGCTGGAACAGGCCAAACAACTGGCCGGGCTGGGTTCCCTGATCCCCGGGGGCCGGCAATACATTGAGCAACTGCGGATCTACGAGCGCCACACGGCCAATGCCGGCTTATCGAAAATGCACGGCCTTCGCCACGCCTATGCCCAGCAGCGCTATCGGGAACTCACCGGCTGGCCCTCGCCCCATGCGGGCGGCCCTACCAAAAAGGCACTGACTCTGGCGCAACAACAGGCCGATCAGCAGGCCCGACTGGCCATCAGCCAGGAGTTGGGCCATGTCAGGGAACAAATTACCGCGGTCTACCTGGGCAGGTGATCCCCGTGCAAAGAAATACCCCCGATCGCCCCACCACACCGGTACTGCAGCCCCCCACCATCCGCGGCCTCAACGAGGCACAGGCCGCGGCCTATGTGGGACTGGGCGTCACGCTGTTTCGAGCGGTCGGCCCGCCCCCCATCCGGGTCCGCCACCGCAATATCTGGGATCGACTTGACCTGGATGCCTGGCTTGATGACTATAAGCGTCGAGGGCGGGCCAAGGAGGAAAATCTATGGCCCGAGAAAAAGGACTCTACCAGCGTAAGGACTCGCCCTACTGGTGGATCGACGTCGTCCTGCCAGACGGACGCCGAGTATGCCAGAGCACTAGGCTTAAAGACCGAGACGCTGCCACCGAGTTCCTGATCCGCCTCAAGGCAGACGCATACGATGCACAACAGAAACCACTGCAGCCCGATCGCAGTTGGAAGGAGGCCGTGCTGCGCTACGTCGGTGAACTGGATAGCCCCAGCCGCCTCGTATCCAGTCGCGACCACCTGCGGCAGCTGGACCCCTTTCTCTGCGAGCTCATGCTCAATGAGATCTCGATGGAGTCCCTGCAGCCGTTTATCCGCCATCGCAAGGACGTTGAGGGCGTAGCCAACGCGACGGTAAACCGGGCGCTGGAGATTGTGCGCCGTATTCTGCACCTGGCCCGGGATGAGTGGGGGTGGCTGGAGCGCTTTCCCCGCATCCGGATGTTGAGTGAACCGAGGCGCCGTGTGCGTTTTCTCTCACGCCAGGAAGCCGATGCTCTGCTGGAGGCACTGTCGGCGCATTTGCGCCCGGTGGTGTCGTTTGGGCTGGCAACAGGTTGCCGCATGGGCGAAATCCTGAACCTGGAATGGCACCGGGTGGATTTTGACCGTCGGGTGGCCTGGCTGGACCACGGCACGACCAAAAATGGCGAGGGACGTGGCATCCCCCTGAACAACGATGCCATTCTCGCCCTCAGGGCGGTCGAGGGAGATCACGGCCGCTGGTGTTTTACGTACCAGGGCAAGCGCATGGAGCGCGTGGGTTCTGGCTGGAAACGTGCCCTCAGGCGGGCCGGGATCACGGCATTTCGATTCCATGATCTGCGCCACACCTGGGCCAGTTGGCATGTCACCAACGGCACGTCGTTACAGGAGTTGATGGAACTGGGCGGCTGGAAGTCGTATGAGATGGTGCTGCGCTATGCGCACCTGGCACCGGATCATCTGAGTCACGCCGCGGCGCGCATAGAGCGAACGTGGAAAATCGTAGAGCAAAACTCTACGAAAACCCTACGTTAGGTTCTGAAGAAGATGAGCGCGAATGCGTAAGTCTTTGATTTGATTGGCGCGCCTGGCACGATTCGAACGTGCGACCGCCTGGTTCGTAGCCAGGTACTCTATCCAGCTGAGCTACAGGCGCGTTGAGGGGGCGTACTATAGGGAGGAACTTGTTTGTAGTCAAGGGCTTAAGGGGGTGGAATTTGTGCACAACCCGGTCGCTCTTGCAGCTCTTCCCGGGGCTTTCAGGGACCTAGCGTCGTCAGTTGCCTGCCGGGTTTGGCGCTCTCCTGAAACACGCCATCCTCGACCACCAGGGCGCCGTTTACCAGCAGGTAGCGCACCCCCCGGGATGCCTGGAAAGGCTCGCGGTAGGTGGAACGATCGATGATGGTTTGCGGGTCGAAAACCGTGATATCAGCATCCGCCCCGGGTTGAATCCTGCCCTTGCGGGCGAATACCGGGGCTACATCCTGCAATCGCTGCGCGGGCAGCAAGGTCATTTTTGACAGCGCGGTCATCAGGTCCAGGGCTTGCTGCTCGCGCACATAGCGGCCCAGCACCCTGGAATAACTGCCAATCCCCTGGGGCGGTACGCCCACAGACTTACTGATAATCGGCGTGCCATCGGTCACTACCATAAGCCCTGGTTCCAACAGGGCCTGGCGCGTCCACTCCTCCTTTACGTAGTGATGGATCACCATACCGGCGGGTTGTTCACTGCGGTAGCGCTCCCATGTGGCCTGATCGAAGCGCTCACCGGTGGCGGCCCACTCCACATCCTCGTAGCTGATATCAAAAATCGCCTGCCAGTCGCGGCTGAACACGGCGGCGCCGATGGAGGTGGTACCCGCATTGTAGGGGAACATCTCAGTGGTGATATCCACCCCCTCCTTGCGCGCCTGCCGGATCATCGCCAGGAACTGATCGGTACCCTTCATTGCACTGTGCTGCAGGTGACAAATGTGCACCGGGGCACCGGTGTCGCGGGCCATATCGATAACCTCAACCAGGCCCTGGGGATCTCCCGCCAGGCCCCGGCGGATATGCACAAATACCGGCACCCCGCGCTCGCCCGCCACCTCGAATATCATGCGTAACTCCGCGGCATCAATGGCGGCGCTGAAGTAATCCAGCGGCAGACCCACCCCAAGCCCCCCCCTATCCAGCGCCAAAGCCAGCTTACGGCGCATGTCCTGCTGCTGCTCAGCGCTGGCGTGCTGGCGAAATGCCGGGCCGGCGTAATCGACAGTGCTCTTGCCGCTGAACAGATCCTGCAGGCTCACCCCCTGCATCAGTTCCAGGCGAATTCCGGTATACCCGGCTGACGCCCCGTAGTTGAGGGGCGCGCCATTTGGCAACTGTATACCCGCCGCGGCGACGGGCCAGGCGCCCGCTTCCAGTTCCAGGGTGGTGGTCACACCGTCCAGGGCCTGGTAGCGCATGCCCAGCGGAGTGAGGGAATGGTTGTGTAAATCGATGAATCCCGGCGCCACCACCTGTCCGGATACGTCAATGACGCGCACACCGGTTAAGGCCTTTTCACTGATTGCTGCAATCCGCCCATCGCTGATAGCAACATCGAATACGCCGTCGCGCCCGCTCTCGGGATCCATGACACGACCACCGCGCAACACCAGTTCATAGCTTGCACTGTAACTGGCGGGCGCCAGCGCAAGCAGGCTGAGCAAAAGCGCTGCGACAAAGCTCCAACGGTAACGATGCATCACACTCACTGGCATACCACTACCCGAGTACTCCCCCGCCCGTTGCGCCACGCGCTGGGGTGTCAATCAAAACACCCGGGTTCATCATGCCAGCGGGATCCAGCACGCTGCGGGCGCCGGCAAAGGCCTCGCGGAACAAGGCAGGCGCCTGTACGTCGTAACCGCGGGGGCGGTGATCTCTGCCCACCGCATGGTGGTGGGTGATGGTGCCGCCAAAGCTGGTCACTGCCTCATTGGCGGCCAGCTTGATTTCGCGCCAGCGCGACAACATGGAGGCCATGTCCCCCTCCTTGCTACCGATAGCGTAAAATGTGAAATACGGTGCGGGGCCATCCGGATAGACGTGGGTAAAACGGCAGCTGAGCATGCAATCGACACCGGTTATTTCACGCAATGCCGCGCCCACGCGCTCGCGAATACCGTTATACAGTTGTTCGAAACGGTCCCAGGTAATGGCCGTTTCGAAGGTATCCACGATCACCCCCGCGGGTGTCAGGTAGTTGCGGTAATAGGGCGCGCGCAGGAACTGGTTGCGCCACTGGCCGGCGGCACCCTGGCGGTGCTCGCCCGCCTCGTCTTCTGCGCCGCCAGAGCCCGCCAGCGAGCGGTCCACTGCGGCTTGATCCCAACTGCCACCGTGATCGGCTGCCAATTCCAGGGCTCGGGCGATCCAGGGTTGCAGCGGGTGATCTGCCGATTCAAAGGCGAGCACCAGCAGCGCGCAGACGCCGTCCCCTACGCCGTTGACCATCGCCTCGGTGGGATCCAGCAAACGACAATTACTGGGAAACAGCGCCGCCTGGCTGATGGCACGCACCGCGGCGCAGGCCTCGCGCATTCCCGGGAAGCGCACACTGGCCGACGCGCGAAAAAGCGGTCGGTCCTGCAGGCGCATCCAGGCACGGGTAATAAAGCCCAGGGTGCCCTCGGAGCCTATCATCATGCGATCCGGTGACGGCCCGGCACCCGAACCGGGCAAGCGGCGGCTTTCCATCACCCCGCTGGGGGTGAGCATACGCACGCTCTCCACGAAGTCATCGATATGGGTATAGTTGCTGGCGAAATGGCCCCCGGCACGGGTCGCTATCCAACCACCCAGCGTAGAGAACTGGAAGCTCTGTGGGTAATGCCGCAGGGTCAGGCCGTGAGGCTTTAACGCCGCCTCCAGTTCCGGGCCCAGTGCACCGCCTTCGATCAGTGCGGCGCGACTGACTTTGTCTACTTCCACCACGCGATTCATATACTGCAGGTCCACGGAGATCACCGCGCCGTAATCGCCCCCTACATCCGGCTCCACACCGCCGCACACGCTGGTGCCGCCACCGAAAGGAATCAGCGCTGCACCGCTGTTAGCAGCGAAGTCCATCAGCGCCGAGATATCATCTTCATGGCGCGGAAACGCTACCCAGTCCGGCGGATTGGGCATGTCGCGCATCTGCAGGCGCACCAGGTCGGCAAAGGATTTGCCGTAACCGTGAGTAATACGATCGTAGGGCGTACACGACAGCATAGCCGCAAGGGCGTCGGGAGCGGCAACCCGTGGCGCGGCCAGTGTAAACTCCTCCAGCCGCGGCACCTGACCCGGTTTATGCTGCGCACCCAGCCCTTGTGCCAGCTGGGCAACGTGCGACGCCTCCTCCGGGGTCAATCCTTCATCGGCGTAACCCCAGCCCCAGAAACAGAGCTCCCTGCGCTGCGCCAGTGTTTCAATCATACTTGTTTCCTAAATTGGCCAGCGTGACCAGGCCGGACCGCGCTGAAGTACCCATCATCTATGTCCCGGGCATAACTCAATTCTTGTTATATTCAGGCGCAATGCCCGTAAAGTCAGCGAACAAAACCCGCGTCGGAATTCAGGTACAAGCGGATAGGCCAGCGGGAGTCTTTGCCCAGGCGGATAACCAGGCCGTAGTTGTCATTATCGTAATCGTCCAGCCACTCGTAAGTGATATCCAGGGGTTGCGGCTTTTCCGGTTTGCGCCCGATCACCACGACCTCCTCGATCTCATCGGGGTTGCCCATGGAGGTCTTGGGAATCGCCAGCGTAATGGTGCGCGTTTCACCCTCGTCATCGATCTCAACCAACTCGGTTCCCAGGTTCTTGCCTTTATAGCCTTTCACCAGCTCCAGCCAGTCGGACTCCAGTGGCTCCCCCTCTGCCTGGACGAGAGCAACCTGGACGAGAGCGATAAAGGGGAGCACCAACAGCAGGCGCAATACCGGGGGGCGAAACAACGATAGCAACATGGTCAATCCTCAGCCTGTATGGCGTAGTATGTATGAGAATAGCTGAAAACGACTGCCGGGCAAGCAGTCAGCGCATCACCAGTAGCGCAACCTATCCACGGCAACTCTACCTGTATTAGAGTGTCGCAGCAAAGTGCCGGGAAAAGACATGACCACGATCAATTCCATGGGCCAACACTTTACCGGATAATCCACAGGCCACCACAAGGAGAACACCACATGAGCAACGCAGAACAGATCGACTACTGGAACGGTGACGCGGGTAAACGCTGGGCGCAGGAAGATGCCACCATGGCGCGGCTACTGGAGCCGGTATGCGAGGCCCTGCTGAGCCATGCCGCCGTTGAGGGCAGCCAACGCGCTATGGACATAGGCTGTGGCGGTGGCAGCCAGAGCCTGATGCTGGCCCGACGACTGGGTCCGGATGCCACGGTGCTGGGCGTGGACATCTCCCAGCCCATGCTGCAGGTCGCGCAAGACAAGGTCGCTGACGCGGGCAACGTGGCCCAGCTGAGTTTTCTGCAGGCTGATGCCGCCAGCCATGAGTTCACCCCTGCGAGTTTCGACCTGCTGTTCTCGCGCTTTGGCGTGATGTTCTTTGATGATCCGGTAACCGCTTTTC
>Ga0316193_10000389_pt1 | contig 26924 bp, 23 predicted proteins | sample MerIslsedime2_MG_FD_207735 | JGI IMG/M metagenome (GOLD analysis project Ga0316193, IMG submission 207735) | Coastal sediment microbial communities from Maine, United States - Merrow Island sediment 2 | ecosystem: Environmental > Aquatic > Marine > Coastal > Sediment | place: USA: Maine... | reverse complement strand
GACTGTGCTGTTGCCGCCGTTGCCGTCCGCCCCGTGCCGATCGCCCAGACCGGTTCGTAGGCAATCAGACACTGCTGCAGCCCTTCGGCACCGAGCGCTTGCGCGACGGCCTGTATCTGCCGTTCGACCACCCGCTCAGCGTCACCCGAATCCCGCTGTTCGGCGGTTTCACCAACGCAGATGACCGGAGTCAGCTCTGCCGTCAGAGCAGCCGCCGCTTTCCGCGCCACCAGCTGATCGTCTTCAGCGTGATACTGACGCCTTTCGGAATGCCCGACCAGTACCCACCGCGCACCCAGATCACGGAGCATTGCGCCCGACATATCGCCAGTAAACGCGCCCTGACTCTCTGGATGAAGATCCTGAGCGCCAATAACGATCTGATCCTGGAGTCCGCATACCCGCAGCTGCTCGCTCAGAGGAACCAGGTAACCGATCGGTGGAAACAGCACCACCATCGCGCGATCAGTTGCTTTGGATCGTTGCGACGATAAAACTCGCGCTAGAACACTCACATACTCTGCCAGCATCTCCAGCGAACCGTGCATTTTCCAGTTGCCGGCGACAATCTTCGTGGGTGTTTTCTGCATATTCGAGCACCGCCTGTGCGGGGGCGCGAATCTTAGCGACTCACTGGCTGCGCAACAAGGGGGATATCAGCCTCCCTGGCCAACCAGTTCAGCCAACGTGTGGACGCAGGTCTCAACCGCAACCGGATCATCACCTTCAACCATGACCCGAACCACCGGTTCAGTACCCGAAGGTCTGATCAGGACCCGGCCGTGACCGGCCAGCAGGGCGTTGTGTTCCGCTACTGCTGCCTTAACATCCGCAGCCTCTGCCCGCTGTGCTGGATTCGTCACAGCAACATTGATCATCCGTTGCGGCAGCTTCTGCATGCCGCGCTTTGCCTGTGCCAGCGGCTCGGCATTACTCACCAGCGCCGACAACACCTGAAGCGCTGCCACGATCGCATCACCAGTACTGGTCAGATCCAGTACCAGAATATGTCCGGACGCTTCGCCGCCCAGCAGCCAGCCCTGTTGACGCAGAGCCTGCAGCACATAACGGTCACCAACATTGGCGCGAACAAACGGCACAGCCAATTCTGCCAGCGCTTTTTCCAGACCGTAGTTGGTCATAAGTGTACCGACAACACCGCCACAAATATCGCCCATCCTGGCTCTGTGCCGGGCGATGATGTAGAGCATCTCATCCCCATCCACCACTTCCCCGAGGTGGTCAACCATGATGACCCTGTCACCGTCGCCATCGAACGCAATGCCGACATCAGCGCCAGTTGCGAGCACTCGCGCGGCAAGCTCGGCAGGTTCAGTGGAGCCAAATCCGGCGTTGATATTGAATCCATCCGGACTGGCCCCAATCAGATCAACGCTGGCGCCAAGTTCCTCAAACACTCTAGGGGCGACGTGATAAGTCGCACCATGGGCACAATCCAGCACCACGTTGAGACCGGAGAGACGAAAACCCCGACTAACGCTGGCTTTACAGAATTCGATGTAGCGACCTGCGGCATCATCAATTCGCGCTGCCCGGCCCAGATGAGCAGACTCCACACACTGCATCGGCGCATCCAGCTCAGACTCAATTTCCAGTTCTATTTCATCGGCGAGCTTGTTGCCCTCACCATCGAAGAATTTGATGCCATTGTCGTGATAGGGGTTATGCGATGCGCTGACGACAATACCGGCATCGGCCCGCAGGGTTCGGGTGAGGTAGGCGACCGCCGGGGTAGGCATCGGCCCCATCAGGCTGACATTCGCACCCGCCGCGGCGAGCCCCGACTCCAGCACAGATTCAAGCATGTAGCCGGAAATCCGGGTGTCTTTGCCAATCAGAATGTGACAGTTCTCACCACCATTCCGACGCGCGAACACCTTGCCCACCGCCCAGCCCAGGCGCAGGCAGAACTCCGGCGTAATCGGGCTCATGCCGACTCTGCCGCGTATCCCATCAGTGCCAAAATAGCGTTTTGCCAGCGGTTGGCTGCTGGCTGTTACAACATCTAGCGGTTGAGCAGCGACTGCTGCTGGTCTGGAATTTGTCATACTCGGATCAACTATCAGGTAAATTGCTCGAAGTCACAGAACTCAACACTTTCAGCGCATCAACAGTTGCTGCAACGTCATGAACTCGGACGATATCAGCGCCTGCCTGCACCGCAAGCAGAGCCGCCGCCACGCTGCCGGCCATTCTTTCGGTCACCGGCCGACCTGTCAGAGCGCCTATCAGGCTCTTGCGCGACAGTCCGACCATGATGGCAGCATCCAGATTGTTAAACGAATACAGCTGCCGCAAAATGGTCAAGTTGTGAGTAATCGTCTTACCAAACCCGAACCCCGGGTCGATGCACAGACGATCCTCTGAGATGCCGTGGTTACGACAGGCCTGCAGCCGCTCGCTGAGGAAACCGTAAATCTCTCCGACCACGTCTGAGTATTGCGGATCAGTCTGCATAGTCCTCGGTGCACCCTGCATGTGCATGAGCGCCACAGCCGCCTGGCTGTCTGCCAGCACGCCCAGCATCTCGGGGTCTCCGAGACCAGTAACGTCATTGATCATGTGGCAGCCCAGCTCCAGGGCCCGAACGGCAACCGCGGCTTTGGAAGTGTCGACAGACAACACCACGTCGAGATCGAGCAGCAATTCCAGCACCGGCAGTACCCGATAACACTCTTCGGTTGCAGTGACCGGCGCCGCACCCGGGCGGGTCGATTCACCGCCGATGTCCAGTATCGTTGCACCCGCGGCCACCAGTTCTTCGGCGTGCGCGCGCAATCGCGCAGGCTCAAGTGAACTCAGTTCACCGCCATCCGAGAAGGAATCCGGAGTGATATTCAAAACCGCCATGACCTGCGGCTGCGACAGCGGCAGCTGGCGGCTGCCGCAGTTGAGGATCCGGCCGCTCACCGGAACCAGGACATCAAGCTTCGGGCGCGGGGCCACCGATTGGAGACTCTCCAGAGGCCGATTCATCGCCTGGGGTCTGCGAACTCGGCGGCGTGTCCTTTGGTGCTCTGGGTTTAGCACCTGCCATGATGTCATCAAGCTGGTCGCTGGACAGAGTTTCCAGTTCTACCAGAGCCTCCGCCATCTTGTGCAGCTTATCTTCGTTCTCTTTGAGAATCCGGGTTGCGGTTTCATAACATTCGTCAATGATCCTGCGAACTTCGCCATCGATCGCATGAGCGGTATCGTCGGAAATCGGTTTGGTCTTCACCCCAGCAGACATACCCAGGAATACCTCACCGTCATCTTCGTCATATTTCAGCGGTCCCAGCTTCGAAGACAGTCCCCACTTGGTGACCATATTGCGAGCCAGCCCTGTCGCCCGTTCGATATCGTTGGACGCACCCGTGGTCACATAATCTGCGCCTAAAATCATTTCCTCGGCGATTCGACCACCAAAAAGACTGCAGATCTGCGAAATCAGCGCCTGACGGCTGAGACTGTAGCGATCCTCTTCGGGCAGGAACATGGTCACACCCAGCGCTCGACCGCGTGGAATAATCGACACTTTGTAAACCGGATCGTGATCCGGCATCAGCCGACCAACAATGGCGTGCCCGGCTTCGTGGTAGGCAGTGTTGAGCTTCTCTTTATCCGACATAACCATCGATTTGCGCTCAGCGCCCATCATGATTTTGTCCTTGGCTTTTTCGAACTCGTCCATTTCCACCAGGCGCTTACCTGAGCGGGCGGCAAACAGCGCAGCCTCGTTAATCAGATTGGCCAGATCGGCCCCTGAGAAGCCTGGAGTACCCCGCGCGATCACTGACGGATCAACGTCGTCAGACAGCGGAACCTTGCGCATATGTACTTTGAGTATCTGCTCTCGACCGCGGATATCCGGCAATCCGACCACCACCTGGCGATCAAAACGTCCCGGGCGCAACAGCGCCGGGTCGAGCACGTCCGGTCGGTTAGTTGCAGCGATCACGATAATGCCGTCATTACCCTCGAAACCGTCCATTTCGACCAGCAACTGGTTCAGGGTCTGTTCCCGCTCATCGTGGCCACCACCAAGGCCGGCGCCTCGATGTCGGCCGACGGCGTCGATTTCATCAATGAAGATGATACAGGGCGCCTGTTTCTTGGCCTGCTCGAACATGTCCCGCACCCGCGAAGCACCCACACCAACGAACATTTCGACAAAATCTGAACCGGAGATCGAAAAGAATGGCACTTTAGCTTCGCCGGCAATGGCTTTCGCCAGCAGAGTCTTACCGGTACCCGGCTGCCCGACCATCAGAATACCGCGTGGGATCCGTCCACCCAGGCGCTGAAATTTGCCCGGGTCGCGCAGGAATTCGACCAGTTCCTGAACATCCTCTTTGGCTTCGTCCACCCCGGCGACATCGGCAAAGGTGGTTTTGATCTGGTCTTCTGAGAGCAGCTTGGCTTTGCTTTTACCAAAAGCCATCGGGCCTCCGCGACCGCTGCCACCGCCCTGCATCTGGCGCATGAACAGCATGAAGACGGCGATAATAATCAGTATCGGGAAACTGGCGATCAGCAGTTGCGACCAGATGCTGGGCCGTTCCGCTAATTTACCCAACACCTCAACGTTGTGATTGTAGAGGTCGTCCATCAACTTCGGGTCGGCAACAGGCGGCAACACCACCTGAAAGTCTTCACCGTCGCGGCGCTGGCCGTGAATCATTTCCTGATCGATCTCGACACGCTGCACCTGGTCAGCGCGAACCTGCTCGATAAAGCTCGAATAGCTCAGGCTTTCCGGTTCGGGTGTGACGTTGAAGTTATTGAAAACTGTCAACAGTACTGCTGCGATAATGAGCCAGAGCAGCAGATTTTTTCCCATGTCTGTCAAAGATTTAATCCTCGGTTAGTAGCAGTTCTACCCGCCTTTCGGCTGGCGGTCTGGCCGCCCGCGGCGCTGAACTTTGCTTTTCAATACGACCTATCACTATACACCTACCGCGTGAATTGGGTGTGTAAACACTTTTGACGTTGTGAGGCCCTGCGCCCTTCAGGCTCCGGGCTTTCTTATACCCGGCGATACCCGAAGCAGCCACTATCGGGCGCAGCCGCTATCAGGCCCGGCTGCGGCGGAATCCTTCGGCAACCACATAGACTTCCCGGGAGTCAGACCGGGACGCTTTAGGCTTCAGTAGTCGCACTTTGTCATACTTCTTGCGCAATTTCGGAATCCAGGCTTCAACACCTTCACCCTGGAATATCTTGATCACCAGCCGCCCACCTGGCTTCAACCATCGATCTGCGCAATTTTCAGCCAGTTCCGCCAACTCCATCGAGAGGGCCTGGTCTACGGTCCTTATCCCACTGATGTTGGGGGACATATCAGACAAAACAAGCTCTACCGGCTGGTCGTCCAGCAATCGGGCAATCTCGGCATCCACATCAGGATCACCGACTGCGCCTTCGACAACCTGGGTATCAGGTCCCGCGCTGATTGCACGAAAATCGCAGGCCACCAGCATTCCACCGCGAATTCGCTCTTCAACGTACCGCGTCCAGCCTCCAGGTGCAGCGCCCAGTTCCAGCACCCGCATCCCCGGCCGCAGCAGCCGACAACGCCGGTCGATTTCTTCGAGTTTGAAATGAGCCCTGGACACCCGGCCCTCGGCAGCCGCTTTGCGGGTATACGGATCACGGCGCTGCCGCGCCAGCCAGCGGGCGCTGGATTTGCTGCGGGAAACCCCACCGCCGCCACGACCACGCGTTTTCGATCCAGCCATCAGTCAGTTCTCTCATTTGTTCCGAAGGCCTTGCCGAACGGCGCGGTGCGACTACAATGCCCGCCCGTTGAGCGTTTGGCGCCAGATAGAGATTGGACACAACCTTGGACAACAAAATGTTACGCCGATTGCGTCGCATCGCCCATCACCTTAATCCGGTTGTCAGCATCGGCGACTCCGGATTGACAGACGCGGTCGTTGCCGAGACTGAACGCGCCTTACGCGATCACGAGCTGATCAAAGTCAAAATCCACAGTGAATCACGCGACGACCGGAAGGCCTTATGCACCGATCTCGCCGAACGCTGCAGTGCCCAGATCGTCCAGAGCATTGGCAAGGTAGTCATACTCTACAAAGACAACCCGGAACCGAACCCCAATCTGTCCAACGTGCTGCGGCACACTCTGGCTGGCGGGAAAGGCTGAACTTTACCAACCGCGCAAGTCAGCCGTAGTCGACGCCATCAATTTCATATTCGGACAGGCCATTTGGCGTCTGCACAACACCAACGTCGCCCACACTCTTACCCACAACAGCACGAGCAATCGGGGACATCACGGAAATTTTGCCGTCTTTAAGATCCGCCTCGTCTTCACCAACAATTCGATAACGAAGTGATTTGCCGTCTTCATCCACCAGAGTCACGGTAACGCCAAATATCACCTTGTCTGAGGGTGTGATCTTGCCGATGTCGATGACCTGGGCGTCAGCCAGTTTACCTTCAATCTCCTGGATACGGCCTTCGTTGAAACTCTGCTGCTCGCGGGCTGCGTGGTATTCAGCGTTCTCTTTGAGGTCACCGTGTTCACGCGCCTCGGCAATCGCCTGAGTAATCTCCGCACGCAGAGAACCCTTGCGATTTTTCAGCTCCTCGCGCAGCGCTTCGGCGCCTTCAACAGTCATCGGTATCGGCATAACAAATAGCCCAACGGCTGCTTCAACTGCAGCCTTGTCAAATTTTCAGATTGCTTCGAGTGACCCGCAGAAACTGCTCCGGCTGCTCAATGCGCCGTGTAGAGCTCCTGCAGACAGCGGACCTTAGGCTCACGGTCGTGGTTGATGTTGTCCAGATCGTGACGAATGGCAATACACAAGGCCGCACCGCCGGTCAAAGTGGTTGTGTAGCATACTTTGTTCTGCAGCGCGAGCCGGCGAATAATGGCGGAGTCGCGAATAGAACTGTGTCCTTCGGTGGTATTCACAATCAGGGCAATCTGCTCATTCTTCAACATATCGCCGACGTGAGGGCGCCCCTGACCCACTTTATAGACGCGCTCACACGGCACTCCGGCATCGCGCAGCACGTTCGCGGACCCCCGAGTACCAACCAGCGTGAAGCCAAGATCGACCAGATCCCGCCCCAGTGCGACAAGGCCGGGTTTATCAGTATCTTTCACCGACACAAAAGCTCTGCCGCTGGATGGCAGCTGCACACTTGCGCCTAGCGCTGCTTTTGAAAATGCCTCGGCAAAGGTCTCACCAACCCCCATGACCTCACCGGTTGATTTCATCTCCGGACCCAAAATGGGGTCCACACCAGGGAATTTGGTAAACGGGAATACCGACTCTTTGACGTTATAGAAGCTCGGAATGATTTCGCTGGTGAAATTCTGGTCTACCAGCGAGGTACCGGCCATGCAGCGGGCGGCCACTTTTGCCAGCGACACGCCAATGCACTTGGAGACAAAAGGCACGGTTCGCGATGCCCGGGGATTTACCTCGAGGACAAAGACGTCGTCTTCCTGAACGGCCATCTGGACATTCATCAGCCCCACCACTCCCAGTTCAATGGCCATGGCCCGAACCTGATCGCGAATCCGATCCTGAATCTCACCCGATAGCTGATAGGGCGGCAGCGAACAGGCTGAATCTCCACTGTGCACGCCGGCCTGTTCGATGTGCTCCATGATGGCGCCGATAACCACCTGCTGACCATCTGACACCGCGTCTATGTCCACTTCAACCGCCTGATCGAGAAAGCGATCCAGCAGCACGGGTGATCGGTTGGAGACAAACACCGCCTCGCGCATGTAACGCGACAACTCTTCTTCGTTGTAGACAATCTCCATAGCCCGGCCACCGAGCACATAGGACGGTCTGACAACAATTGGAAAACCGACCTCTCGAGCGCCAACAAGCGCAGATTCAACATCTGTGGCAGTTCGGTTATCCGGTTGGCGCAGACCGAGCTTGTCGATCAGCCCCTGGAACCGTTCGCGGTCTTCAGCGCGATCAATCGCATCAGCACTGGTGCCAATGATAGGCACGCCCGCCTGTTCGAGCGCTTCCACCAGTTTCAGCGGCGTCTGTCCGCCAAACTGAACGATGACGCCTTCCGGCTGCTCTACATCGAAAATGGCGAGCACGTCTTCCAGCGTGACCGGTTCGAAATAGAGTCGATCTGAAGTGTCGTAATCGGTCGAAACAGTTTCCGGATTACAGTTGACCATGATGGTCTCATAACCGTCTTCGCGCATCGCCAGCGCAGCGTGCACACAGCAGTAATCAAACTCGATACCCTGACCAATACGATTCGGCCCACCGCCAAGCACCATGATTTTGCGGCGATCAGACGGTCGCGCTTCACAGCTCTCCTCATAGGTGCTGTACATATATGCGGTCGCGGACGGGAATTCTGCTGCACAGGTGTCGACGCGGCGATAAACCGGACGCACCCCAAGGGACTGGCGATAGGCCCGCACCTCGAACTCAGTTGAGGCCAGCAGCGTGCCAAGCCTGATGTCCGAAAAACCCTGCTGTTTGAGCCGATAGAACCGATCCCGGTCGATGTCTGTCAGCCTCACCCCATCAAGCGAGCGCTCCACATTCATCAGGTCTTCAATCTCTGCCAGAAACCAGGGGTCAACGGCAGTGAGTTCATAGATCTCATCAAAGCTCATCCCGACCCGGAAGGCATCGGCGATGTACCAGATACGCTCACCGGAAGGCGCTGCCAATTCTCGCCTCAGCACACTGAGCGATTCTTCGTCATTACCATCCAGAACCGGATCAAAGCCACTCATCCCGGTTTCCAGACCTCGAAGCGCTTTCTGCAGAGATTCCTGAAAAGTCCGGCCGATGGCCATCACTTCACCCACCGATTTCATCTGAGTAGTCAGCCTGGCATCTGCCTGAGCGAACTTCTCAAAAGTGAATCGGGGTATTTTGGTGACCACATAATCCAGAGCAGGCTCAAAAGATGCCGGCGTCACCCCGGTAATGTCGTTGTCCAGCTCATCGAGGCTGTAGCCGACAGCCAGTTTTGCGGCGATTTTGGCAATGGGGAAGCCGGTCGCTTTACTGGCGAGTGCAGAAGAGCGGGATACGCGGGGATTCATTTCGATCACCACTACCCGGCCGTCTTCCGGGCTGATGCCAAACTGCACATTGGAACCACCCGTATCGACACCAATTTCGCGTAACACGTCGATGGACGCGTTGCGCAGCAGCTGATATTCCTTATCCGTCAGGGTCTGCGCAGGCGCAACAGTAATACTGTCGCCGGTGTGAACCCCCATTGGATCAAAATTTTCGATTGCACAGACAATGATGCAGTTGTCTTTCTTGTCGCGAACCACCTCCATCTCGAATTCTTTCCAGCCGAGCAACGACTCGTCAATCAACAACTCGCTGGTAGGCGATAGATCCAGACCGCGGGTGCAGATTTCTTCAAATTCTTCGACGTTGTAGGCCACACCGCCACCGCTGCCGCCGAGGGTAAACGAGGGCCGTATGATGCAGGGGAAGCCCAGCGCGCTCTGCACCTGCAGTGCTTCTTCCATGCTGTGTGCTATGGCTGAGCGCGGCGTCGCCAGGCCGATTTTCTTCATCGCCTTATCAAAACGTTCGCGGTCTTCGGCCTTGTCTATCGCATCCTGGCTGGCGCCGATCAGTTCAACACCGAACTTGTCGAGTACACCTTCCCGGGCCAGATCCAGCGCGCAGTTCAGCGCGGTCTGTCCACCCATGGTCGGCAACAGCGCATCAGGGCGCTCGCGTTCGATGATCTTGGCAATCGTCTGCCACTCCACAGGCTCCACATAGGTGGCGTCTGCCATTGTCGGGTCGGTCATGATGGTTGCCGGATTCGAGTTAACCAGCACAACCCGGTACCCCTCATCCCGCAGCGCTTTGCAGGCCTGGGCGCCCGAATAGTCGAATTCGCAAGCCTGACCAATGATGATCGGGCCGGCGCCGAGAATGAGGATAGATTCGAGGTCCGTACGCTTAGGCACTACGGGCCTCCATCAGTGAGATGAATTCGTCAAAGAGATACTGGCAATCCTGAGGGCCCGGGCTGGCTTCAGGGTGGCCCTGAAAGCCAAAAGCGGGCCGGTCTGTGCGACGTACACCCTGCACGGTGCCATCAAACAAAGACAGATGAGTGGTTTCCAGGCAATTCGGCAGCGACTCGGCGTCAACGGCAAAACCATGATTCTGGCTGGTGATCACCACCCGCTGATCGCGGAGATCTTTCACGGGATGGTTGGCGCCATGGTGCCCATGAGGCATTTTCAGAGTGCGCGCACCGCTGGCCAGCGACAACAGCTGATGACCGAGACAGATACCGAAGATGGGCAGTTCGGCGTCGAGTAACTCACGGATCGCGACTATCGCATAGTCACAGGGTTCCGGGTCACCGGGACCGTTTGAAAGGAAAACGCCATCTGGCGCGAGGGCCAGCACCTGTTCAGCCGTCGTTGTCGCTGGAACGACGGTCAGCCGACAGCCGCGAGCTGCCAGCAGTCGCAGAATGTTGCGCTTGACGCCAAAGTCATAAGCCACCACATGGAAGCGCGGCTCACTCAGTTCGCCGTAGCCGGAGTCTATAGACCAATCGGTTTCCCGCCACTCGCCGTTGTTCTGCCGGGTGACCTCTTTCGCCAGATCCATCCCCTGCAGACCTGGAAAACCGGTTGCTGCAGCGAGTGCCGCGGCTTCGTCGACAGACTGACCGGCAACAATGCAGCCAGCAAGAGCGCCTTTTTCCCGAATCAGACTGGTGAGCCGACGGGTGTCCACATCAGCGATTGCCACAACACCCTGACGCTTAAGAAAACTCTGCAGTGTTTCGGTCATCCGCCAGCTGCTGGGGCGACGCGGTGTCTGGCGTATCACCAGACCGCTGGCCCAGACCTGGTCAGATTCCATGTCTTCCGGGTTGATGCCGGTGTTGCCAATCTGCGGGTAGGTGAGTGTGATGATCTGGCGGGCGTAGGATGGATCGGTGAGGATTTCCTGATAGCCGGTCATGGCGGTATTGAACACCACCTCACCCGCCGATCTGCCATCAATGCCGATCGATACCCCCTGAAAGAGGCTACCGTCTTCAAGGGCTAGCAGTGCCGGCGTCAATGTATTCACCAATCCAGTGTGTTCCCAGATGTCATCCAGGCCGTTTTAATTCCTGCAGTAAACTGCAGTCATTGCTGTTACCCGGCCGTAAAAAAGCGAGATCGCAATGCTGCTCTTTCACCCCGGCAGGAATCCAAACAGATTCTTAGGGTGTGGCTACGATCTCGCCTTATTTTGGGTAGCGAAGTCTACCGGAGCGATCAGCTCAAGCCCAGCACATCCTGCATATCAAACAGCCCGGAATCTTTGTCCACCGCAAACAGCGCCGCTCGAAGTGCGCCGGTGACAAAATTATCCCGACTCTGGGCCCGATGAGTCAGCTCTATCCGCTCGCCAATACCAGCAAACATCACAGTATGTTCGCCAATAATGTCACCGCCGCGTATCGACGAAAATCCTATGGTCGATCGCGCTCGAGCCCCGACCTGACCCTGGCGGCCATACACCGCATCCTGTTCCAGGTCTCGACCAAGCACCTGCCCAAGGATCTCGCCCATGCGCACGGCGGTTCCAGACGGTGCGTCAACCTTGTCCCGGTGGTGGGCTTCGATCACTTCCACATCAACATCGTCGCCCAGCGCCCGCGCTGCCATCTCAATCAGTTTGAAGGTCAGATTAACGCCGACGCTCATGTTCGGCGCCAGCACGATAGCAATGTGTTTCGATGCTTCGGAAATCGCCTCAAGATCGTCCGGGGTGAAGCCGGTAGTACCGATCACCAGACGCTTGCCCGCCGCAAGACACTCGCCCAGAACCCGACGGGAAGCTGCCGGCGTGGAAAAATCTATGATCAGTTCAGCCGCTGCGACCCCGGCTGCAACATCGTCGGTGACCGGCACGCCACTGGCGCCAGCGCCAGCCAGAACTCCGGCATCTTCGCCGAGCGCGTCTGAACCCGGACGGGCAACAGCGGCGGCCAGCCGCAGATCAGGGTGAGCACACAAGCGACGCACCAGAGCCTGACCCATGCGCCCGGCAACACCAACGACGGTTATGTTCATACGTTTATCCATTAATCCGTCAGCATTACCCTGTCAGCAATCGCCTGCGAGCTGGAATCCGCCGCTACGACTTCAGCCCATCAAAAAAATCTTTCACGCCCTGGAACCAGGAACTTTCCTGAGGTGAGTGTTTACCCGCACCTTCCGCCAGCGACTTCTTGAAGTCGCGCAACAGTTGCTTCTGCTGCTCCGACAGCCGCACTGGAGTTTCCAGATTAACCTTACAGAGCAGATCGCCTACGCCACCGCCACGTACCGGGGTCACGCCCTTGCCTCGCAGCCGAAAGACCTTGCCGGATTGAGTTTCCGGCGGAATTTTCAGCTTCACACGACCATCCAGGGTCGGCACTTCTATCTCGCCGCCCAGCGCAGCATCAACAAACGACAGCGGCATTTCACAGAACAGATTGCGACCGTCCCGGGAAAAGATCTGGTGCGGCTGAACTTCAATCTGGACATAAAGATCCCCGGGCGGTCCGCCGTTGAAACCTGCTTCGCCTTCGCCGGTCAGGCGAATACGATCCCCGGTATCCACGCCCGCAGGGATTTTCACAGCCAGAGTTTTGCGTTTCTCTTTGCGCCCGGCACCGCCACACTGGCTGCAGGGATCCGTGATCACTCTGCCATTGCCACGACAACGCGGGCAGGTCTGCTGCAGGGAGAAGAACCCCTGAGCCACGCGGATTTGTCCGGCACCGCCACAATCGGGGCACGTTGACGGCGTGGTGCCCGGCTTGGCACCGCTGCTGTCGCAGGCCTCACAAGCTGAGAGCACCGGTACATCGATCTCAACGTTGTCGCCACTGACGGCCTGTTCCAGACTGAGGTCGAGCACATAGCGCAGATCCGCACCACGCTGAACCGAGCTGCGTCCACCACCGCCGCCGGCGCCACCAAAGATGTCACCGAAGACATCGGAGAATATGTCCGAGAAACTGGTGCCTTCGAAGCCACCACCCATACTTGGATCAACACCGGCATGACCATACTGATCGTACGCCGCGCGCTTTTCTGAATCCGCCAGTATTTCGTAGGCTTCGGTTGCCTCTTTGAACTTATCCTCAGCCGACGCATCATCCGGATTCCGATCAGGATGAAACTTCATCGCCAGCCGGCGATAAGCCTTCTTAATGTCTGCTTCCGGTGCGTCCCGGTTCAGTCCGAGAATTTCGTAATAGTCTCTTTTCGCCATCGCTGCATGCTACCCGGTCAGGCTTGTGCCTGATACGACTGTTCTTTCAAGGCACAACTATCTGCGTGCCACTTCTATGCGAACACGAAAAGGGACGCTGCTGCGTCCCATTCTCTGCGTGTCCAATCCGACGATCCGACGATCCGCTGTTGTTCCAGCTGACCTCGACTATTTCTTGTCTTCGTCGTCTTTGACTTCCTCGAACTCTGCATCAACGGTCTCACCATCCGCATTTTCAGCATTGGCGCCGGCCGCGTCACCGTCTGCAGCCTGCGCTTGTTCCGCCTGCTCGGCATAGAGCTTCTGCGCCAGCGAAGTAGAGGCTTCTGACAGGGCCTGGATCTTGGCTTCGATATCAGCCTTGTCGCCGCTTTGCAGAGCTTCTTCCAGAGCGGTCGCTGCAGTTTCGATTGCCGATTTCTCTTCTTCCGTTGCCTTATCGCCAGCATCTTCAACCGACTTTCGGGCAGCGTGGATCAGGCCATCAGCCTGATTGCGCAGATTCACCAGCTCTTCGAACTTGAGATCTTCTTCGGCATGGGCTTCTGCATCACGGACCATCTGATCGATTTCGTCATCGGACAGACCGGATGAGGCTTTAATGACAATCGACTGCTCTTTGCCGGTCGCTTTGTCTTTCGCGGATACATTGAGAATGCCGTTCGCATCGATATCAAAAGCCACCTCGATCTGCGGCATGCCCCGCGGCGACGGTGGGATATCGGCCAGATCGAAGCGACCCAGCGATTTGTTCTGGCCCGCCTGCTTGCGTTCACCCTGCAGCACGTGGATCGTCACTGCCGTCTGATTGTCGTCAGCGGTCGAGAATACCTGCGTCTTCTTTGAAGGAATCGTGGTGTTCTTCTCGATCAGCGCGCTCATCACACCACCCAGGGTTTCGATACCCAGGGACAGTGGCGTCACATCAAGCAGCAGCACGTCTTTGACATCGCCGGAAAGTACCGCGGCCTGAATAGCAGCACCTACCGCAACGGCTTCGTCAGGGTTTACGTCTTTGCGGGCTTCCTGGCCAAAAAACTCTTTAACCTTCTCCTGAACCTGCGGCATTCGGGTCTGACCACCAACCAGGATCACGTCATCGATATCGCTGGCTGACACACCGGCATCTTCCAACGCAGTGCGACATGGACCGATGGTCCGATCAACCAGATCTTCGACCAGAGACTCGAGCTTCGCCCGGGTCAGTTTCAACACCAGGTGCTTGGGTCCGGTCGCGTCTGCGGTGATGTAGGGCAGATTGATTTCCGTCTGTGTGCTGTTGGAGAGCTCAATCTTGGCTTTTTCAGCAGCTTCCTTCAGGCGCTGCAGTGCCAGCGGATCGTTATGCAGATCCACACTGTTTTCTTTCTTGAACTCTTCCGCCAGATAGTCGATCACGCGCAGGTCGAAATCTTCACCACCGAGGAACGTGTCGCCATTGGTCGACAGCACTTCAAACTGATGCTCACCATCAATTTCGGCGATTTCAATGATCGATACGTCAAAGGTACCGCCACCGAGGTCATAGACGACAATTTTGGTATCGCCGCGCTTCTTATCCAGACCGTAGGCCAAGGCCGCGGCGGTGGGTTCGTTGATGATGCGTTTGACGTCGAGACCGGCAATTCGACCGGCGTCTTTGGTTGCCTGACGCTGAGAGTCGTTGAAATATGCGGGTACGGTGATCACCGCCTCGGTTACGTCCTCACCGAGATATTCTTCAGCCGTCTTCTTCATCTTTTTAAGCACTTCCGCAGAAATCTGCGGCGGTGCCAGCTTTTCACCTTTGACTTCTACCCAGGCGTCGCCATTGCCGGCTTCGACAATGCTGTACGGCACCATCTTGATGTCTTTCTGCACAACGTCGTCTTTGAACTGTCGGCCGATGAGGCGCTTGACCGCAAAAAGCGTATTGGTCGGGTTGGTGACTGCCTGGCGTTTGGCGCTCTGACCAACCAGGATCTCGCCATCGTCCGTGTAGGCAATAATGGAAGGCGTGGTGCGATCACCTTCAGAATTTTCAATAACCTTGGCGTCTTTGCCTTCGAGCACGGCCACACACGAGTTGGTCGTTCCGAGGTCGATACCGATGATCTTACCCATTTGCTAAATCTCCCGATGCTGCTGGCAGCTACTGTCTGAACTACCGATTAACTGTCTGTTGTCGGCTATATGTGGGCTCCTGCCCACGTTTCAAGCCCGCAGTGCGGCCTTATTGCCGAAAAACTCAATCTGGTGCTTTACTGACCACCACCATCGCTGCCCGCACCAGCCGGCCATTCAGGGTGTAGCCTTTCTGCATCACGTCCATCACCGAATTCGGCTCCAGGTCAGGGTTCGGCACCATGGCCATGGCTTCGTGATGCTGAGGATCGAAGGGTTCGCCAATCGGGTCGAGCTGGTTGATGCCGACCTTGGCAAGAACATCGACAAACAGCTTCGCAGACAGCTGAACGCCTTCAGCGATCGCAGCGGCTGCTTCATTGGTCTCTGCAGCACCTTCAGGTGTTGCCCCCTGTGCTGCCGCAGCAGCCGTTTCAACCGCCTTTTCCAGGCTGTCGAGAACAGGCAGCAGCTCGGCTACAAACTTTTCCAGCGCAAATTTGTGCGCATTTTCGACATCCCGGGCGGCTCGACGGCGGGCATTTTCGGCATCCGCCTGGGCTCGCAGGGCCTGGTCGGTGAGCGCAGCTATCTGTGCCTGAGCAGCCTCCAGCTGCGTCTGTAGCGACGACGAATCTTCTGAACCGGGCGCAGCCGCTTCCTGCTCTGAGACCCCTGTCTGAGACTGTTCTTCGAAGTCCGCTGATTCATCGCCTGCATCAGCTCGAACGTCAGGTTGGTCTTCGGGTTTGTCCGCCATAATTTCTCCACTGTCGGCCTTTTGCATGCCCCGCGATGCCGCAGGGCATGGCAGATATGGGGACAGTCAGTGGAAAATCAAGCCTCAGATCTGGTTGATGGCGGCGCCCAGTACGCGAGCTGTCACATCGACAACGGGGATCACTTCGCGATAGGCCATACGGGTCGGTCCAACCACTCCCAGCACCCCGGCAGCCTGGCCGTGAACCTCGTAGGGCGCGGTGACGACGCTGAAATCGTCGAAAAATTCGTAGCCGGATTCTTCACCAATGAACAGCTGAATGCCGTCACTCTGCAGACACTGGTCAAGCAGGTGCAGGATACGGCCTTTGTGGGAAAAAGCTTCGAACAGCGTCCTCAGCGTGCCGGTATCGCTGCTCATTTCCAGCAGCTGGGATTCTCCGGACACAATCATCTGCTGGCTTTCGGCCGGCTCGTCAGGCGCAACAAAAATCTGCCCCGCGACATCCAGTGCGGTCTGCATCAGGCCGTCCATGCGATCTTTATCCGCCTGCATGCTGTTGACGATTTCATCACGGATCCGCACCAGTGATCTGCCACCAAACTCGTGATTGATCAGATTGGCCGCCTGAGTGAGTTCGATCGCGGTGTACTCGCGTTCGGTATGAATGACCCGGTTCTGCACCTCCCGATCATTCAACACCAGAATCACCAGCACCCGGTCACCCGACAGCGGCAGAAATTCCACCTGGCGCAAGGCCACATGGTCGCGCCTGGGCAGGGTGATCACACAGGTCATACGGGTCAGCGTGGAGAGCATATTGGAGGCGCATTCCACCAGTTCGCTTGGCGAAAGATCGGGATTCAGCTCGTGTCGCAGCGCGTCAATACGCTGGTCATCTAAAGGTTCAACCGACAGCAGGCTGTCGATGAAAAATCTCAGGCCCTGAGTGGTGGGCACTTTGCCGGCGGAGGTATGGGGCGAGCGCACCAGTCCCTGGTGTTCGAGTTCGGCCATGATGTTGCGCACCGTTGCCGGGCTCACACTCATCCCAGGATCCGATGCCAGCTTCTTCGAGGCGACCGGCGTACCTTCATCGAGATAGCTTTCCACCAGCAACTTGAACAGTCGCCGGGTCCGCTCGTCAATGGGTTCTTCCAGCCGATTACTCATGAGATTACAACTTCCGCTCGTGCTTCCAGTACCATCTGCTCACTGCTAGAGCTTTGGTTAATAAGCGAGCGTCGTCAAGACATGTTGAAGAATCTGCACATTCGCGACTTTCTGCTGGTGCGTGCTCTCGATGTAGCGTTCCAGAACGGCCTGACGGTAATAACCGGGGAGTCCGGCGCCGGAAAATCAATCATTCTCGGCGCACTGGGTCTGGTTCTCGGCGATCGCGCCAATGCCGATACCCTGCGCCCGGGTGCTGCCCGCGCGGAAATAACCGCGGAGTTCGATCTGGGCAGCGCAAGCCCCTTGCATGTGCTGCTGCATGAACAGAGCCTGGACGACCCCGACCAGCCCGGGCGCTGCCTGGTGCGCCGCACCCTGACCAGCGATGGTCGTTCGAAAGCGTTTATCAACGGCACCCCTGTCAATCTGCGACAACTCAAAGCCTTGACCGGCGATCTGGTGGACGTCCACGGCCAGAATGAACATCAGCGTCTGGCAGATCCTGAAGTCCAGCTGGCACTGCTGGACGATTACGGAGTCGACAAAAGCCTGCTGGACAAGTGCCGACTGGCGTTTGTCGACTGGCGGCAGACCGCAAAGTCGCTGTCTGACCTGCGCAACGCGGTCCGCGACAGCGAGGATCGGACTTCGCTGCTGACCTATCAGCTCGAAGAACTGTCGCAGATTGATCCTCAGCCCGGGGAATTCGCGAATATCACCCGCGAACACAAGCGGCAGAGTCAGGCTCAACTTCTGCTCGACCACGTTCATCAGGCACTCGAAGTTCTCGAAGAGGACACCGCACTGGCTCAAGCACTCGGCCAACTGGAGCGGCTGGACGATGAACATCCTGCCCTGAGCGCCAGCCTGGAAACGCTGCGCAGCGCACTGGCACTCGCCGACGACACAACACGCGATCTGAAAGTCTACGAACGGACCCTCGAACACGATCCGCAGGCGCTGCAGAGTCTTGATCGCAGGCTCAGTGAACTGCATGAACTGGCGCGAAAACACCGGGTGGAACCTGACGATCTGGCGCGGCTGATGCGTTCGCTGCACGACGAGCTCGAATCGATGTCTACCGACCGGTCGGCACTGGAGACTCTCGGGGTTGAACAGGCGCAGCAGGAAAAAGCCTATCGCAAGCTTGCAGCGCGTATCAGCAAACAACGGCGCGCAAGCGCGGATTCATTTGCCAGTGCGGTCACTGACTGCATGCGCACCCTGGGCATCTCGGAAGGTACTCTGTCACTGGCATTTACCCCTTGTGAAGCCGCCCACGGCGTCGAAAAGGTGGAGTTTCTCTGCGTCACGAACCCCAAATTCTCCGCCGCCCCGCTGGCCAAGGTGGCCTCGGGGGGCGAACAGGCACGAATCAGCCTGGCTATTCAGACAGTGGCTGCACAAAAAAGCCAGCTGCCAACACTGGTGCTCGACGAAGCTGACGTCGGCGTCGGCGGCACGACCGCGGACGTGGTCGGCCGGTTGCTGCGCAGTCTGGCGCGGCGTACTCAGGTGCTGTGTGTGACCCATGCTCCGCAGGTGGCGGCCCTCGGGCAGCAGCACATGCGGGTGCACAAAGATGCAGAGCAGGACACCCGCATCGACCCGCTGCCCGAAGGAGGTCGCATCGATGAGCTGGCACGCATGCTCGCCGGCTCCGGGATCACCAAGAAATCGCGCGACTACGCCAGAAGTCTGCTCAAGGAAGCGTCGGACAACCCGGTACACTGAAACGACTAACGGCTTCATTCACCGGGCCTAAGCCGGTACTATCGCGCATCTCACCATCACTGCAGTTATTTGGTCCCATGCGGCATCGTTATCTGTTTTTCCCCGGGTTGATCTGCGCTTGTCTGATCCTGTCCGGCTGCAACCTCACCAAGCTGCGCCTGCCACGAGTACACAAGCTCACGGTTCAGCAGGGCAACGTGATTACCCAGAACATGATTGATCAGCTTAAGCCGGGCATGACCTACAGCCAGGTTTCTTACATCATGGGCGATCCGGTGTTCAGGAACTCGTTCAACACCAACCGCTGGGACTACATCTACACAATCGAACTGCCCGGGATCTTCAACGACGAACGACGAGTGAGCCTGTATTTTGACAATGATCGGCTTGCGTACTTCACCGGAGACTATGCCCCTACCGCAGAGCTGCCGGTGGTCGAGGCTGATGAAGGAGACGAGCAGGAAGCTTCAAGCGAACAGGACGCCGACTGACAGGCAGGGCTGTCCCGGCGACTTCAGACTGCCGGCTCTACTGACCGGCCTGTTTCGATGCCCATCCGGGCACCGACAGAAAACATCAGATTATTCATGAACACTGTTTACCTGCGCTCTGATCCACCAGCAGCCCGACGTCGTCTGGCTTCTTTCGGATCAACAAGGAGAGGCCGCAGTATGTCGATCCGATCACCATGGCGTAATTCATCATCATGTGCCACGCGGCGACCGAACACGGCTAACGCCTGAGCTGCCAGATCCAGATCGCGAAACGGGCTAACTTTCGAAACTGCTGCCAGCGCATCGGCTACCCTGGCGCCCTCCAGAAGCTCCAGATGCACACGATGCTGATGGTCAGCTAGTGCGTAGGCTACTTCAATGTGCATGAGCGCCCCATTGAAGCTGCTGAAAGCTCACTCTGAAGCTGCTGAAAGCTCACTCTGCCCCATCTCAATCCAGCAACGCCTGCGCCCGAGTACAGAAAGCGTTAACAAGCTGATCAGCTGCACGGGTGAATACCCGTGTAAAAGGGCCGCCAAAAACCTGTGCCATACCACCAAACTGAAAGGTCAGATTCAGGTCCACCCGGCAACCGCTGTCGCCTAAAGGCGTGAACTGCCAGTAACCCGACAACGACTGAAACGGCCCGGACACCAGTTCGAGATTTATCCGCTCATCGGGAATCAAGGTATTGCGGGTGGTGAAACTTTCTTTGATACCGCGACCGCTCAACGACAGCGTTGCGGTCAACACCCGGTCAGTTTCTTCCAAGACTTCGGCGTGTTTACACCAGGGGAGAAATTCCGGGTAGCTACGCACATCGTTGACAATCTCAAACAGCGCGGACGCGGCATAAGGCAATAGAGCAGATCGTTTAACCTGATTAGCCACAACGTGCCTAGAACAGTGCGATCACAGCGTTAAAGAGATCCGGGAACAGAGTCGCGATGAACACCACCAGCACGGCAGCCGGAGCGATTACGCCGCAGACCACTTTCCAGGCTACAGCAGCCGCACCGCTTTTAATCCCAAGCTGTGCGCCAATAACAGTATTCGGCAACACATAGGCGGCAAACAAGGCTATGAACATCCCACCCAACGGCAACATGACATTCTGGGACACATAGTCAACAAAGTCGAAGTACGTCAACTGGCCAACGATGTGGACGTCCGCCCAGACATTGAAAGACAGCACGGTACCTATTCCCAGCAGCCAGCTGATTACACCCAGGGAGATAGCAACCCGACCGCGTTTAGCGTTGTACTCTTCAACCAGATACGCCAACGCGGGTTCACTTATGGATATCGCCGAGGTGATCGCGGCAAAACTGACCAGAACAAAAAACAGGGTGCCGAATACAACACCGAGCGGCAACTGGCCAAACGCCAGCGGAACGGTCACAAACATCAGACCTGGCCCCTGAGAAGGCTCCAGACCATTGGCAAAAACAATCGGGAAAATCGCCAGGCCAGCGGCAATTGCTACCGCAGTATCCAGCAGAGCGATAATGGTCACAGTGGAACCAATTGATGTCCCACTAGGCAGGTAGGCGCCATAAGCCATAATCGCGCCCATACCGAGACTCAAGGTGAAAAACGCCTGACCCAGTGCAATAAGCACAGACTCAGACGTCACCGCTGAGAAATCGAGTCGGAACATGAACTCAACACCCTGGGACCAGCCATCTGAAGTCACCGCGTAGCCGAGCAACACGCATAGCAGGACAAACAGAAGCGGCATGAACCAGCGGATGGCCCGCTCGAGGCCTTTGATGACACCTTTGGAGATGATGTACACGGTCATCACCATGAAGATGGTCTGCCACATGATCATCTGCCAGGGATCTGAGAGAAATTCGTCGAACAACCTAGAGGCGGAGTCAGCGGTCGCGCCATCCAACGCACCACTGCCCATCTGCAGCACGTAAAACAGCGCCCAGCCGGCAATTACCACGTAGTAGGACAGGATCAGAAAGCCGGCAACAACGCCCGCCCAGCCAATCAGCGTCCACAGGCCACTCTTGTGGTGCTGCTCGGTCAGCTTGCGCATGGTATTGATCGGGCTCTGTCGACCCTCTCGGCCTATCAGAACCTCAGCCATCATGATCGGGATGCCGACAAACGCGACACAGACCAGATAGATAAGGACAAATGCCCCACCGCCGTTCTCACCCGCTATATAGGGGAATTTCCAGATGTTGCCGAGACCAACCGCAGACCCGGCTGCTGCCAGGATAAACAGCCAGCGATTCGACCACATACCATGGCGTGAAACGGAGCCAGTGGACATAGATTCTCCCCGAATGGGTTGCAGAGCGTTGGCCGCGCATTGTGGCGCAAGCCTATAACCGCGACAAGCACAGGGCTTATACTGGCGGAATGACCAGAACCGGCAAAAAGAGCAGCAAGACCCCCTCGAGCACAATCGCGCTGAATAAACGCGCGCGCCACGACTATGTGTTCGAAGAGAAGTTCGAGGCCGGAGTTGTCCTGGAAGGCTGGGAGGTTAAAGCCATCAGATCCGGCAAAGCCCAGCTGACCGACAGCTACGTGCTGCTTCGTGATGGCGAAGCCTGGCTGCTCGGTGCCAACATCGCGCCTTTGAACAGCGCTTCAACTCATGTGGTGCCGGATCCCCAGCGAACCCGCAAGCTGCTACTGCACGGCAAAGAACTGGCCAAACTGTATTCGGCCACATCGCAGAAAGGCTATACCTGCGTTGCCACGGCTATGTACTGGAAAGGCAACAAGGTGAAGTGCGAAATTGCGCTGGCACGCGGCAAGCAGTCGCATGACAAACGTGCCACGGAAAGGGATCGGGACTGGAATCGTCAGAAAGAACGGATCATGCGCCACGGCTGAGTCCACACAGATGAAAGTGCAGGGCCGCAGATATAGCGGGACTCAGGCGCCGATCGAACGCCGCCAGGCAATCATTTCAATCGCCGCGGCCGCCGCTTCGTAACCTTTATTAAACTCGTCATCTGCTGCTCTGGCCTCGGCATGAGCCATCTCAAACACCGGCAGGATTTCCACAATCACCGGCCGTCGATACTGCAGCATCACGTTGCCCAGACCTCGCATACATTCATTGCTGATCATTTCGAAGTGCAGAGTTTCACCCTTCACGATCACCCCGAAACAGATGAGCGCATCTATCTCTTCGTTGACATCCGTTGCCAGCAGATCGGCCGCAGCAAGAGGCATTTCCAGAGAGCCTGGCAGGGTATGCAGGTCTATGTTTGCAAACCCGTGCGCACGCAGCACACGCTCACAGGTTTCGCTCATGCTGGCCACAACGTCCGGATACCACTTCGAGCCGAGAATGACGATGCGTCCGGGATGCTCTATTGCGGGTAGTGAATCCAGGTTGACCAGGGTTTTAGCCATGACAGATACCTATGCTGCTGGTGGCGGGCAGCATACCGCAATGACTCGAGGTCACCTATAGATCTGCTGTGCCAGCACAATCAGCTTGTCATCCTCGGCAAGCTGCCACTGCGTGGTTCTCGACGGGTTGAGCAGGACTTCGCGGTCACTCAGGTACAGACCCAGCGCGATCTCTGAGTGTTGCTGGGCCGCAAAAGTCAGGTCGTCAAAGCGGCAGGGAACATCAAGCGACACATATTCAGACACAGAGCGCAGGGAGAATTCGACACCACCCGCGCTCAGCAGCTCCCGATAGATCGAACCCAGTACACGCTGCTGCGAGACCTGTGCGAGTTGGGCACTGATCAGATCAGACGTGACCACGATGTCGCGGACACCCAGACCGTCGACCAGGTCGCGATTCTCCCCATCAAGCAATTCCACAATGAGCTTGTTCTGGAAAGTCTGATAGTCCTTGTGCTCAGAGAGTCTCAGCAGTACCCGCAACGCCCGGGTATCTGCATCTTCTTCGGTGGTTTCATCCGCCAGCACGACAACGCTGCCATAGCTGAGCATATCCATCGTCTCATAGACCTGGCGTTCGGTGGCATCACCCAGACGGACGTCCAGATCAAGGTTGGTCAGCGCCGCCCGCAGCGGCTCATCGAGTTTTTCCTCGAGTTCAGTCTCAGTGAGATTAGCGACAACGGTCACTTCAGAGCCTTCCGTCGCGTGCGCATTCAGCTCCCAGAGAATGTCATAAAGGATATCCGACCAGCCAAGCAGCAGGACCTGCTGAGGGGCAGCTACTCGAGACTCACGCTCACGATAAATCGGTGACTCATAAGGCTCAACGCCGCCGCTGAAAGCCACCCGCGGATCTCTCGCCATCAGCACCAGCTGTTCATCTTCGACAAGATCGTAGTCCGGCTCCGGATTCAGCCCTGCTTTGTGCTGCAGCTCCCCACCCTGCTCTGCCTCCCAGGTGACGCCAACGGGAATCGCTTCGGTGAAGCCATAGGCAATTTCTCGAATCGTCAGATCCGCACAACCCGCGACCGGCTGCACATAAATACTGTTGCCATCTAGCGACATGAGCTCGTCATAAACACCGGCGAGGCCATGATTGCGGATGGTCTGGACGATGATTTTGCTCGATACGCGACTGGCAGACACGACGTGGATACGGTTTCTGGCGGCAATCTCTGCCAGTTCATAGTTCTTTTCCAGGGAAATCTCCGCAGTCAGCGACGGCGGCTGACCGTGCCAGGCGTCTCGACGGGCAAGCAACACCAGCGTCTTAATCGCATCACTGTCATCGGCGCCATTGGACAGCACAATGACCGCTGACGCCCGGTCAACGGCCATACGATCGAGTTCTTCGTTGTTGCCCGGGACACCGTTGCGAAGAATGACCGTTAGCTTCTCTGCTGAGATGCCTGCCACCCGCAGCGCTTCTGACATTGTGATCAGGTCGGAGTCTGCGAGGATCACTACTCTGGCACCCGGCCGCAGACGCGCCAGCTGGCGCAGCACCACAAAAATCCGCTTGTTCCAGCCGAGAATCACGATGTGACCCTGCTCGATGACTGGAGTATCGCCCTGCTGCAGCAGCTCGATCCGGCGTCGCATCGCGTTATTGATAACCGACACCAGAACCCCGAATACGGCAAGGCCCATGATCGAGAGCACAACCGCGTAAAACAGCACAGGGCCTGTCGCACCATACATATTTTCGAACGCCGGCAACCGCACGATGTAGGTGATCGTCCACCAGACGGCATCCAGAATGCCCTCGTCGATCCCGCGGGGAATACCGTCCACGTCAGCGTTGTCCGGATGAAACAGCCCGAACAGCATGGAGGAGATGCCGAAGACGGTGACAAAAGCCACCAGCACAAAGAACAGCAGGAGCTGTCCGGCCGCCTCTCGGGCAAATGCCCGGTCAACCAGATAGCGAATGCGTGCACGCAGCCGTCGAAGAGTTTGCAGCACAGAAGCCCTTGAGGGTCAGACGCGCCAGTATAGTTTGGGCCTCGGAGTAGCAGCAACAGTGTAAGCTTGCCGACAACTGCTAATAGACACAGGAGAGTATTCATGACCATCAGCCAGCGCGAAGTTCATCTGATCAACCATCCGGACGGGATGCCAAAGCCGAGCGACTTTGCGGTCGTTGAAACCAGCATCGACGACCCCGGCGAAGGTCAGCTGCTGGTTCGCAACGACTACATGTCCGTAGACCCAGCAATGCGACCCAGGCTTTCCAATGGTCAGCAGGCACTGAATACGCCAATGATGGGAGGAGCCATAGGCACCGTAGTCGCTTCCCGTCACGCGGATTTTGCAGAAGGTGACCGTGTTCAGAGCCAGCAGGGTTTCTGCGAATACTTCCTGAGTGACGGCAAAGGTCTGGCAAAACTCGACCCGGGAGAGCTGCCGGTAACACTGTTCATGCATGTGCTTGGCGGTACCGGTCTGACCGCCTACGGTGGCCTGCTGGTTACGGGTGAACTGCAGGACGGCGAGAATGTTTTTGTCTCGGCCGCTGCCGGGGCGGTTGGCAGCGTGGCCGCCCAGATCGCCAAAATCAAAAACTGCTACACCATCGGCAGCGCAGGTTCCGCCGAAAAGTGTGACTGGTTGAAAAACGATCTGGGTCTGGATGCAGTCATCAACTACAAAGATGGCAACCTGCGCCAGGATCTCAAAGCTGCAGCTCCAAAAGGTATCGATGTCTACTTCGAGAACGTCGGCGGCGACCATCTTGAAGCTGCGCTGCCGCGCATGAATCCGCTCGGCCGTATTCCCGTCTGCGGAATGATCTCCGCCTACAACACGCCCGGTGCCAGATCCACCGGCATCACTACTTTATCCAACATGATCTACAACCGGATCACGATGAAAGGCTTTGTCGTCTATGAATTCAACGACATGCGCGAGCAGTTCTTAAGTGACATGACCGGGTGGATTAAAGACGGACGAATGAAGTACTCCGAAACCATTCACAACGGCATCAGCGAAGCCCCCGAGGCACTGATCGGGCTGTTTACCGGGGAAAACATCGGCAAGATGCTGGTAAAGCTGAGCGACTAGTCGAATCTTGTCGGCCACACCGAAGGCCAGTCTGATTTACGACGGCGAGTGTCCGTTCTGCAGCCGCTACGTGCAGCTGCTCAGACTGCGTCAACATCTGGATCTGCAGCTGATCGACGCGGACCAGCACCCTGACATATACCCTCGACTGTTAGCCGAGGGTATGGATCTGGATAAGGGTATGGTTCTCAAACTACACGAAGGATTGGCAACACAGACTTACCACGGTGCAGCCTGTGTAGAGCAACTGGCGCTGCTCAGCAGCACCAGCGACCGCTTCAATCGAATCAACAGCGCAGTGTTCAGGCAGTCAGCGCGCTCCGCGCTGATCTACCAGGTTCTGGTCACGGCAAGGAATCTGCTGTTGTGGCTGCTCAGACGAAAGCCGCTTGCACAGCGATGACTGCTAACGGGCTGGAACACAACCTCCAAACCCGTTGAAGGAGTAGCCGTTGCCCGCCATGGTAAAAACCATGGAGCCATAACGTCTATCCACGGTTACGGTCCAACCACCACCATCGCCCTGATCCGGCGTCCCTGCTTCGATGCCCTGGAAGACCACTTTGTCTTCAACAGTCTCGACCCGCTCAATCGCGCTCGAAAAGCCAGTCTCCAGATGAGCTAGCGATACGTTCTTGTTTTTCACATCGACGTTGAGATGTTGCAGGTGATAGGCGTCTTCTGCATCGAGGACTCGGCAACCATGTGCTGCGTCACACTCATAGATTTCAGTCGCCGTACACAACAGATTGGTTTTACCGTCAAAGTCCGCAGCCCAGACAGGCGTGCTGAGTACGATCAGAGCCATCGTCGCAATCCTAGTTTTTACTGTTTTCACGTCGAAGCTCCTAATTAACCGTATAGCCGCGGCCCTGCAGACAGGCTGAATATGCGCGGTTGTAGTTATCCCGCCCAGCCGCGTACTGCGATGCCTGCTGATTGGCC